>ENA-OZGC01001902-OZGC01001902.1-human-gut-metagenome-genome-assembly--contig:-NODE-1902-length-10651-cov-6.104096_pt1 | contig 10651 bp, 9 predicted proteins | sample MGYA00245109_ERZ653643 | MGnify/ENA primary metagenome ERZ653643 (study PRJEB26926, sample SAMN06165107) | human gut metagenome | biome: ENVO:00009003; feature: ENVO:2100002; material: ENVO:00002003... | reverse complement strand
TTATGCGATCGTCGGCAGCGTCAGATGTGTATAAGAGACAGCTCATGTATATATACATGTTCTCTAAACTCAAATGTCATGACCTCAAATGGCTTAGAACAGGAACAGAGATTGAGTTTACAGGTTTATGAATGCCATATATATGTATATGACGAAATAAACTTGTATGAATAGCTGATACTCCATTTTTTCTTTCTCTTTACTGAAGAAAGTTAAATTTTGAGGTGTTTTGACTGATTTCAGTATAAAAATGCCACAATGAAAAGTATTTGTGATAATTTTGCATCATCATTAGAACAGGTAATATAGATTGCAACTCATACATCTTATCGGCAAGATGTCGAGCCAAGATAGAATTGCATTCTCCAAAAAGCATGAAAGCATATGCCAGAATGAACACATACAAGTTCGTCGAGGTGTTCATGTTGAACAACTGGATCTGCAGAACAAAGCAAGATTACGCTACGTTTTGATATGAGCACATAGCAATATTGTGTTATTGAATGTTAAATATGTTAATTTTACAATCTGCAAAATTAGGTTCAAAATGAAAAGAAGAGAAAGCAAAATTTAGACAAATAGCTGATAATCAAGCTAAAATGTTTTCAAAAGGACAACGGCTCAACTATCGTCCTTTTAATACGTAAAACACTGATAATCAGATGTGTCGAAAATCTGCGTGGGAAAGTGAAAGGCGTAGAAAAGGGCTTAAAAAGATACTTGAAAAAAGTAGGAAAGTAGGACTAAAAAGCACTGAATATCAAACAATTAAAGAGATGAAAAATTCTTGCATTTTAGCCCGGCTTCTATATACCTCAACACTATGTTAATCAGCTGATATTCGGTTGGTTAGGTGTGGTGCATCGGTAATATCAAGCGTATTGTTGTTTACTACGATATAGATTAAGGTTATGGCAAACATATATATAATTGACAATCTAAGGCTTAATAAATCTGGACTCCAAATCAAAGATGAGAATGGAGACTGGATAGACCTACATTGTCAGCAAGGAAGACTAGATGGTGCTTGTGCTGTATATAGCACTATTATGGCATTACTATGTATGGGTGTTTTAAGTGAAGCAGATATTCAAATCATGACAAAGCCTGACAGAAGAACTAAGAAAGGAAAATTCTTATATCATCTGTTTGAACAACAAGGTTTGATTAGAAGCGGGTATTACTTAGATAGAATGGCAGAGGAAATACAAAATTTCATCCCAGATTACGTGGTAAACTATTACCGTGGTGATGATGCGATACAGAAAACAAAAAACTGTATAGAAAATGGCTTACCTGCAATTATATCTGTAGTCAATGACAATAATGACCTGCATCATGCACTACTCGTTATTGGTATGGAGTTTGAAGGTGAAGAAAAGCTATTTTGTCTCGATCCAGGTTATGGTGTTTCAAAAACAACATATTGGAATTGTATCATAGATACTGGACGCACTTATTCAAACACTCATCCTTATTGGTATATTACCGATGAAGATTCATGCAAAGTAAATATCAAAGAGATTATCACATTTGAATATTAAACAAAAGATCAAAAAGATATAGATTATGTCTGATTTTACAACATGGGCTTCGTCCGCAGTCATTATAATCATCTTCCTGCTATTTTATAAGGAAGAGTATAAGTTGTACAGTATTAAGGAAGCAATAAAAAGGCTCCTTAATAATGACAACATCTTGGATTCTCTCAAAGAAACCAAGATTGCTCCCCTTGCGGAGACTTATAGTAAAACTATCATTATTGAGACACACGATGGCAAGAAATCTAATATTCCTGCTTCTGAGTATATTAATGACTATAGCGTGTGTAAATATAACAAACTTAACTTACGAATGCTCGACACTGCAGCAGGCACTCTCGTTGGTTTAGGTCTCCTTGGTACGTTCCTTGGTTTGACATTGGGTATTAAAGGTTTTGATAGTAGCAATACAGAAAGAATCAATGAAAGTATTCAAGGGCTATTGGCTGGTATGGGTACTGCGTTCTTGACATCATTGCTCGGTATGACTTTCTCTATTTTATTTACAGCCGCCGATAAAGCATTAAGACATAGACTATATAAAGATGTCAAAGAAATAATAGACAGGTTGGATTCTGAGTATTATATAGATGACCTCGTGTTAGCAAATATTAATCAACAGAATATAGTCAACCAGTTATACAAAGCTTTGAAAAATGATCTTCAGCAGCAGGCATTAGAAATAGCTAATAAACTTACTTATACCAATGCAGAAGGTCAAAATGTCACAATAGGTAATGCTATACGTGAGATTCTTACAGAGAATACTAAGCAATCAAAAGCTCTCATGTCATTCTCTACCGATTTGGCAATGGAACTAAATCAGGGCTTTGATGAGACGCTCTCACGACAGATGCAACAAAAGATTGTACCACTTATGGAAAGTGTTGATGCCACCACCAAGGCTGTTGTAGAACATATCGATAAGATGGCAGATACGGTTTCATCTCCAGCTACCGATATGATGCAGAATGTGGTAAATGAGTTGAAGCAAAGCATGCAATCACTCTTAAATGAGTTCAGTACGGGTCTTTCTGGGTCTGCAACATCAGAACTTGAAAATCTTGCGATGCAGCTTGGTACCGCAACACAAGCAATGGCAGATTTCCCTAAAAATATGGAGAATATATCTGCCACACTGCAAGTTACTATCGAAGAAGTCAAACATGCTATTTCTGAGATTTCAAACACCTCTGCGAATGCCAATTCAACAGCTATGCAGCAGATGCAAGAGCAGATTACTTATGCTACAGGAGCTATCAGTAATGCCATCACAGAGGTCAAAGAAGTCGTGTCAGGAATCTCTCAATCATCACAAGAGCAAAGCAATCAAATGGTTAGCAAACTTGCTGATGCTGCAGAAAAGATGGGATCATTCCTTACAGGTACTATCTCTACCCTTTCTAACTCGGTACAGCAATCTGTCAAGGGTATCACAGATGACATCAACAGCAAGCAAACAGACCTTATTGCTCTCCAGGAAGATACAACCTCTCAAACAAAGAAGCTGCTTGAGAATTTCAATGTAGGTTTGGAGAGATTGGAAAAGATGAATGAGTATGTAACCGGCACAATGAATGGTTTCAAACAAGCTCAGGGTGAAATAACTGTAAGTACCAGCAATCTTCGTACTATCAGTAGTGATATGAAGCTTGCAACCGAATTGTTCAATAAGGGACAAAACGACTATGCTGCAAGACTAGCTCAACTCCAGATTGCAAGTCAAAAAGGTATTGATCAAGTTTCTGAAATGCTCAAAAACTCTGGGCAGTTGTCAGATGAGTATGTACAAAAGTTCGATCTCATCTAACAAGGACTTGGTTCTATCTTCTCTCAATTGCAAAGTGGCTTGACAGAATATAGTCGCACTGTTAAAGATACCACAGACAAGTATCTTGCAAGCTACACTTCTAGTCTCACTCAGACAACAGGTGCCTTGGCATCAACTATCGAACGACAGAATGAAGTTACAGAAATGTTGACTGATACAATTTCACGTTATAAGAAATAATGAAGAAAAGACATATTGAATACGAAGGCAGAGAAGAAAATGCATTTTCACTCTCTACAGGTGACTTGATGGCTGGTCTTCTATTCATTTTTATTCTGCTGCTGATGGGAGCACTTTTACAGGTGCAAAAAAATGCAGAACAAGATGAAGAAATCGTCAAGAAATACGATAAGACCAAGACGCAATTATATATAGACCTCCAAAAGGAGTTCAAAGATGATTTGGCAACATGGAGAGCAACCATCGACTCTTCACTGTGCATACGTTTTCAAGAACCGTCGATGTTGTTTGATGAAGGCAAACAGGAATTGAAGCCAAGATTCAAGGAGATCCTAAATGATTTCTTTCCTAGATATATCGCAGTTCTGAAACGCCCGGAATATCGCGACAACATAGTTGAGATACGTATCGAGGGACATACAAATAGTAATGGAGGCTACTACTCAAACATGGAGTTGTCACAGGACAGAACAAGATCTGTACTCCAATATTGTTTTGGTTTGATGCCACCAAATGATATTATCTGGATGAAGAAACTCGTAACAGCCAACGGCTTATCATCAAGCCATCTGATTTACAAGAAAAATGGTGAAGAAGATAAATTTCTGTCTCGACGTGTTGAGTTTCGAGTAAGAACAAACGCAGAAAAGCAGTTGGAAGATATTGCTAATAAGCGATTATTAAATAAGAAAAAATAATGGAAGATATATATGCACTCTTAAATATCAATAAAGGTATCTTGCAGGATTTCCACTTGCAAGCAGACCGTGCTGTTGACCATCAGACAGAGTTGGCCATCAACCGCGACATGCGTACCTTAAAAGAAATTGAGGAGCGCATGATGACAGACACAACATTAAAAGTTTCCCAACAGACGATAGACGAAGTCATCATGAAGGTAATCAAAAATGCAAAGGAGAATAATCAGGATATGAGTATCTGGAGTATTCGTGAACTTCGCATTGTATCGTATTACCTCATGAAATTGCAGGGCAATGAAGGCGCTTATCAGTACGCATTAACTCTTCTTGATACAAACTGGAGAGACTTATTTTTCAATGGATTGTCATTCTATTGTCTTGACACATGGAACATGATAGATCCAGAATTTCGTGCGCAGACATGTGAGCTTCTCAGAAAGAAATTACATGCTTATAAGGACAACAACAAAAAGTATATGGCGATGAAGAATCATGCTAATCTCTTTGATGAAGCAGGTCCACGACGCTTATGTGCTTTGTTGACTCAAAAGAAACAAGATTTGAAAGCTGCACCATCATACTTCTGTAACAGATCTGCTTCTATTAGTCAATCTTACTATTCTGATGTGATTGTTAACTTCTTTGAAGCCAACAAAATAACAGACCTTGACTATATTGAATCTGTCATTGAACTTCATGATAATGATCGCACCAAGAAACTGGTATTTGCAGATTTAGTTTCGCGTGTTAACGAAAGTGGTGACGAATTGAAGCGTACAAGACTATGCAAATTTGCTAACAGAATACTTGGTGATATTACATTGACTTCAACATGGGCACCTTTTATTGGTGCAACAGAAAAAGAAGCTCAGAAACTTAAAAAGGCCAAGCAACTTGTAAATCTTTGGTTCAATCGGAAGATTATCGAAACTTTCTTTGAAGTTTGTGTACAAGACAGAGATCGTAAGATCTTCTGGCTTAGGTATGTCGAATATGTCAGTGCCTTTAGAATCGTAGGTTCGACAGCAACAAAACGCTTGTTGCAAGGAGATAGCCGTATAAGTGGTATATTCCTGCCATTTTATATAGAGACAGAGTCTCGCACATCGCAGACTTCAGCTCTCGTATTATTCATGAAGGACAAAATGATAGTTGAGTTTTCTGATACAGGTGCTTTGTATGTTTACAATCATAATCATGCAAAGATTAAACTGGTCACTAATAAAAGAAGACTGATTAACAGTACAGCCGATTTGAAGATTCCTTCAATGAATAATCTTATCGAAATTAGTGATTGGGGCTATAAGACTCACTACAAGGAGGGACGTATGACCCATCAAGGTTATTGGCAAGATCGTTTGAATGGTTGGATGCAAGAAATGGTATTATCTTCAAGTAATACGAGCGTATCTTTCTTGGAATCAAAGGACAATGATTTGTTTAAGGCAAAGCCTATTCCAAAAGAAAAATATCAGCCAAAGACCAAACCTGTTGAAAAAACATTGTTTGATGATGTACCAGAATATTTGAGACCATCGGCAAGAGTAGAGAACAAAGAGCCGAATGTCAGTAATGAGGCAAAGCACACTACTCCACCACCATCAAATAACAAGCAAGTTGTTTATGAAACCAGAATCTCATGGTCAATTTCCAGTAAATGGATAGCACATGACAAATGTAGAATTGTATGCAACCATAAAGGCTTCTATATAAACATTTCAAGAGGACAACAATATGTTCATATACACCCTCTTGTTGGTGGAGCCAAGGCTACAGGTAGCATTTGGATAAAAAGACCGAACACAAATGGATGGCAACAAATCGTTCATTCAACAAGTGGTAGTGAATTTTCTATCGGCTACATAAAAGAAGCTGGTGGCGGCCTCGTGTATAAACAAGAATATAACAAAAATGATTTTATTAGAGTAAAAATTTAAAACAATTATGTTAAGTCAGATTATAAACAGTAAAGGCATCATGTTCATTGTCAATTACAATGGTCACGATCTCCATTTCCAAGAATGGAAGGCCACGGATGATTGTATCTACTATTTGCCTCTTGCTACATTGGTAGATAATGGCTATGCTTATGCTTCTAAGGAAGGTTGCTTGTTACCTTACGAGAATATATATCTTTTGGATGAGGATGAAAGAATACTTCTTGGAGTACCACAGCCATACGATAAAGCTATGCGTCTCGTTGGCACAAGTATGCTCAACTTATCTGACTTTGAGTATAAAGTGGAGTTTCTCACCTATGTTCCTGATGGAGAATTGATAGTATGTGAGAGAGGTGGTAATATCTTAGTCAAAGGACGTGAAAAATACTTACTCAATGAAGCTCAGTATGCTTTACTCAACAGAGTTGATGCTTTCAATTCTACACCTGAAGAAGATAAAACAACAGATTATAATCTTCGCTGTTTTGCAGAGATTAAAGCGCTTGCAGAACAGGCAGGTTGTCAATTGGACAGCTATCTTGAAAACGAAAATGTATATGCACCAGAGCGTATTAAGATTGAAATCGGACGAGATGATGAAGGATTTACAGTAGAACCAGCTGTTGATATTGAAGAAAATGACAAATTCCAAACGTATTTTGACAAAATGCGTAAAGTACAAGCTCAATATCCAGTTCAGCGTGAAAACGGTGAACGTGTTCGTATTGTGCTCAATAAGGAACAGAAAGAAAACCTGCACCATCTGAAAGAACAGTGCGGAAAGCACAAGAGCAGAGAAAAAATTCAGAATCTGATAGAACAACCAACTGAATACTTTGACCCTAATGCTTTTGATTTATCAGAACTGTATAGTGACAGAGTGATTGAAATAGGTGTATATAAGCCAAAGTTCTATCCTTTCATTTGTCCATATAAATCCTGCTGGATAGCTGGTGCTACTGTTGAAACGCCCCAAAATGGCACAACAAAAGTCACCATTAACAATGAAGAAGAATTGGAAAAGCTGAAGAGAGAAATCCAATCAGCAAAAGAAAACAAAAAAGGCATTGTCGAATACAACAATACTCAACTTGATATCGAAGATGCAATGTTTCTAGCTCAAACTGCAGAAAAGCAGCTGAAGGATCCTTCACAGCCAGCAAAAGTTGAAAGTGAGAATGGCAATGAAGCGAGAAATGTACTCATTATTGAAGAAAATGCCGAAGAGCTGGGATTTGCGGTAAAGGAAAGAACTATAGAGAAAGGTGATAAATATACGCTTTTCACAGATCCGTTCCTTCAAGAAGGGTTCTCTCTTAAAGACCATCAAAAAGAGGGTGTGGCATGGTTTCAACACCTGTATAAGAGTAAAGCCAGTGGATGCCTAATGGCTGATGACATGGGACTTGGCAAGACTCTACAGATACTTTATCTTATTGACTGGCATTCACGTAAGTATGCCAATCATAAACCGTATCTTATTGTTGCACCAATAACTCTATTAGAAAACTGGAAGAATGAGTATGAAAGATTTTTCATGCAACCTCGCATGAAAATCAACATGTTGACATCGAAAGATGTAACAAGAAAGTTCGATAAGAGCATAGTAGATAAGATGCAAAAGATGGATATTATTCTTACGAATTATGAATCTCTGCGCATCTCTCAATTAAACTTCTGTGCTGTAGAATTTGACGTGGTTGCTTTGGACGAAGCACAGAAAATAAAATCTCCAGGTGCACTTGTCACCAATGCTGCTAAGGCATTAAAATGTAACTTCAAAATAGCCATGACAGGTACTCCTGTAGAGAACTCTCTGCTGGATTTGTGGTGTATTATGGACTTCTGTGTGCCAGGTCTTCTAGGTAATGCTAAGGCATTTGCTGCTCAATATCAGAATCCACTAAAGAAGGAAGATAATGACATTGTAGCTCTTGGCAACGAAGTTCATGACAAACTTGGTGTGTACTTTATGCGACGATTGAAAAAAGATGCCGCAAAGGATTTGCCAGACAAGATAGAATTAAAAGAAAAAGTACTTATGCCACCAGTACAAAAGGAAGCCTATGCCTCTGTTGTGAATGACTATACGAGCGGCATACAGCCAAATATGCTCGTTACAATCATGCACCTACGAGAGGTTTCAGAGCATCCGTATCTTTATGATTCAACTCTTCTCAATCACGAAACTGATGAGATTGTTGAAACTAGTGCAAGATTGCAAGCTACAATCAAGTTCCTTGACGAAATAAAGAAAAAAGAAGAGAAAGTTATTATCTTCGTGGAACGCAAGGAGACACAAAAAATGCTTCAGAAACTTTGCCTTAAAAGATATGGCATTATTACTAAAATCATTAATGGTGATACACCATCTATTGTTAAGAGGTATATGCCAAACAAGCAGTCAAGGCAATCAAGTATAGACGAATTTCAAGCTGTTGATGGTTTTAACGTGATTATCATGTCACCTGTAGCTGCCGGTATGGGACTCAATGTTACAGCGGCTAATCATGTCATCCATTATAGCAGACATTGGAATCCTGCAAAAGAAAATCAGGCAACTGACCGTGCATATCGTATTGGACAGACCAAGGATGTATTCGTTTACTATCCAATGGCAGTAAGAACTGACATCAAATCTTTTGATGAAACATTAGATGCTTTGTTGTCTCGCAAGACATCTCTTGCTACTTCAACAATCTTTCCAACAGAAAGAGTTGAAGTCAAACAAGAGGAACTTGGTCAAATGCTGTTTGGTGTTTAATGTTAGAAAACAATACATTATAGAACATATACCTCATGTGCTCCACAAGCGAATGAGTGTTTAAAAATAAAATCATATTGAATTATGAAATCTGGAAATAAAGAAATAGGATTTGGAAAGCAAACTATTGCTCAGGCGATGCAGACCACGGCGATTGGAACGGTTGCCAACCCATTACCCTAAAACGAGGCGATTTCTCTACTTTCTCGATTTCAACGAGGAATATTCTTTGCGCAGAATTAGTCAATATCCTTGTGGATGAGAAATATCTGGCAGAAGATGGAAATCCTGACCTTGAGAAAATGGAGCTGATAGTTTTCGACCCTATTCATCATGGCTATATCCAGTTGGGTGATAAGGTTGGCCAAGCATTCTCCGACGGCAAGGCTTTGAAATAAACTGATGGATGCAGAAAGAATTTCACTTCGCCATTGGGCGGAATCAGACGCAGAGGCGCTCTTCAAGTACGCCTCAGACCCTGACGTGGGACCACGGGCAGGATGGCCGGCGCATAAGTCTGTAGAGGAAAGTCGGGAGATAATCCGCACATTCTTCCATAATGACACCACATGGGCGATTGTCTTGAAAGAGACCGACGAGGCTATCGGCTGCATCGGCTACTACACCCATGAAACCAGTAACATCCCAATTGGAGAAAACGACTGCGAGGTGGGCTACTGGGTAGGAAAGCCTTATTGGAACAAAGGAATCTGCACCGAAGCCTTGAAGCTGATGCTCGACTACTGCATCCACGAGAAGCATTTCAAGAACATCTGGGCTGACCATTTCACTGGAAATCCTGCATCAGGAAGAGTCATGGAGAAATGCGGTTTCTCAGACACAGGAATGCTGAACCAATGCTGCCAGCTCGTGGGTGGCGACAAGGATATGGTCAAGGTCTTTAAGTACAACGGATAAAGGACAAAACCAGATGAGTATGAATTTTCCAGAAATATACTCAGCAACGGGCATGATGGAGCTGATTCAGAAGATTGGCTTCCTCCCTCTCCTCGATAGCGGTATTGAAGGTTTCTCTGCCGAAGACATCGTGGCAGAGGATTGCCGATATGTAACATTTCCTAAAGGCGGTTGGGACTGGCCATTGTGGAAATGGAAGGGCGAGATTGTGCAGGAAATGCCATGCATGTACGGAAAGTTCTTCAACAAGAAAGCGGGATTCATCAGCCAGGAATGGTGGCCGGACTTCTGCAACTACAGAAGAAGCAAATACTCCCGCCCGAATGAAGAATCAATAGAAGGAGCCATTCTCAGCACGCTTCAATCGTCGGGCAGTCTCATCACGAGAGAACTTCGGGCTGCCTGCGGTTTCACGGGCGGGGGAATGAGAAGCAAGTTTGACGCCTATCTCACCCGACTGGAAATGGCCACTTACATCGTGACCGAGAATTTCATCTATCCTCGTGACAGGCATAATCATGAATATGGCTGGGGATGGTCGCTGCTCAATACTCCCGAAGAGCTGTACGGAAAAGAAGTTTGCCAATGCGAGAGAACTCCCGAAGAATCCCTGCAAAGGATTTTCGAGCATCTGAAAACGATTCTGCCTGAAGCTTCGGACAAACAACTGAGGAAAATGATTGGATAATGATGAGGAAAGAATCAAGAGCAATGGACAGCCAATGGGCATTGGAAGTAATGCACAAGGCTCCGTATATAACTGTCAGTTTTATTGA
>ENA-OZGC01001888-OZGC01001888.1-human-gut-metagenome-genome-assembly--contig:-NODE-1888-length-10702-cov-9.234150_pt1 | contig 10702 bp, 4 predicted proteins | sample MGYA00245109_ERZ653643 | MGnify/ENA primary metagenome ERZ653643 (study PRJEB26926, sample SAMN06165107) | human gut metagenome | biome: ENVO:00009003; feature: ENVO:2100002; material: ENVO:00002003... | reverse complement strand
GAGATGTGTATAAGAGACAGGATTCATGGGGCTTCAAGGCGCTGCCCGACTTCCTCAAGCCGGAAAACTATCTCAAAAACGCGGAGATGGCCATGGAGGACGATTACGGCATGATCGACGGCGTTATCAACAACGGGCCGAAGCAGACCGTGGCAGAGCTGGAGGAACAGGCAAAATCCGGCAACCCCATCTCCCTCATGGAGCTGGCGCAGGCGGCGCGCCGGGAACAGGCGCAAGCGTCACGGCAGGAGAAGAAGCCCTCCGTGCTGGCAAAGCTCTGTCCTCCCGTCAACGAGCCGAAAAAGACAGCGCGTTCAAAGCGCGCGGAAAGAGAGCTGCTATGATGAATTTTACCAACGATGAAATGAACCTCATGTGCATCTACCAGACCGGCGACCGCCAGGGACTCATCTCCACCCTCAAGGAAATGCAGGGATACCTGGATGAGGACGAAACCGAGCTGCGGGAGCTGACCGACAGCGCCCTGCAAAAGCTCGGCGAAATCACCGACGAGGACTTCGCGGAGATGGAGCTGGTGCCGGACTTCGACACGGACGAATAAGGCGGATGCGGCGGCAGGAGCGGCTTTCGGGTCGCTCCCGCTTTATCTCCACATTTCTATTGGACAAAAATGCGGGTTCACGCAAAAATGTTCAATAAGCGCTTGTAAAACGGCCTCGTTTCGAGTATAATGCTATTGAACAAAACTGCGTGTACCCGCAAAAATATCCAGTAGGAGGAACAAAACATGGTAGTGAAAAGAGACGCCTACCTGAATAGGCTCATCAGCAAGAAGCACAACGGCCTTATTAAGGTCGTCACCGGCGTTCGCCGATGCGGAAAGTCCTATTTGCTGTTCAATCTTTTTAAGGAACATCTTCTTTCTGAAGGAGTAGACAAGAACCACATCATAGAAATCGCCTTTGATGCGTTTGAAAACAAGCAGTTTCAAGACCCTTATGTGCTGATGCCATATCTGAAAGAGCAGATTGCAGATGAAAAAATGTACTATATTCTGCTTGACGAGGTGCAGCTTTTGGGCGAGTTTGAAGCCGTCCTCAACAGCCTTATCCGCATGGAAAATGTAGATGTGTATGTGACTGGCAGCAACGCCAGATTTCTGTCCAAGGATGTTATCACGGAGTTCCGCGGTCGTGGCGATGAGATTCATATGTTTCCGCTCAGCTTTTCCGAGTTCATGTCGGTTTATTCGGGTACAAAACAGGACGGCTGGAACGAATATATGCTTTACGGAGGGCTTCCGCTTGTACTCCGTTTCGAGAAGCCAGAGGAGAAAATCGCTTTTTTGAAGTCACTTTTTGAAGAAACCTATATTTCAGACATCGTGGGAAGGCATAAAATCCGCAACCGTGCGGAGTTGGAAGAGCTTCTGAACATTCTTTCCTCCGCTATTGGCTCCCTCACCAATCCAACCAAGCTGTCAGCCACTTTCAAAAGCGTCAAGCAAAAGACAATCAGCAAGATGACCATTACCAGATACATCGACTATCTGTGCGATGCGTTCCTGATTGACAGCGCAGTGCGCTATGATATCAAGGGGAAAAAGTATATCGACACCCCGGTTAAATACTATTTCACCGATATGGGGCTTCGCAACGCACGGCTGAACTTCCGTCAGTTGGAGGAGACTCACACGATGGAGAATATAATTTTCAATGAGCTGAAAATCAGAGGCTTCAATGTAGATATCGGCGTTGTGATAGTCAACAGCAGCAAGGACGGAAGCAGCGTCCGCAAGCAGTATGAAATAGATTTCGTATGTAACAAAGGCTCCAAGCGTTACTACATTCAGTCGGCCTACGCTATCCCGGATCAGGCAAAAATGGAACAGGAACAGCGTTCCCTGATGATGACCGGCGACGCTTTCAAGAAGATTATTATTACCAAGGACGCACCGGCATCGTATTATAACGACAGCGGCGTACTGATTATGAGTATCTTTGATTTCATGCTGAATCCCGATAGCCTGGAGCAGTAAGCAGTGAAGCTGTCCGAATTTCCAAATGACAGGGGGCAAGAAATATGGCAAAGAAGTGCGGGCACTACTGCAAGGTGTGCGGAGAATACAAAGCGAACGAGCGCTTTTCGGGCAGAGGCCATGCAGCGCACATATGCAAGAAATGCGCTGCGCTGCCTGCCGCGCAGCGGTCTGAGGATATGACGCTCACAAAGCTATGGAATCTGCCGTGGCAGCTCTCCGCTCAGCAGCGCGACTGGCTCAAAGGTCTGCAAAACGACAGCCGCCCCGAGGTGGCTTCCGCCGCCCGCGAGCTGTACGCAGACCGATTCCCGTATGCGGCGCGGAATGCGCGCAAAAAGCAGCTGCACATCAGACACATGAAGTTTGCCGTCCATGCCGAGGTTTTTGACGAGTATGACGACGGCTGTTACAGAGAGCTTCAATTCGCTCTTGACCGGAAGAATCAAACGGTAACGCTTCGGCAGGAGGAGGAGACAGATCAAGTCATTTTGACTGCAAAGGAGATGCGCAAGCTCCTGAACGCCATCGTCAACAGCTATGAGGTCTTTTGCTGGGAGGACGACTACGGCGTTTCCGATGCTGCCGACGCGGACGACCTTTGGGAGGACGAACGGGACACGGAAGCCCCGGATGCGCAGGAGCTTCCTGACGATCCTGAATATGCGGGTACTCCATCGTGGGAGGTATCGGTGCGCTACCTGAACGGCGAAGCACAGGAAATGCGCGGGTACGATGATCTGCCCGACCGGGTAAACGAGCTGACGCTGGAGCTGCTTTCCCTGTTTGAGGACGAACCCGATGCGGAGGACTTTGAACCAGAAGATGAATAAAAGTGCCTCCGCCCTTGCACTCTGTTTCCCAAAATCGAAAAAGTTTTAATTTCGGGAAATAGAACATCGACATACAGGCGAAAGCGTCCCGTTTCCTGCATGGGATTCGGGACATTTTCGGATATACCGCCCTTACATAGAGCGTCCGTTCCGGGCGCTCTAAATTTATGCCATGAAGGAGGAGCAATATGCCGAGCAAGCTACAAACGTATATGCAGATGGCGGACGAGGCGCAGCGGCAGATCACCGGCAGCTACCGGGGCTGGACGGGCTTTCTCACCACCGCCGCAAGGCTGTACAAATACCCCTACGCCGAGCAGGTCATGATCCACGCCCAGCGTCCGGACGCCACCGCCTGCGCGGAGTACGACTTTTGGAATCAAAGAATGGGCCGGTATGTCCGCAGGGGCTCCAAGGGCATCGCCCTCATCGACAGCAGCGGCGAAAGGCCGAGGCTTCGGTATGTGTTCGACGTGTCGGACACGGGCGGCAGAGAGTTTCCAAAGAGCCGCTACCTGTGGGAATACCGGGAAGAACATGCGGACGCGGTAAGCGCCATGCTGGAAAGCCGCTATGGTGTGGACGGAAAAGGAGGGCTCCCTGACCAGCTTGAGCGCATCGCGTCTCAGCTTGCGGAGGAATACTGGCGGGACTATAAGCGGGATATCCTCGCCATCGTTGACGATTCCTTTCTTTACGGGTATGATGAGTTCAACGTAGGAGCGGCCTTCCAAAGCGCCGCCGCCGTCAGCATCGCCTACTCGCTCATGTCCCGCTGCGGGCTTGAAGCGGACGACCGCTTCGAGCATGAGGATTTCCTGAGCATCTTCGATTTCAACACCCCGGAAGCCGCCGCCGAGCTGGGCACGGCGGTGAGCAGGATCAACGGAGAGGTGCTGCGGCAGATCGAAGTCACCATCAAGAATTACGAGCGCGAGAAACTCGCGGAAAGGAGCCATAGCCATGACAGAACTGACCTACACCAAGAACGGGGACTACCTGATTCCCGACCTGACGCTGAGCGAGACGCCGGAGGACGCGAGACCCCTGGGCAAGTACGGGAGACTGCGCAGGAGCTACCTTCAGGAGCACAGACCGGGGCTGTACAGCCGTCTGGTGCTGTCGGAGAAGCTGTTCCCGCACCTGCGGGAGATCGACGAGACGGCGAACCGGAGGCTGGAGCAGATGATGCCGGAGCTGATGAAGTCGGCGGGCGTGACGGAGGAGCTGAAAGCCCGCGATCAGATGAAATGGGTGGGGCTGATGAACAGCCTGAAAGCGCAGGTGGAGGAGATCATCCTCAGCGAGCTGGTGTACAACTGACCAATGACGCGCCGGAAGCGGAACCGGCGCAGCCTCCGATACCGCAGGCATACCAACTGAGCCTGTTCCCCACGGAGGAAGAGCAAATCGCATATATCGCAGAAGCGGAGAGCTACACGCCCTCCGCTTTTTCCATGTCCGTCCCGCAGGCGGATATCGACCACATTCTGCGCATGGAGGGCAACGCCGACTATGCCCGCATGAAGATCGCCACGGAGTTCTCCAAGGGCAAGAGCGTGGAAGAAATCGCGGCGTTTCTCCAAAGCAGCTTCCACGGCGGCAACGGCGTCGTCACCGAAAACGGCAGATATTCCGCCTGGTACGCAGAGGACGGCATCCACATCGCCAATGGGGACGCGGCAAGGTATCTGACCTCCGCAAAGGTCGTAAGCTGGCAGGAGGCGGCGGAGCGCATCGGGCAGCTTTTGGAGCAGGGCGAATATGCTACCAACGTGGAGCTTGCGGAAGCGCCGGGGCACGAGCGCGCGGAGCTGGCGCAGTCTATCTGGTATCTACGGCAGGATTTAAGTGAAAAGGCACGGGCGCAGGGCTATCTCTCCTGCCTGTCGGATATGCGGGGCGGCGGTTTCCCGGAGGAAACGGCGCGGCTTGCCGAGCGGCTGAGAGACCCTGCGTTCCGTGAAGTCCTCATGGATGATTTAGCACAGCTCCGATCCGACTGCCGGGAGGACAGGAGCCTGCTGCGCTTTCACTACCACAAGCCGGACAAAATCGAGCAGGGTTTACGGGAGCTGTCCCTGCCCCGCAGGGAGTACCGCACCGAAATAGCGGAGATTCCCGCCGTGCAGCGGTTCATTACGGAGGACGAGATCGCCGCGACCCTGACCCGCGGCAGCAATATTGCGGGCGGCAAGGGACGCATCTACGCTTATTTCAAAGAGAAACACAGCCCCAAAGAGCAGGCGGACTTCCTGAAAGACGAATACGGCATTGGGGGACGCTCCCACGCGGTATCCGGTGCGTCCCACAGCGGTGAGGATCACAGCGGCAAGGGCGTCAGCCTGAAAAAGCAGGACTGTCCCGATGTGCAGTTAAAATGGAGCAAGGTTGCCTCCCGTATCTCCGAGCTGATCCGCAAAGACCGTTTCCTGACGCTGGAGGAAAAGGCGCGCTTTGAGCAGCTTCAGCGGCAGACCGCAGCGCGAAGCGCAGCATGGAATGACTACAACGCCGTAAAGGAAGCCCACCCGGATAACCTCGTGCTGTTTCAGGTGGGCGATTTCTTTGAGATGTACGGTGAGGATGCAAAGCAGGCGGCGGAGCTGCTGAATATGAACCTGGCCACCCGCAACATCCCCGGCGCTGGCCGTGTGGAGATGTGCGGCGTTCCGGCGCACAACTTGGAGAAGTATGTAGAAGAACTGCGCGATAAGTATGATGTGACGATTGCCGAAGTGCCGGACTTTAGAGGTGAGCGCCACATTTACACGCTGCGTTCTATCGACCATGAGGCCGAAGCCGCCATCAATGCTTATGAAGCGGAGTTCGGCGCGGATGGGACAAGGGTGTTCCGCGACCCCGCCGCAGAGCAAGTTCAGCCCACGGTGCAGGAGCTGTTCGGGCGATACCGCCTGAGCGTAGGAAACGCGCTTTCCAAGGATGAAGCATTTCTCAACGCCTGCCGCAACTCCGACCGTCAGAACGCTTATCTGGAGGGCGCGGCGGCAATCCGGCGCATCGTCATGGCGTCTGAGGATTTACAGCTCACGCGCCTCTATTTCGATATGCCCTCCTTCCATAACCGGCTCCATCAGGAGCTTTTGGACGAGCTGTATCCCACACTGGCGACTACGATAACGCCCTCGCCCTACAAGGTCACGCAGGCGGACATTGACGAAGCCTTGCAGCAGTGGAACGGCAGGATTGAAAGCAAGCACGCCGTTGTCCGCTATATGAAGGCTCACGCCCGCGACCGGGACACCGCCGCATGGCTGGCACGGGAGTACGGCTTGAAGGATACCTCTAAACCGCTGCAACTCTCCGTGGGCAATTCCGAGCCGGTCACGCTGTCATGGGCGAAGGTGCAGCGGCGCATTGCGCAGCTCATTCAATCCGATAACTTCTACACCGAGCAGGAACAGGACAACTTTGACAATATTGACCCCATCGCCATCCGGGAAGCGCTTGCTGAAAGAGGTATTGTAAATGGGCAGGTTGTGGATGCGGAAGCTAATCGCAACAGCCCCTTCGTCCGGCAGGTCATGGCGGATGTGGAGCAGATCGCGGCGCAGGAAGCGCAGGCGGCGTACATGGACTCACCGGACCGTTTTTCCATCCGTCTGCACCCCAACGAGGGCGGCATTACCGGCATCTGGGACTCGGCCCTTGACCGCTTCTATGAGGAGGGCGGGCAGGTGCTTCGCTTCGCGGAGCAATCTAACGCCATTGACTACCTCTCCAGTATTCAGCGCAGCCGCGGTATGGAGCCGGACGCGCCGGTTTTCACAACGCCGCTGGGGAATGCCTATCGCGTGGGCGACGGCTTTTCTTCCACCGCAGCCGAACAGAGGGAAACTCTGATGGTGGTCGAGCGTGTAGACGAAGATAATGTTTGGTACACTCTGCCAAGCGTCCCGGAGCAGGAAACGGTCAGCGTAGACCGCACCGTTTTTGAGCGTTACCTCGACACCGGCTATTTCTTCGCTGCGGAGCAGACGCAACCTGTCAAGGAGATTACTGCCGAAAACGAACAGGAAAACATGATTTTCCGTGCGCCGTATGCCGTGGGCGATACCGTCTATCTGGACAACACCCCCTTTGAGATCACGGAGGTCGGCGCGCTCAATGTGCAGCTTCGTGACCCTGCGCTCCGCTATCCCGTATTCCGCGCCGAAAGCCGCGAGAATTTTGAACGGCTGCTGCGCCGGGATGAGCGGAACGTCGCCATGACAGATTTCCTTCCCGCACGGAACAGAAACGACGACCTCCGCGACCTCCTGATGAACGGCATCCTCACGCCTGACATCCGGGACGAGGTGCGGGAGCTGTTCCGGCAGGGCGAGGGCAACGCCGCCATCGGTGCGTATCTTTCCAACGTTTTCGCCGCGTCGGACGCGGACACCATGACGCTGGAGGACGGCACCGAGGCAGATTTCATCACCTCAAGAAGCGGCTTTCAGGCGCAGGTGCATGGGGAAAAGGGCGTACACGCCCTCGGATTGTTGTGGCCGGACGCCGCTCCCGTGCTGCGCGCCGCTTTTCTGGAGGAAGCGCAGACGCAGAGCCGGACACAGGCACAGCCTGAACCAGATATTTCTCATCCTGAACAGCCAGCATCGGAGGCGACTGAACCGGAGCAGCCGCAGTTTACCACGGAAACCGTAGCGTTTTACCCCGGCGAGAAAAGTCAGCTTCCCTATGACATTGAAATCCAGACTATCCGCACCACCGAGCCGGAGCCGCCTGTGCCGCAAAAGCCGCCTGCGGAAAACTTCCGCATCATGGACGATGATCTCGGCAAAGGCGGCGCTAAGGCCAAGTTCCGGGCGAATATGGCGGCAATCAATCTTCTGAAAGAGCTGGAGTTTGAGGGCGCACAGGCCACGCCGGAGCAGCAGGAAATCCTATCCCGCTATGTCGGCTGGGGCGGACTTGCGGATGCTTTTGATGAAAGCAAGGATAACTGGAAAGACGAATTTGCAGAGCTGTACGCCGCGCTTACCCCGGAGGAATACGCCGCAGCCAGAGCTTCCACGCTGAACGCTCACTACACCAGCCCCACGGTTATCAAGGCAATCTATGAAGCCGTTGGAAACATGGGCTTCCAGACCGGCAACATCTTGGAGCCTGCCATGGGCGTCGGGAACTTTTTCGGGCTTCTCCCGCAGGAGATGCAAGGAAGCCGCTTGTACGGTGTGGAGCTGGACAGCATCACCGGCAGAATCGCCAAGCAGCTCTATCCCAAGGCAGACATTACCGTGGCAGGCTTTGAAACCACCGACAGACGGGATTTCTTCGACCTTGCCATCGGCAACGTGCCCTTTGGACAGTACCAGGTCAACGACCGGGCTTACAACAAGCTCGGTTTTTCCATTCACGACTACTTTTTTGCCAAGACGCTCGACCAAGTTCGACCCGGCGGCGTGATCGCCTTTGTGACCTCCCGCTATACGATGGACAAACAATCTCCCGAAGTCCGTAAGTACATCGCGCAGCGGGCGGAGCTGTTGGGCGCGATCCGCCTGCCCAACAATGCGTTCAAGGCCAACGCCGGTACGGAGGTGGTGTCCGACATCATCTTCCTGCAAAAGCGTGACAGACCCATCGACATTGAGCCGGAGTGGGTACACCTTGGAGCGAACGCGGACGGCTTTGCCATCAATCAGTATTTCATCGACCACCCGGAGATGGTGCTGGGACGGCAGATCTCGGAAAGCACGCAGTACGGCAGGCAGGACTTTACCGTTGCGCCCATCGAGGGCGCGGACCTTGCCGCGCTGCTCCATGCAGCGGTGCAGAGCATTGGCGGCGAATACAGAGCCGCCGAGCTGCCTGACCTCGGTGAGAACGACGCCATACAGGATACCATTCCCGCAGACCCCAACGTGAAGAATTACAGCTATGCCGTGGTGGACGGCGAGGTGTACTACCGTGAGAACTCCGTCATGGTCAAGCCCAACCTGAACGCCACCGCAAAGGAGCGCGTCAAGGGCATGGCAGAGCTGCGGGACTGCGTTCACCGGCTCATCGACCTTCAGATGTGGGAATCCGACGACATTTCCATACGCGCCGAGCAGCAGAAGCTCAACCGCCTCTATGACCGCTTCACGGAGAAATACGGCCTCATCAACAGCCGCGGCAACGCCCTCGCCTTTGCAGACGACAGCTCCTACTACCTGCTCTGCTCCCTTGAAATGCTGGACGATGAGGACAAGACCAAGCTCAAGGGCAAGGCAGATATGTTCACCAAGCGCACCATCCGGCAACGGCAGTCCGTCACCAGCGTGGACACTGCCGCAGAAGCCCTCGCCCTGTCCATCGGGGAAAAAGCCCGCGTGGATATGGCGTATATGTCCCAGCTCACCGGCAAGAGTGAGAACGACATCATCGACGAGCTGAACGGCGTCATCTTCCTCGACCCTGTTTACGGCGACTGGCAGACGGCGGACGAATACCTCTCCGGCAACGTCCGGCAAAAGCTGCGGGAGGCGGAGAACGCCGCCGTTGACAGCCCCGGTTATCTGCCCAATGTGGAGGCATTACGCGCCGCACAGCCGAAAGACCTTGATGCTTCGGAGATCGAGGTGCGCCTCGGCGCGACGTGGATCGACAAAAAGTACATTCAGCAGTTCATGTTCGAGCTGCTGGAGCCGCCTCTGTATGCCCGCCGCTCCTTGGAGGTCAACTACTCGGAGTTCACGGCGGAGTGGAACATCTCCGGCAAGAACAGCATCCCCTACAACGACATCAACGCCCGCATGACCTACGGCACCGACTGCGCCAACGCCTACAAAATCCTTGAAGATACGCTGAACCTGCGGGACGTGCGCATCTACGACACCGTAAGGGACGCGGACGGCAAGGAAAAGCGCGTCCTCAACAGTAAGGAAACCACCCTCGCCCAGCAGAAGCAGCAGGCCATCAAGGAAGCATTCCGGGACTGGATATGGAAGGACCCGGACAGGCGGCGGGAGCTGGTGCAGCTCTACAACGAGCGCTTCAATTCCACCCGTCCCCGGGAATATGACGGCAGGCACCTGATCTTTCCGGGCATGAATCCTGAGATCACGCTGCGGGAGCATCAGCTCAACGCCATCGCCCACGACCTCTACGGCGGAAATACGCTCCTTGCCCATGAGGTGGGCGCGGGCAAGACCTTTGAGATGATCGCCGCAGCCATGGAGGGAAAGCGCCTCGGCCTGTGCCAGAAATCCCTCTTTGCGGTGCCAAACCACCTGACGGAGCAGTGGGCCTCGGAGTTCCTGCGGCTCTACCCCTCCGCAAATATCCTTGTGGCCACCAAAAAGGACTTTGAGACACGCAACCGCAAGAAGTTCTGCGCCCGCATCGCCACCGGCGACTATGACGCCGTTATCATCGGTCACAGCCAGTTTGAGCGCATCCCCGTGTCCAGAGAGCGGCAGGAACGGCTCTTGCAGGAACAGATATGGGAGATCGAGGACGGCATTGCAGAACTCAAGGCCAGCCGCGCCGAGCGCTTTACCATCAAGGAGCTGGAGCGCACCAAGAAAAATCTGAAGGCCAAGCTGCAAAAGCTCCACGACGCCGCCCGCAAGGACGATGTTGTGACCTTTGAACAGCTCGGCGTAGACCGGCTCTATGTGGACGAGGCGCACAGCTTCAAAAACCTGTTCCTCTACACAAAAATGCGAAACGTGGCGGGGCTTTCCACCACCGACGCCCAGAAGTCCTCGGATATGCTGCTCAAATGCCGCTATATCGACGAGCTTACCCACGGCAAGGGCGTCACCTTTGCCACAGGTACGCCAATCTCAAATTCCATGACGGAATTGTATGTGCGCCCGTAAGGGTATATATCAAAAACCGCCTTTAGCAAGCGGCAGGT
>ENA-OZGC01001878-OZGC01001878.1-human-gut-metagenome-genome-assembly--contig:-NODE-1878-length-10749-cov-3.801290_pt1 | contig 10749 bp, 8 predicted proteins | sample MGYA00245109_ERZ653643 | MGnify/ENA primary metagenome ERZ653643 (study PRJEB26926, sample SAMN06165107) | human gut metagenome | biome: ENVO:00009003; feature: ENVO:2100002; material: ENVO:00002003... | reverse complement strand
GCGTAGTCTCGTGGGCTCGGAGATGTGTATAAGAGACAGCCATCGGCGTGGCCTTGGACAGCGGTCCCTTGGACGCCTGCTCAAAGAACTTGGCATAGACCGGATGCTCCTCGAGCTGGCTCACGCGCATGTTGAGGAACTCGGCGGAACCCGGCACCAGCATGGGCAGCACCCACTGCTTGGCGCGCTCGGGGTTTTCCCAGTTGTACTCGAGCAGACCCGTGTAGCTCATGTCGTCGAGCATTTTTTCGATATCGGCCTCGGGCATGCCGGTGAGCTTGACCATCTCGGGCAGCGTATAGGGACGGCGCATCTTCATCTTGCAGAGCACTTCGGCCTGCTCGTCGGTTGCGGCCTCGGCAAACGACCAGTACTCGTAGCCCAGCAGCTCGTCGCGGTGCAGCAGGCGGTTGGTGCAGTGCTCACACAGTTTGACGATGGCCTCGCGCGGATGCTCCGGTATCGGCGGCACGAACTCCGCGCCGATATCGGGCTCGGTATAGCTAATCCCCGGTCCGTTGAGAATCATAGTCGTCCCTTCTCTTGCCACAGCCCGGCGAGACCGCGGCGCCCCTCTTTGTACGGGTTCGACATGCCCCCATGCCGTTCACCCGCTATTGTTGACATTGTGTCAAAAACAGTATTGACGAACCGTCAACAATATTCAAGACTGTTAGGCGAACGGTCAGGCAAAAGAGGATGAAAGGCGGCAAAACAGGGGCAACAACGCAGCAGATATCTCTGTGGTCGATGCCGTCCCCGCATCCGATAGCGCGGCAAAACGCCTGACGGGCGACGAGCGCCGTCGCGAGATCCTCGCCGCTGTGCGCGCCGTGAGCGCCGAGCTTGGTGTGTCCCATCTTTCGGTATCGGCCGTGACCAAGCGGGCTGGCTGCACGCGTTCGCTGTTCTACCACTACTTTGCCGATATGGATGCCGCCGTCACCGCCGTTATGGACGAGGCAATCGACGGCTTTATCGCCGAGCTCGAGCAGTGGAACGCCAGCCGCACGGTTGGCGACATCGAAGGCGCACTCGACACCGTTGCTCCGCTCTTTAAGCGCCTGGTCGTGAGCGGCCACGAGTTGCCGAGCACGCTCACCTCGAGCAGCGGCGCGCTCTACGGCGGCTTTTTGCACAACGTGGTCCAGCGCGTGGCGCAGTATATCTGCGATACCACCGTGGTGGATTTTGTCGCCCATCACGAGCTACGCATCGACCATGTCTACGAGACGTTCTACACCCTCATCATGGGGCTGCTGATGTATATCCGCACGCACCCCGATGTGCCCGACGAGACAGTCAAGGAAATCATCGCCTCGACGCTCCATATCGAGGGCTATACCGCCAAGTATCAGGAGCGCAAGCCCCAGAACTGACGACATTTGGCCAAACTGCCCGCGATCAGAAGAGGGGCCGCGGGCGTGTGAAAGGAGAGCAGCATGCTGTTCGATGTTTGGGGTAGCAATACCCTTATCCACTGGGCCGGCTGGGCCATGGTCTTTATTGGCCTGATCGTGCTCAACGAGGTCGGCCGCCGCACCAAGCTGGGCGCGGCCATCATCTTTGGCGTGGCTCCGCTGGCCATGACCATCTACTGCGTCGCTATCGCCATCGGCGTCTCACAGGGTGCCGAGTGGGCGCTCACCAACCCCACCCATGTGTACCAGAACAGCTGGTTCCACTACGCCAAGGTATACGCGGCGCTGGCCGGTTGCTGGGGCTTCATTGCCATTAAGTACCAGTGGGGCAAGATCGGCAAGGCGCATTGGTTCCGCGCGTGGCCGTTTGTGATCGTCGCCATCAACATCATGATCGCCGTCGTGTCCGACTTTGAGAGCGCCTATCACTTCTTTGTCCTGGGCGAGTCCACCTGGGTCACCTCCGAGGGCGCACGCAGCTCGCCGGCTGGAACAACGTGTTCAACGGCATCGCCGGTATCATCAACATCTTCTGCATGACCGGTTGGTGGAGTGTCTACGCCTCTGAGGACAAGACCGACATGCTGTGGCCCGACATGACCTGGGTCTACATCATCGCCTACGATATCTGGAACTTCTGCTACACCTACAACTGCTTGCCCACCCACTCCTGGTTCTGCGGCTTTGCACTGCTGCTGGCGCCCACCGTCGCCGCCTTTATCTGGAACAAGGGCGGCTGGATCCAGAACCGTGCCTTTACGCTGGCTATTTGGTGCATGTTTGCCCAGGTGTTCCCGTACTTCCAGGAGGAGTCCATCTTTGTGACCCACTCCACGCTCGACCCCGGCGCCGCTACCGCGGTCTCGATCGCCGCGCTGGTCGCCAACGTCGCCGCGATCATCTACATCGTCTACCGTGCCAAGAAGCTCGGCCGCAATCCCTACAAGCAGGACGTCTTTGAGGGCACCAGCGATTGGGAGAAGGCTACCGCTCGCCGCGCCAAGGTTGATTACGCGCACGCCGAGTAACATGCCCGGCGCAAACGCCGCTTGAATGTGAAGCAGCATAGCCGGCTCCGCGCAACTCAACGCATTGCAGAGCCCCCGGAATGTGATTCGTCCGCGTTCCGGGGGCCTTTTGCTGCCGCGAGGATGCGGCCGAACGATGCGCTCAGGTTAAATCGGATCTTATATTTCGTATGCGCTTTATATGGCTCCATTTTTGGGTACAGTGATGAGCCGATATTGCATTGGGGGATATATGAGCGATGAGACGTATGGCCGCGAGGATGCGGCCCAGGATGCGGAAGCATGTGCCGAAGCCCTGGAGAGCCTTGACCGGATCGCGCTAGACGAGCTCTCGTTTAGCGATTCGGTCGTCGACGCGCAAGACGAGGTGCACGAAGACACTGAGGACGAAGGCGGCGACGCCAAAGACGCTCCTGACGAAGCCGAAGAGGACGATAGCGAGGCCGACGACCAGCCCGAATCCGACACGGGCGAGGAAACCGTCTTGCTCGACAGCTTACCGGCCGAAGATTCGCTGACTCGCGAGCTTCCTGGCCTGGGTTCCGCACCAGCCGTGGATGAGACCATCGCCATGGGCGATATTCCCCTGCCGTCCGTTCCCTCGGCACACGAAGCCGAGGTCCGCCATCGCAAGATGTCGCCCAAGCGCCGCAATCTGATGGTCGCCGGTGTCGTGGCCGTCGCGCTCGTCGCCGGCGGTGCAGGCTATGCTGCCTGGAACGGATATCAGCAAGAGCAGGCTGCCGCTGTCGCCGCCAATGCCCACACGATGATGTCGGTGCAGATTGGCGTGCATGCCGCGGGCCTCGACTGTTCCGCCGGCTCCAAGATTCCCGTACAAGTGAGTGGCCAGGATTCTGACGGATCCTCCGTGAGCGAAACACTCTATGTTGACGAGCACGGCCGTGGCATCAAACTGCTACCCGGTGACTACACGCTCTCCATCGCTGCCTCCCCCATCGCGTCCGACGGCACCGTCTATACCGTGCCGACCACCAAGGCGCAGGTCACGATCAAGAGCGACGGACAGGACCTAAGCAGCCAGGCCGCCTTTAAGCTCAAGGTGCCTTCGGCCGACACGGTAACCGACGACCAGATCGATGCCGCCGCCAAATATGCCGAGGAGGGAGGCGCGAGCTCCGCCGCCACCGCCAAGGTGCTCCAGCAGGCGGCAACCGCGCGGCGCGACGCCGCCGTCAATGCCGTGAGCGCGCAAAAGGCACAGGCAGCCCGCGATGCTGACGCTCGCCACAAGGCAACCGACCTCTACCAGCTCGATATCCCCGTCGAATGGTACGGCAAGGTCGAGACTTGGCAAAATGGCAGCACGCTATGCATCTATCTTGCCGGCGACAGCGATACGCCGATTGTGACGCTCGTCGCGGTGCGCGAGGGCGAGAGCTTTACGCCCGATGAGGGCGATACGGTTTTGGGTGCGGCCAATCTAGGCAACGGTTATACCGTCTACGCCAGCGGCCCCGTCTATCCGTACGTGGTGCCCCAGACCATCAACGGACGGACGCAGAATCCCGTGTCAACCTACCCCATGGACACGGCCATTGAGCTTGTCGAGCTCACGACCGGTAACCGCTACACCTATAGCCAGATCAAGAACGTACTGGTCGGCAAAGACGGCAAGGCCGACGCTGCGACCAAACTCGAGACCGACTACCTCGCGCAGATCCTGCTGCCGAGCATCAAAGCCCAGGACTAGCCGGGCGCAGCAAGGTGCTCCCCAACTGTGATGAAGGAACCAGGAGGTCCTGACCCCACAGGTCCATAGATGATTAGGCAAGGAGCCACTTCCATGCGGGCATAACGTGTACCACACCGTGCTCGCATGGAATATCTGTCTGTTCATCCATGGTAACGATTGCCGACTCGCCAAGATCGAACTGGGCCATCGAGACATCAAGCGCGGCAATTTCGCGCTCGCGCGTTTTCTCACTTGCCATATCCACACTCACCTGAGTCAGGCTATAAGCCTGCATGAGAAGTGCATCCCCAGCCACAAAGTCAACCTCATGGCTTTTATTCTTCTCCTTGACCAGTAGGCGGCAGACCGAACCGACCCGCACCGCAGGAGTCCTTCTTCTGAGCGCATTGAACACCGCAGTCTCGAGCCTCTGGCCCTGGTCCAATGCCGATGCGGGAGAGAATGCTCCAAACATCGCAGGATCGACAGCGTAGACTTTAGACGCAGACCGCGTATTATTTGCAAGTGAACGCGTAAACTCCGGCACAGAAAACAGCAGGTAGGCGTCCTCGTAATACTCAAGTAAGTCGCTGAGCGAATTACGACTGACGGGTATCTGCCTGCTCTTGAACTCGTTGTACACCTTGTTCACCGACAGCTCTCGTCCCGAAGATGCCATACACCGCGTTAGGAACAGCGATGCCAGGCGAGGGTTCTTGACGTCGTAACGCTCAACGACGTCCATAGCGACCGTTCGCGACGCATATTCCTGTAGCAGCTGAATCGCGTCTGCGGGCGTCTGCTCAAGTGTCGCGATGAATCCCCCTCGCTCGAGATATCCGACCAGATGGTGTCGGAGCAACGCTGCAGCGCTTGAGGAGAAGGGCGCGTTCGACTCAGGAACGCTCCCCGTCTTATATCGGACATATTCCGAAAAACTCAACGGAAAAAGCTCTCGCACAAGAGAACGGCCCCTGAACTCGCTCTTAAGTTCTGAGGACAGCATCTTAGAAGAAGATCCCGTCACGTAAACGGTCGCCTTCTCCGTATCGACCACGCGTCGCAGAAACGCACCCCATTCGGGTATTTCCTGGATCTCGTCAAAGAAAAGGTAGGCGCCCTCGCCTCGAGCAGCAGGATATAGTGCATAGAATGTATCGAGCACGTCCGCTAGTAGCGATGGCTCATACGGACGCAAGCGCTCATCCTCAAAATTGAAATATAGCATCCGGTCAAGCTCGACGCCTTGGCCCTGAAGCCGCCGCATCTCCTGATACAGGCGATACGTCTTTCCACAACGACGGGCGCCCACAATCACATATACGATGTTGTCGCGCTTTGGCTCCTGCGGGTTGCCCAGATCAAGGTCGCGCTCAAAGACCTGCGGAATCCCCTGTTGCTCAAAGTCCTTTATTTTTTGAGCCACCAAGTCGTTGAATGCCATAATTCTCCAATCTTGCTCTCCTGCTAATCAAGATTATAACGATTCTTGATTAGTAGGAGAGCAAGATTGTGCGTATCTTGATTAATGGATAAGCAAGTTTTCTATTAGTGGCCCCTCCCGGAGGATATCGAGCGGCCGAGGGGGGCAGGCATGAACGCCTCTAGCCGAAAACAAAGTAGCTAAAAAAGCCCCGTCCCAAATGAGCTACTTAACGCCAGGGGTCAGCTTCGAAGAGGGGCTCGCGCTCGGGGCGGCGATCGCTGTAGGGATCGTAGCCGTCATCGTCCTCGTTCTCGGCACGGATGTAGGGGTCGCGCGGCTTGGGCGCCGGCTTGGACGTGGGCCTGGGCGCCGGCGCGCTTGTCTTGATCTCGTCTTTCATCTGCATAGCTCCTTACATCGCATCCGTTCGGCATCATCGATTGTCGCACGAAAAAGGGCGGCGGACCCAATGGATCCGCCGCCCTTGGCGTTTAGAGACGGCTGGTAGATTTTAAGGCATATCCCAAAAATCTACTCGGCGTCGGGGACCTCGTAGGTGGCCGCCGGCGTGTTATCGCACACGACGGTAAAGCCGCCGTCCTTGTCGACATCGACTGTCACCTGATCGCCCTCGCGCACCGTGCCGTCGATGATAGCGGCGGCGATGGCATCCACGACCTCGCGCTGAACCAGACGCTTGAGCGGACGGGCGCCAAAGACCGGGTCCAGGCCGCCCACGGCGAGCATCTGCTTGGCCGCCGGGGTGATGGCAAGCGTCATGCGCTCCTTGGCCAGACGCGCGCGGACGTCGGCGAGCTGGATGTCGACGATCTTCTCGATCTGCGCCATGCCGAGCGGATGGAACACCACGATATCGTCGATACGGTTGAGGAACTCGGGGCGGAAGGTTTGAGCCATGGCCCCGTCAACCTGATGGCGCATCTCCTCCTCGTCCTTGCCGGACAGATCGGCGATAGCCTTGGAGCCCACGTTGGACGTCATGATGATAATCGTGTTCTTGAAGGACACTTGGCGACCCTGACCGTCGGTCAAACGGCCGTCGTCGAGCACCTGCAGCAGCACGTTAAAGACATCCGGATGAGCCTTCTCCATCTCGTCGAGCAAGATCACGGAGTAGGGACGACGGCGCACGGCCTCGGTGAGCTGGCCGCCCTCGTCATAGCCCACGTATCCCGGGGGCGCACCGATCAGACGCTGGACGCTGAACTTCTCCATATACTCGGACATGTCGATACGCACGAGCGCGCGCTCGTCATCGAACAGGCACTCGGCCAGCGCCTTGGCGAGCTCGGTCTTGCCTACGCCGGTGGGGCCCAGGAAGAAGAAGCTGCCGATGGGCTTGTCTGGGTCGGAGAGACCCGCACGGCTGCGACGCACGGCCGCGGCTACAGCGGAGACGGCCTCGTCCTGACCGATAACGCGCTTATGCAGCTCGCCCTCCAAGCCCTTCAACTTGTCGAGCTCGCCCTGCATCATCTTGGACACGGGCACACCGGTCCAGGCGCTCACGACCTCGGCGATCTCGTCGGAGGTCACCTGTTCGTTGAGGCCTTCGCCGTCCTGCTGCTTTTGTGCCTCGAGCGCAGCCTCGGAATCCTGAATCTGCTGCTGCAGGCCCGGGATCACGGAATAGCGTAGCTCGGACGCACGGCCCAGATCGCCGTTGCGCGTCGCGCGCTCCTCTTCGCTTCTGGCCTCGTCGAGCTGCCCCTTAAGCTCCTGCACGTGGTCGATGGCGTTCTTCTGGTTGAGCCAGCCGGCCTTTTGCACGTTAAGCTTTTCCTGGACCTCGGCAATCTCTTGGCGCAGGGCCTCCAGACGCTCCTTGGAGGCGTCGTCGGTCTCCTTCATGAGCGCCTGTTCCTCAATCTGCAGCTGAGTGAGCTGACGCGTGGTGGCGTCGATCTCGACCGGCATGCTGTCGAGCTCCATGCGCAGGCGGCTTGCCGCCTCATCGACCAGGTCGATGGCCTTGTCGGGCAGGAAGCGGTCGGCGATGTAGCGATCGGAGAGGTCGGCGGCAGCCACGAGCGCGCTATCGGTGATGTGCACGCCGTGGAAGATCTCGTACTTCTCCTTGAGGCCACGCAGGATCGAGATGGTGTCCTCGACGGTGGGCTCGGAGACCATCACGGTCTGGAAACGACGGGCGAGTGCCGCGTCCTTCTCGATGTACTTGCGATACTCGTCGAGCGTAGTCGCGCCGATTGCGTGCAAGTCGCCACGAGCGAGCGCCGGCTTCAGGATGTTGCCGGCGTCCATGGAGCCCTCGGTGGCGCCCGCGCCCACGATGGTGTGGAGCTCATCGATGAACAGGATGACCTTGCCCTCAGATTTTTGCACTTCCTTGAGCACGGCCTTCAAGCGGTCCTCGAACTCGCCGCGGTACTTGGCGCCGGCGACCAGCGCGCTCATGTCGAGCTCGATGAGGTCGCAATCGCGCAGGGTGCTCGGCACGTCGCCGGCCACGATACGCTGGGCGATGCCCTCGACAATAGCTGTCTTGCCGACGCCCGGCTCGCCGATGAGCACGGGGTTGTTCTTGGTGCGGCGGGACAGGACCTGAATGGTACGACGGATCTCGTCGGTACGGCCGATGACCGGGTCGAGCTTGCCGGCACGGGCAAGGTCGCAGATGTTGCGTCCGTACTGCTCCAGCGCCTCAAACTGGGTCTTGTCCTCGGCAGACGTCACGCGGTCATCACCGCGCAGCTCCTCGTAGACTTGCTCGATGCGCTCCTTGGTGACGCCGGCGTCGCGCAGAACGCGGCCGGCCTCGCCCTTGTCCTCGGCAAGCGCCATCAGCAGATGCTCGGTCACCACAAAGCTGTCGCCCATCTTGGTGGCCTTCTTTTCGGCCTTCTCGATAACGCGGACGAGCTCATTGGACAGGCCCATCTGCTGGCCCTCGCCCGAAACCTTGGGCGCGCGGTCGATGGCATCTTGTGTGGAGCGTGCAAGCTGGGCCGGGTCGGCGCCGATGCGCTCGATGATCACGGAGATATTGCGCTCGCCGGCACCAAGCAGGGCGGACAGCAGGTGAATCGGCTCCACCGCGCCGGCCTGCGCGTCGGCAGCCGTGCTCATGGCGGTCTGCAGCGCCTCGCGCGACGTCATTGCTAGCTTATCGATTCTCATGGAATCACCTCTCTTGGGGCGGCCGCCCTACGGGGCGGCTTCACGTTGTTCGAGAAGTATTGTTGCCAGCTTTGCGCGATCTTATACACAAATCTAAGTCTCTATATATAAGATTTTCTGAGTGATTGATGGATAGGGAGCAGGTGCGCTCACCCGCTACGGCCTCGTCCCCTTACTATCTCAATCTGTAACATCTAGCGGCTGTTTATGGCTCTAGATGTTACAGATCGAGATGAAATGACCAGCGCACCCGTTTATCTAAATCTGTAACATCTAGTCAGCAAATAGAGCTCTATCTGTTACAAATCGAGACGAACAGAAAACACCCGGATCAAAAATCTAAATCTGTAACACCAGGCCCACTTTTAGCGGCCAAGATGTTACAGATCGAGACAGACCGAAAACCACCACAAAGAGGACAGGCACCTTTGTGGTGGTCGCGGTTTCTACTCCTTCGCCGAACCCGTACTTCCCGATTCGACGGTCCAGGGCATCTCATCCTCGAACAGCCATGTACGGGCAGACCCACTATCGCGTGCAGTCTGCGGGTCAGGCAAGCAGGTCTGTTTATAGGCATCTTGGATACACTGACCCATAAAATCGTTGAGCTCGGTCTCGTCGCCCTCCATGACATAGGCGACATCGCCGTCCATGATGTAGATGCCCGGACCCTCATTGCCCTCGTAGCCCGGATCGTACGAGACATCACATAACTTTGCGCCGTTTGCAGTGTCCAGCTCGATGGACGAGTGGCATCCGCCAACCATGTCGTTCGCTTTTGCCCGATAGGACGCATATCCGTACCAACGCTTAAATGTTTTGCCCTTGAGTAGCTCGGACGCCCTATCGATCAGGCTTGTATCCGTGGTATAGCGCATGGCCCCAAGCTGAATACGCGGATAATTGCTAATACCCAGCACAGCCGGCTGCTCATCAAAATCAACGGTAATGGTCTCGGGCTTGTCGTCGCCGGTCAGAAGTTCGACAGATTGAGTCACAGGCTTGACCACCGGCTCCGTCACCGCAGCAGGTAGAAATGCCATACCGACAGCGCCCGCGCCAACCACAGCGATCGCAAGCGCCAAGACAATCAATCCAATACGGGCAGAACGGCTCACGGCAAAACACCCCACAATGCAAACCTTCGCCACCTGCACTAATGATACCGCCAGCTAACACTATTACCAAAAGAAGCCGCGCGCTCCTCACCACCACAAAGGGGACAGGCACCTTTGTGGTGGTTTTCGACGCTAACGGTCGACCATCTCGCGCAATGAGATTAAACTTGAATTGCTCTCTGAACATATCCATTTCTGCCTATCCTCAACAGATCTTTGTCTCGAGGAGCGCATATGAAGCCGCCTCATTCCACCGGTCGCAACGTCATCGCCATTCTCGCCATACCCATCGTGATGCTCTTCCTTATCGTCATCACGCCCTTTTCCCTTGGTATCACCTCGCCCTTCGATTTATGCGGAATGGTCGACGCCGGCTCGCGTGCCACCTCGCTCTCCTTTATCTGTCGCGGCGTGTTTTACGAAGATGGAATTCCCACCGGAAGTTGGCAGTCAAAGTTGCCACTGCTCGGTCAGATCGACGGATGCTCCCCCTATTTCTGCCTTGGACCTCAGACGCTAAACTATCTAATCGACGACCAGCCACTCGACTTCATCACCCTCGCCTACGACTACGCACCAAACACCGATGAGCGCCACATGAACCAAGTCCTCGACAAGATGCTTGGACAGTGCGGGCTCACCGAGGAGGCCGGTCGAACCATCTATAGCAACCAGAAATTAAAGCGAACAGAACTCCGCCGTGTCGGAAAAATCAAAGGGCGAAACGGGGCCGCCTACTGGGATGCCTGGGCAACACGCGACAAGGGCGAATTCGGACACAGCACCTATATGGTCACTGTCTACACCAAAGACGGAATTAAGGACAATGTTGACGATTTCGCGTCATCCAAACTCGGCATCCCCAAAACAACCAAACCCGCCAGCCCAGATGAAATTCTGT
>ENA-OZGC01001868-OZGC01001868.1-human-gut-metagenome-genome-assembly--contig:-NODE-1868-length-10803-cov-16.550521_pt1 | contig 10803 bp, 9 predicted proteins | sample MGYA00245109_ERZ653643 | MGnify/ENA primary metagenome ERZ653643 (study PRJEB26926, sample SAMN06165107) | human gut metagenome | biome: ENVO:00009003; feature: ENVO:2100002; material: ENVO:00002003... | reverse complement strand
GAGGAAAAAGACACACACATTATAATATTCGCACGCGCGTATAAGGACGGAAAAAGGAAGGGACCCATACGAAAACAGCAGACGGAAAACAAGGAAAGACGGAAAAGAAGCAAGCCCGAAGAAAAACCGGACAGGTTACGAAACACAAACCACAGAGCTCTCAAAAATGCTGACTCTGCAAACACTTGGGAAAAACTTTAGGAGAAAAAATGCCGAGAAGAAAAAAAATCATTTTCTTACATCTCGACGGTTGTTCGGAAACACCATCAACTTCAAGAACCAATACTTACACCCAGACAAAAGCAAAAAACATCTACTTTATCCATCAAGCTACACATATTCCAATCCACAAATAAAAGACAACCTGTTCTATTTAAAGAAGAAAAGTTTTCAGTAGATTTGCACTATATAAAGATATACAATGAAGAAAATAATTATCGCCATCGATTCATTCAAAGGCTGTCTAACTTCAGCAGAAGCAGGAAAAGCTGCCGAAAAAGGTATCAAAAGCATAAATCCTTTCTGCCACACTTCAGTTATTCCCATCGCTGATGGCGGTGAAGGTTTACTGGACGTACTCATCACAGCCACTAAAGGGAAATATATAACCTTATCGGCACATGGACCGCTAATGAAAATGGCAAAAACACATTACGGTCTGTCCGGCAATGGCAGAACAGCTATTATAGAAATGGCTGCCATCAGCGGACTACCTCTCGTACCTATTGAACAAAGAAATCCTATGCTGACAACAACCTTTGGTACAGGAGAATTGATAAAAGACGCATTAAACAAAGGATGCAGAAATTTTATAATCGGTATTGGCGGAAGCGCGACTAATGACGCAGGATTAGGAATGCTACAGGCACTAGGTTTCCGCTTTCTAGACAAATCAGGGCATACCTTAGGTACAGGAGGCCAAATAATGGAAGCCGTGGCAAACATAGACACATCCGGTATTCATCCCGCATTAAGAGAAACACACTTCATGGTAGCATGTGATGTAGCCAACCCTTTCTACGGCCCTGACGGAGCGGCATATATCTTTGCACAACAAAAAGGAGCCGATTCAAATATGGTGCAAAGACTGGATGAAGGCATGCAATCATTAGCCGAAGTTATAAAGAAAACGACAGGAAAAGATATCACGAACTACCCCGGTGCAGGTGCAGCCGGAGGCATGGGTGGTGGACTACTGGCTTTTTTTAACGCAGAGCTAAAACCGGGAACAGAATTATTATTGAAAGCCATCGACTTCTCCGAAAAAATAAAAGGAGCAGACCTCATTATTACGGGCGAGGGAAAAGCAGACCGGCAGACAGCTATGGGAAAAGTACCATACGGAATACTAAAGGAAGCACAAAAAGAACATATTCCCGTTATTGTACTGGCAGGCAGTATAGAAAACCTGCCGGAATTAAACAAAGCGGGATTCAAAGGTATATTCTCTATAGCCCCCGGCCCCATCACCCTGGAGAAGGCAATGGAACCGGAGTTTGCTAAAGAAAATATCACCCGGCTGGTTTCCCAACTCTATTCAGTTATAACTAGCTTCGGCTAATTTGCAAGCCTTTGTCGGACAAAGCCATATCAACGAAACGGGCACAACTGTTGGGTGGGTTCTGAGTAAGAATACTTCGAATACGTATAGCAGCCTCAGGATCTTTAGCCACCATATAAAGATAGCCGCCTCCCCCCGCACCTGGCAATTTATATCCCAGGCAATAATCATCAATCCGGCGAATGATAGTCTCAACTGCCTCGGGATTAGTGCCGGGATCCAACGCTTGGTTCAGCTTCCAGCTTTTACCAACCAAACGCCCCATTTCATCGAAATTCCCACGCTGAATGGCTTCGTACAAGTCAAGAGCATGCCCCTTCATACCGCCAAGTATAGACAAATGCTCTGTGGAGTTGAGGAACATGCTACGCACGATTTCAGCTAAAATTCCTTTGGCTGTACGGGTAATTCCCGTGTAATAAAGCAAATGGCACTTCTGATATTCGCCACCTGTAAACAAATAATCGGGCAACCAGCGCACTAACGGACTCTGATCCATACCTGCATGAGTCTGCAATAATTTCACTCCACGAAGCACACCTCCGTATTGATCTTGCCACCCCCCTCCGGTAGTCAGTAACTGTTCCAAAATAAGCGTACGGTTACATATCTCGTTCTTATCCCAGTTCAGTCCGCAAAAATCAGAGATTGCCCCCAGCACAGTTGATGCAAGAATAGAACTTGTACCCAGACCGGAGCCCGCAGGAATCGCAGAAAGCAGAGTGATTTCCATTCCGGAGCCAAACGCCTTCAACTGCTCTTCCAATGAAACATACGATTCGGTGGAAAAGCCCGGCTGGAAACCTGCCAGCACCAATGCCGCTTTAGGTATAGAGAATGGGGATCCCACTTGCATGAAATCCCTTACCTCCCCGTAAGTTGTAACCACTTCCATAGCGCCTAAGTCTATAGAACGAAGAATTATCTTATACTCCCGACAGGGTTTCACGTAAACTTGTAGAGGAGGCTGCCCGTTCAACTCAATAGCAATATTCACCACATTCCCCCCTTCATTCAAGCAATAAGGTGGAGTATCCGTCCATCCGCCGGCCAGATCAATACGGACCGGACTACGCCCCCAGACAATCTGATCGGAGTACACTGACAAATGCGGTTGCTGCCTCTTGGCTAAAGCCGAAGCAGTAAGTCCGTCGCGCATCAAACGAAAAGCCTCATTCTCATATTCCCGATAAGCCAGCCCCTTAAGCTGCTGCACCCGGGCACGGAACATATTATCACTGATACGTGTCATCAGCGGAGCCGATTCTGATAAAGGCTCAGGCAACGACAGATCATACCGAGCAAATTCTCCAGCAGCATTCTCCAAATTTAGCTGATAAAAGACACTTCGTTCATAATTATGCGCCAATGCCGGCCAATTCTTTATCCGGAAAGCTTCACGCTGTTCTGCCAGACGATAAAGATTAGAATAAGCAGATATATCATCGGCAGATAACTTACGACAGCGTTGCCATATTTCTTTTCCTTGCTGTAATGCCGGTTCAGAGACCATCCAGCGCATAACTGCTCCCAATTCCTCTACAGATGAGCAAACCGGAAACAAACGCGCGGCCTGCAAGTCGTGACCGTTTTCTATTTCTTCCACCGAAATGCCGCGTACAGCACACCACTCACCTACAGACATTCCTTGATAATATGTTTCTTCCTTAGCCAAAGCTCCCTTGAAAGTATCATTGAAGCCGTATGGACGCGCTACATAGCCAGATTCTCCAAAAGGAACCACATCAATACACACACCGGACGGAACCTCTAGGTTCCAATTATTAGCGGGAACCCCTGTTATGATGGTCTGGTGATGGATATTCCATCCTGCTCCTACATAACTGTTCTCTATCCATATTTCCGAATTTTGTGAGGTAAGTTGATAACCTACCTCAGCATTTTGAACAAACATGGCCGGATGCGGTTTTACCTTCTTGTGCATAATCTCCCGCTGGTCGTTTACCAGATTTTGTACTGCCAATGTAGAAGAAATAAGTTCACGACTGGTTCCGTAATGATAAAACTCCCCTCCGGGCAACGGCAGAATAGCCACACTCAGCTTGTTAAGTTCATCGTCCATCATACGCGGGTGCTCTCCCAATGTAAGTCCGAAATCAGAATACATGTCATAATAAGAGAGTTTTCCTTCCTTATAAGATCGTTTTACCAACAGACTAACCGCACGGTCACTTAACAGCCAAATTCCGATATCCATCAGAAAAAGATGGGTTTGCATTAATTTCCCCAATTCCTCCACCGAAGGTTTTTGAAGCATGAAATCAAGCTTATCGGGAGTAGCCCGTGAAGAAACAAAAACACCATGGTTTTTTGCCAGATTAGGATCTACCCATAAACCGTAACACACCACATCCGCATCAGGAATAGTCTGAAGCGGTTGGCCCGCACGGATATAAACATCTCCACTTGCAATCAATGTATGAAGAGAAGACGGAGCTTTCTCCATGATTTGTTCATATAAAGGGAGCTGGAGGGAAAGCAGATTTTGTGACAGCCGTTGTCCTCTGGCCCACCGGAATACAGGAATGGGAGTAAGAATTTTGCCGGATGGCGCATATCCGGGCAAACGACGACTCTGCCCGCCTGCATGAAGTAAAATACGTTTTTCTTTTCCCAGCCAAGTAAGAAAATCGCTGTCAGGAGCTACTTTCTGACAACAAGCCTCCAACAGCCATGCAGTCCCCCCGCCTGATCCTAGCTTACTACCTATAGGATCGGAAGTACAAAACCACTCTGTCTGGTCCGCTTTCTCTATATCATGAAAACATTCCACCAGATTAGGGGGAAGTGATAATAATTTTTTCATAGCACATCTTTGTTTTTATTGCACACAAAGATGCTTATTTTCCCCTAATAAGCCAAAAGATAAGACATGAATTTTAATCAGTAAATTCAAAAACACGCTCATCCAATGACTTCACTTCCTTAAAGCCCGGTTGTGCAACAGGCACACCGAATGGCATCTGCGCTATCAATTTCCAGTCATCAGACAAATTCCAAACTTTACGTACTTCATCATCAATCAGCGGATTATAATGTTGCAAAGACGCCCCCATTCCTGCATCTTCCAGCATGGTCCAGACTGCCAACTGATGCATAGCATCGGTCTGCTCTGCCCAGATAGGGAAATTATCTTTATAAGTGGGGAAACTTTCCTGCAAAGAGCGAACGATAGCCATATCTTCAAAATAGAGAATAGTACCATATCCACAAGCGAAACAGCCATCAATCTTTTCTTCGGTCTTGCCAAATACCTCAGCCGGAACTCGCTTACGCAAGACATTTTTTACAATGTTCCACAACTTTTCATGCGCCTTACCTGTTAATAACACAACACGAGTGGTTTGAGAATTGAAAGCTGAGGGGACAAATTCTACAGCAAAACAAATTAAATCTCTTATTTCTTTATCAGACAATGTCGATTTGTTTTGGATCCGATAAAATGTACGACGGGCTTTCAGAGCCTCCTTAAAACTTTTTGTCATATAAAACAACGTATTTATGGGTTATTATAAATGAAGAACAAACAGGTAACAAAAGAAGTTCACTTTTTTTGCTTTTTTCAATGCAATAACCTATTTTTGTTAGCTAATTATTAACATTAAAAACAACACATTCAATGAAAGATTTTCTAAAATTTACGTTTGCCAGCGTCATCGGCGTCATTCTGGCAGGCGTAGTGTTCACTATACTAGGGATTATCACTCTGGTTGGCATAGTCGCCTCATCGGATACTGAAACGGTGGTGAAAGACAACTCTATCTTCGTACTCGACTTTAAAGGCAGTTTGTCCGAACGTGTACAGGAAAACCCACTCCAACAACTTTTGGGAGAAGAATTTGAAGCATACGGTTTGGATGACATTCTAGCTTCTATCAAGAAGGCAAAAGACAATGACAAAATCAAGGGTATTTATATCCAACCTTCTTATCTGGAAGCATCATACGCTTCCTTAGAGGAAATACGCAATGCATTACTGGATTTCAAAGAAAGCGGCAAATTCATCGTTGCTTATGCAGACCAATATGCACAGGGGATGTATTATCTTTCCAGCGTGGCCGATAAAATAATTATCAATCCGCAAGGAAGTATTGGATGGCACGGAGCAGGCATGCAACCTGTTTTCTTCAAAAATCTGGTTTCCAAACTAGGACTGGAAGTACAGGTATTCAGAGTGGGCACTTACAAATCAGCCGTGGAACCGTTTATTGCTACAGAAATGAGTCCGGCCAACCGCGAACAGATGACCGAATGTCTGGAATCTGTCTGGCATCGTATTCTTGCAGATGTATCCGACTCACGACGCATCCCGACAGATACTCTGAATGCTTATGCTGACCGATATATGGATTTTTGTCAGGCAGAAGAATATATTCAATGCAAACTGGCAGATACCCTGATGTATAAAGATGAGGTTATTTCCTATCTGAAACAATTAAGCGGTCGTGACGAAAACGACAAACTAAACAGTCTTTTCATAGAAGACATGATAAACGTCAAGAAAAATGTGCCCAAAGACAAAAGTGGAAATATAATAGCCGTATATTATGCATACGGCGAGATCCTGGATGCTCCCGGCAGTTCCACAGAAGATTGTATTGATGTACAAAAGATGTGTAAAGACCTGCGCAAATTACGTGATAACGATGACGTAAAAGCTGTTGTATTACGCGTCAACTCACCGGGTGGCAGCGCATACGGTTCAGATCAAATATGGCGTGAAGTAGTAAGACTGAAAGAGAAAAAACCGGTAATCGTTTCTATGGGAGATTATGCTGCATCAGGAGGCTATTACATTTCCTGCGCTGCAAACCGCATTTTCGCTGACCCGACTACGCTGACTGGTTCTATCGGCATATTCGGCATGATGTATTCAGGTGAGAAACTGTTTACTGAAACTTTAGGACTAAATTTTGATGTAGTGAAAACTAATAAAATGGCTGATTTGGGTGCCAGCCTAGGTCCGGTTCTCACCCGCCCGCTAAATGCATCAGAACAAGAATTAATGCAGAACTATGTCAACCGAGGATACAAGCTGTTCGTAAACCGTTGCGCTGAAGGTAGAAAAATGTCTACAGAGGCTATTGAAAAAGTTGCTGAAGGCCGTGTATGGACCGGTGCCATGGCAAAAGACCTTGGTCTGGTAGACGAGCTGGGAGGTATAGACAAAGCATTGAATGCCGCCGCCACCCAAGCCGGTATCGAAAATTACAGTATTATCGGCTATCCTGAAAAAGAAAATATTTTCGCAAGCCTGCTGGGAAATCAGAAAAAACATTATATAAACAGCGAAATTAAAGAATATTTGGGAAGCTATTATAACAGCTTCAAGGCGCTGGAGAACATAAAAGACGCCAACTGTATACAGGCACGTATGCCGTTTGACCCTAATATCCAATAAATTGCACATGGAAGGTAATCTTATCAAGATAAACAAGTGGCTATATCCGGTTTCATGGATTTATGGGACCGGTGTATGGCTGCGTAATAAATTGTTTGACTGGGGAATATACAAAGAACGTAAGTTTGATATCCCGGTCATCTCGGTAGGCAACATCACCGTAGGCGGAACCGGAAAGACCCCCCATACAGAATACCTGATAAGATTATTGCAGAAAGATTACAAAGTAGCCGTACTAAGCCGCGGCTACAAACGCAAATCCAAAGGCTTTGTACTTGCCAGACCGGATACGTCCGTACAGATGATAGGTGACGAACCTTTCCAAATGAAACAGAAGTTTCCGGATATCCATATGGCAGTAGACCGGGACCGTTGTCATGGCATAGAGCAGTTATGCAATAGTCACATCGCCCCTGGAACAGAAGTGATTATTTTGGATGATGCTTTCCAGCACCGATATGTAAAGCCCGGAATAAACATCTTATTAGTAGATTACCACCGACTGATTTGCGAAGACACCTTGCTGCCTGCCGGACGAATGCGCGAACCTGAAAACGGAAAAAGCCGGGCACATATTGTCATTGTCACTAAATGTCCTAAGGACATCACCCCTATGGATTTAAGAGTCTTAAGCAAGCAAATGGAACTTTACCCCTATCAGCAGCTCTACTTCACAACATTAACATACGGCAAGCTGCATCCGTTGTTTACAGCAGGGAATGCAGTTTCATTAAAAGAGATAGAAAAAGACAAGCATATCCTATTGGTGACAGGCATAGCCTCCCCAGCAAAACTCATTCAAGATTTATCACCATACAATGAGCACATTGAGTCACTGGCTTTCAGTGACCACCATGACTTTACAGCAAGAGATATGGAACTGATAAAGAAGCGTTTCATGAAACTTCCGGAAGGTAAACGCATGATTATCACCACTGAAAAAGACTCTGTACGACTAGCAGCCCATCCACTGATGGACGAAATGCTGAAACCTTATATATATATGCTGCCCATTGAGGTAGCCTTTTTACAAGACCAACAAGAACTGTTTAACTCAAATATAACCGACTATGTTAGAAAAAATTCAAGAAACAGCAACTTTTCTTAGAGAAAAGATGCATACCAGTCCCGAAACTGCTATTATATTAGGTACCGGCTTAGGAAGCCTGGTACACGAAATTACCGATAAATACGAGATCAGTTACAAAGATATCCCTAATTTCCCTGTTTCAACCGTAGAGGGACATAGCGGTAAATTGATTTTCGGCAAATTAGGTAATAAAGACATCATGGCTATGCAAGGACGTTTCCACTTCTATGAAGGATACTCCATGAAAGAAGTTACTTTCCCCGTACGGGTGATGCGTGAATTAGGCATCAAAACATTGTTCGTATCCAATGCAGCTGGAGGTACGAATGCAGACTTTGAAATTGGTGATCTGATGATTATCAGAGATCATATCAACTTTTTTCCCGAACATCCGTTGCACGGCAAGAACATTGAATACGGCCCCCGTTTCCCGGATATGAGTGAAGCCTACTCCAAAGAACTGATAGACAAAGCACTGGAGATCGCTAAAGAAAAAGGTATCAAAGTACAACAAGGAGTATATATCGGTACACAGGGACCTACCTTCGAAACTCCGGCAGAATACAAGATGTTCCACATTCTTGGAGCTGACGCCGTAGGTATGTCTACCGTTCCTGAAGTTATTGTAGCAAACCATTGTGGCATCAAAGTGTTTGGAGTATCGGTTATCACCGACCTAGGCGTGGAGGGAAAAATTGTGGAAGTTTCACACGAAGAGGTTCAGAAAGCGGCAGATGAAGCGCAACCGCGCATGACTACCATTATGCGTGAAATGATTAATCGAATTTAAGAACATGCAGGAAATAAACAGAACAGAAATAGCGACCTTAGGTGAGTTCGGCCTCATTAAACATCTAACGAAGGATATCGAGTTAAAAAATCCGGAAACCCAATATGGTGTGGGAGACGATGCAGCCGTATTGGAATTTAAAGATAAAGAGGTATTGGTAACCACAGACTTACTGATGGAAGGGGTACATTTTGATTTGGTTTATACCCCATTGAAACATTTGGGATATAAATCGGCCATCGTAAACTTCTCGGACATTTATGCTATGAATGGTACTCCAAAACAAATCACAGTTTCTATCGCACTGTCCAAACGCTTTTGTATTGAAGATTTAGAACAGTTCTATGATGGGCTAAAACTGGCTTGTGAACTACACCATGTAGATATTGTGGGTGGAGATACAACTTCATCCGTAACCGGGCTCGCCATCAGTATTACTTGCATAGGTGAAGCGGACAAGGACAAAGTAGTTTATCGCAACGGCGCACAAGATACAGACTTGATTTGTGTCAGCGGTGACTTGGGAGGAGCTTATATGGGACTTCAACTTCTAGAGCGTGAAAAGGCTGTTTTCCAAGGAGCAAAAGAAGCAAATCCGGATTTTTCCGGAAAAGAATATATTTTGGAACGTCAGTTAAAGCCTGAAGCACGTAAGGATATCATTGAGAAACTGGCTAAAGCGGGAATCAGGCCCACCGCTATGATGGATATTTCCGACGGCCTTTCTTCGGAACTGCTACATATATGCTCACAAAGCGATACCGGCTGTCGCGTTTACGAGGAAAGAATTCCCATTGATTACCAAACGGCTGTAATGGCGGAAGAGCTGAATATGAATGTGACAACATGTGCTTTAAATGGTGGTGAGGACTATGAGCTATTATTTACTGTACCTTTAACAGAGCATGAACGAGTTTCGGCTATAGAGGGTATAAAAGTGATTGGTCACATCACCAAACCGGAGCTGGGATGTGCCCTGATTACCCGTGACGGACAAGAGTTTGAGCTGAAAGCGCAAGGTTGGAATCCACTAAAAGAAAAATAATTTTAATTAAACAACACTGATAATAAGCATCTTATGCTTTTATCAGTGTTTTTTTTTAGAAATAGTTTGCAGTTTAAAAAAGTTTCACTACCTTTGCAACCGCAAACAAGAAACAATGGTGCCATAGCTCAGTTGGTAGAGCAAAGGACTGAAAATCCTTGTGTCCCCGGTTCGATTCCTGGTGGCACCACTTTGAAGAAAAGCAAAAGATAGTAAAATCCTGATCCCCAAGCGAAATCGGGATTTTTTGTTTTCCGGCGGAACGCAAAAAGCGGCAAAATATTACCGTTACCGGTGTTCCAAAAGGTGGAGCAAAATAGGTGGAGTACATATCTCCACCGAATAGGGTTACTTCTCTCTGATTTGCAGTATTTTGCGTATCAATAAAGCGTGCATGGTTTCCTACTTTTGTACAACGAAAAACTGTAGGAACATGAAAAGAGACTCATTCAATGTGCTTTTCTTTATCAAGAAAGCCAAGTTGCTGAAAAACGGGGAAGCCTCCGTATGTATGCGTATCACCGTGAACGGTGCGCGAGTGGAAAACAACATCCGCAAGAGCATAGAGCCATCCTTGTGGAATCAGGCGAAGGAGTGCGCCAAAGGGAAAAGCCGCAAATCCTGCGACTTGAACGCCTATATTGAGGACGCAAGAATCAAGCTCTACCAGACTTTTAATGAACTAGAGGAACAAGGACGGTTCATTACCGCCCGCCTGTTGCAGGAAAAGTTCTTCGGGCAAGACCAAGTGCCTGAGGTTGTCCGCACTCTCATTCAAACCATCCAAGAACATAACGACCAATGCCGTAAACTTGTCGGGAAGGACTATGCCTTAATTACGGCTCAGCGGAAATTTCTGGTTGGTAAGTTTTAAAATTAGCTATCTTTGCTTACC
>ENA-OZGC01001865-OZGC01001865.1-human-gut-metagenome-genome-assembly--contig:-NODE-1865-length-10823-cov-5.476319_pt1 | contig 10823 bp, 9 predicted proteins | sample MGYA00245109_ERZ653643 | MGnify/ENA primary metagenome ERZ653643 (study PRJEB26926, sample SAMN06165107) | human gut metagenome | biome: ENVO:00009003; feature: ENVO:2100002; material: ENVO:00002003... | reverse complement strand
TCAATGTGTAAACCATGTGATTGCACAATCTGTAAACTATGTGACTCTTGACAAGCAGCTCCCCTTGCCGGTGTGCCTTATACCTGTAAAACAGGTAATTTATTTATGGGTTATGTTGAAATAAAGCGTAGAGTTAGGGTATGCCGGGTTATAATAGAAGCCATCAATATCCTTGGAAACCGCGTAGGTGATAACCTGATCGTAAACAGGGAGCATATACGCACCGTCCAAAACACCCTTCTGTACCTCTTTATACAGTTCTTCGGCTTTGGCGCGATCCGTTGCGGTCAGCCGCATAGCTTCCTCGATCTTCGCATCCCACTCGGCGTTTTTAATATAGCTCAGGTTAAACGCAGGATTCTCCTGGGAATGTACCATGCTCTGGAACCAGCTTGAAGGATCCGCGTAATCCGGCCACCAGATCATAACGAATATGTCCTGCCTGTCCTCCGGACGTGTAGCGCGTGCATGTTCAATATGGGCATCCCAGCCACGCTCACGGATTTCCATATTGATGCCGATTTCCTTAAGATAGGTCTGCCAAAGCTGTGCAAAATCCTTGTATTCCGTGTAACCGGACTGGACGGCAAACTCAAGCTTAACGGTGCTTGCATCAATGCCGGAGTTTGCAAGGCACTCCCTTGCCTTATCAAGGTTAAACTCATATTGCGTGCAGTTCTCGTCATGTCCCCAAAGGCCGGGAGTTACAAGGCCGTGGGAAAGCTGTCCGCGGTTCTCCAGCACGCCATTGATTACTTCTTCATACGGGAACGAGTAAGCAAGCGCCTTGCGGAATTCCTCATTGCTGCAGGGCAGCTTTTCGCTATTTAAGAAGAGCAATATGTTATTATAAGTATTCACATATTTGACTTCAACATTTTCGTTTGACTTCAACGCGGCTATATCCGTTGTGGAGAAATTGTAAGCAATCTGAGCTTCGCCTGTTTCAAGAAGCTGACGACGGATACCGCTTTCAACATGTTTCTTGATGACGACCATTTTATAGGAATTCTCTTTCCATTCCCGCCAATATCCGTCATACGCGGAAAGAAGTACCTGGTCGCCGGTCACAATGCTCTTTACCATATACGGGCCGGTGCCGCCATCATTTCCGCTTTCGCTGTTGAACCAGTCGCCATCCTGCTCACACGCATTTTCGGACATTATATATGCCGCGTAAGCAGCGGAAGCTATCAGGTCTACCGACGTGGCCTCAGAGCAGTTGAACCTGACCACATAATCACTTACTACTTCAACGGATTCAACATTGGTCCAAATGTATGCAGCACCTTTGCCCAGTTTGATAGTACGATCGATAGACTTTTTGACTGCATTTGCATTCATTTTTGTGCCGTCATGGAAGCTTACGTCCTCACGCAGTGTGAACTCCCATACCGTACCGTCATCGTTGTGCGTCCAGGAGGTAGCAAGATATGGTTCCACCTCGCCGGTCTGATCGTTGTAGCGGGTTAGCGTTTCATATACATTTTGGAGGACGCATACGCCGTTGGAATTTTCCACACTGGGATCCAGTGTCAGGTAGGGTTCCGATCCGCATGCATAGTATAGAATTGCATCCGTGGTAGTTTTGCCGCCGCCCTGTCCGCAGCCTGCAAAAAGCGAAGTCACCAGAATAACGGCAAGCATCAGTACTAAACTTTTTTTCATAGTTTCCTCCTAAGTTTTGTTTTATTTGAGCGCTGTGACGCAGTATAAGCGGCAACAGGCGTTCATTCGTAATTCAAACCTTTATTTTCCCGCCACATTTCTCCAATCAGTTGTTTGCTTTCGTAATGCAATCAATAATCAAAAGCTGGAAGCCATTGCAGATACAACCTTATATTATCTGCTCTGCTCCATCGAACTTATTATGTATTTTAAAGCTTAAAGTTACTTGAATGTCAATACCGTTTTTGATATAATTTTTATGGAAAAGTATTTATGGAACAGGAGAGTAAGAGGAAATGCTGGACTGGGACAAAAACAAAACGGTGAATATTTCAACCGTTTCGGAAACGTTTGGGATTCCCGCTTCAACGCTGCGCTATTGGGAATCTATGGGTTTAATCACATTAGGCCGGCGCGATAACAATTACCGTGAATATTCATATTCTTCCCTGCTGAATCTTAGCGACATCTGTTATCTGCGCAATCTCGGCATTCCGGTTAAGGCTATAAAAGAATATCAAACGCTCAGCCTTGCAGACAGCAATGCACTGTATTTGAATAAAAAAAGCGAGCTTGAAGCACAGATCAGCAGTTTGCAGAGCACCTATTCCATGCTGCGCAAAACCCTTAGCCTAATGAATGAGCTTGAATATATTCAGAAGCACCCTTATACGGAAGCCCAGCCTGATATACCGCTCATTCTTAGTCACTCCAAGCTTTACGACAAGGAGGTATGGAAAAAATACTTTTCCGGACAGTATCAGTTTGCAGGAGTGCGCTTGGGTCCGCCGAATTACGAATGGGTTTGGGGATGGGCTGCAGAATCCCGCAAGCCTGATGAGGAGCTTGCATGGACCTTTGCGGAAGGAGACCGCCACTTTGTGCAGTTTATCCTTCGCATTGACGTAAAAGACCGCAAACACACCAATTTAGACGAAGCAATAAATTACCTGAAGGCCCGCGGTTATAACATTGGTGAAATCATAGTGCGATATATCACAATCGCTTGTGAAGGCCAAACACGCTGGGATTATTATAAGGCATGGATAGAGATTATTTAACTATAAATAAGCTCTTACAAATCATATGCCAATGTATCGCACCGCTTCTGCAAATCGGCTATTATGTCGTTTATGTATTCTTCGGGCAGCGCAGTTGATATATCGATTGCTGTATGCACCGCCGTAATATTGCTGAGATAATAGCTTACCGTCCCGACTAACTTCATAAGATCCTCATCGGCGGTGTTTAAGGGATATGTGTTTTTAACGTACATTTTACCGCTCCCGTTTATTGATCATAATTGATGATATGAAAACAAAAGGCAGAAGCTGTTACCCTTCTGCCTTTTGCCGTTGTTGTTATGTTGTTTTTTTTACCCGTTAGGACATGTCTTAATTATAGCACGGAAAACCGAATATGCAAGTTCAGATTTCTTTATATTACCTTATACTGCGAATTAGATGCAAACGTCAGCATTTAGCAGCATAAACGGTGCGTCAGCTTAATCATCTTGCACCCATATCGCTGTGCACGAACTCAATTTCGGCTTATCCCTTGCTGCTCGTTTATGCCTTCTTTTTACGCTTAAAAGCAACAAAGAGTGCAATGCCGGCTACAAGCAATACTATAGGCAGTATTATGCTGTCATTGTCACCGGTAACGGGCATTTCAGCCGTAGGCGGTGTAGGCACGTTTGAACCGGGCCAACCTGGGTAGGGGTTACCGCCATTGCCGCCCGGATTGCTCGTGGGCTTTACAGTCGGAATAGGAGCCACCGTCGGACTGGGTGCTATGGTCGGCGTAGGCGCTACTGTCGGAGAAGGTTCCGATGTCGGAGTGGGCGCTACGGTAGGAGTAGGTTCCATAGTCGGAGTAGGTTCAACTGTAGGGCTGGGTTCAACCGTTGGAGTAGGATCGGTCGTAGGAGTAGGATCTACCGTAGGAGTAGGATCTACCGTAGGAGTAGGATCTACCGTAGGAGTAGGTTCTATCGTCGGTGTAGGCTCAACCGTAGGGGTAGGTTCTACTGTTGGAGTAGGCGTGGGATCTCCACTGGCGGGGCTTACGGAAACGGATACGGAATCAGCCGATATAGCGGGGCTATCGGTACCGGGAACCATTACGCATTCCCTAAGGCCTGAGGTAAATGCAGCCTGAGATTCGTTTGTTATGTCGCTCTTGGCGGTAAAGGTCAGGGTCATTATAACGCCTGCGGGGAGAGTTTGATCAAGGTTCATATCGAACCAGTTAATCTCAAGATAGTTATCGGGCGCGGTACCTTTTATAAGGTCTGCGCTGAGGTTGCTGCTCACAGAATTGCTGCCCGTAAGTTCGAACAGGTTTCCGTTAAAGCCCACTGTGAACGTGGCTGAGGCCATATTGATTATAGCCTCCTCAAGCGTAAGCGAAACGTTTACGCTTTCGCCCGCCTTTATGGCGGCGTTATCTACGCTTGGCGTAAGGCTTTGCGCCAATGCACCGGCTGCAATGCCCAATACCAGCGCAATTGCCAGTACAACAGAAAATAGTCTTTTTTTCACTTTATATATTCTCCTTTATCAGTTGGCACTTGCGGGAAAACTGCTTATCTTTCCCTTGCAGTAAAGAATTATGTTGCCGGCATCGCTTGAGGTGACCTGTCCGTCGCCGTTTACGTCTGCCGCAAGAAGCTGCTCAGCGGCAAGCTCAGTCTTACCCTTCAGGTAAAGTATGACTATACCCGCGTCGGTGGAAGTTACTTCGCCATCGCCGTTCACATCGCCGTACAATAGCGGCATTACTTTGCCGCATACGCTGCACTTGGTCTTGTCATCGGTGCCGCGGATATGGTGACGGGTCTCGGTGGGGCATTCCACATAGTAGAACCTTATAATATCACCCTTCTTGAGAATATACTGGTCAAGCCTTGCCTGAGTTGTCTCATCAAGCATGGGAGAAGAACCGTTCACGGTGAACATCCAGCCGGACCACGGGCCGTACTTCTCATCGGCCAAGCCAAGGGTTACGCCATCAGGCGAAGTTACCGAGTTAAGGTATGAACCGTTGCCGGTATAGGTGTAGCCGCTTTCGGTTATGGCTGCAACGACGGCATCCATGCCGGTCTTGTAATCCGCGCTGTTGCAGGTGTAAGTATAGTTGAAGTCCGTAAAGGTTTTGTCTATGGCGTTGCCGTCCATGTTTACGGTAACGCTTATAGTCTCGGCATTGGGATTATCTATACCTTCGGTGCCTATGACCTTCACTACTATGCTTATGGGCTGCTTATAGAACTTGGCAAACTGAGCATAGTCGGCATTGTCTTTGAACTTCTCGTAGTACTTTGAATACTCGCTGTAAGAAAGCACGCTGTCTATCTTAACGCTGGTATTGTACTGCGGCTTAGTCAGCAGCAGGTTTTCGTGCTTAATTACCGTATCCTTGCTGGAGCGGAAGCAGCGGTACTTTTCGGAGGCGTACCAGCCGTCTATGCTGTCGGCCTTAACGCCAACGCCCTTGGCATCATCGGCCGTGCGGATGAATTTGTATCCGTCTCCATCGGGAACTATCTCGATGAAACTCCACATATCGCCTGTTATGTTGTCCTTAGCGGAGTTGGCCTTCTTTATGCCGTCCCAATACACTTCCTCTGTGCAGACCTTCTTCATGAAAGCTGCCGCGGTATCAAGCTCGTTCTGGGTAAGCGGCTGCACGGTAACTTCTATGGCTGCGCTTGCGAGCACATCGATGGCTTCGCCTTCGCCGCTCGGTCTATCCAGTATTTGTATAGTGATGGTAACGCTTTTGGCTTCACGGCCGGGCAGCGGACGATAGGTCAGCACGCGCGCTGCGTTGTATACATCGGTGGAACTGATAACGTCCTCGTTGCTGCTGGTGATCTTTATCGGCGTATATTTGCCGTCAAAGCCCTTGTTATAAAGCTGCATACTTAGCGCACTAAGGTCCTTGGTAGTAAAGAACTGAATGTCGCTTGCAACGTTGGCCTTATCGATATTGCTGTCGTTACGCGGATTGGTAAGCGCGTCTTCGGTTTCCAGCATCTTGTTCAGCAGTTCCTGATAATCTACGTCCTTTTCAACAACGCTGCCCTTTATGGTAACGTTGTAGGTTTTGTAGAGATACAGGTCGTCCCTGCCGCTGTAAGTGAGTTTAAGCGTAAGCACTACGGCAGTATCGCTGCTTGGTATGCTTACGGTAGCCTTGTAGGGTGAGAAGTAAGGATAGCTTACTTCTGAAATGGCAATGTCCTTGCTGCTGCTCTGCCATGTTGCGGTGGCCCAAAGTTCAAGGTCGGTGGAACTGTTGTAATCAACCTTGCTCTCATCTACGCCGGCTTTTACGGGGTATTTAGGCAGCTTGGTAAGATCCTCGGCGCTTTCTACGGTTTCGGGTACGGTTATCCTGTCCGCAACGGCATTCAGGGCTGCCTTAGCCTTGACCTCGTCCAGACCCATGCCAAAGTTACAGGCAGTGGTTTCTTTGGTGTAAGTCTTGTAGGTCAGGATGAAAACAGGACGCACAAAGCCGATACCGCTGGGGGTGGAGCCGTTTTCATTCCATTTGTATATCAGGGTGCCGTCGTCTGCAACGCCAACATAGTTATAGCTTGAATAGTTGTCTTTTGCACCGGCCTTTACGGAAACGGCAACGTCGGTTATGCCCTTGGCCTTCAGCTTGGCCTGTATCATGGTAAGGGCATTGGTATCCGTGCCGTATTTGGGCAGATATGTGCCTTCTATGGCTTTTTCGGCTGCGGTAAGCTTAGCGTCGGCTTCCTTCTCCTCTTCGCTCTTGGCTTCGGTCCAAACGGCGTAAAGGTTGAAGGGTTCGTTATCTTCGCTGCCGTCTCCCCAATCATCTTCTTCCCAATCGCGCTTTATGGTAGCACCATCGGCATAAGCTATAGTTGAACCATAGCTGCTGGTAGCCCAGCCTGCAAAATCGTATCCGGGACGGCTATATGCGCAAGAGTTGAGCTTAACATTCTCACCGAACGGCGCAGGCTGATCCGCCATTGTACCCGTTACAGAGGATTTGTCGGAATACTTTATGTTGTATTTTATTATGTACTGATATCCGCGCCACTTGGCTATGAGCGTTACCTCATCGCCCATGGTGCTGAAATCCGTATCCTTGGTAACAGCCGCGCCAAAGCGGGCGTCTCCTTCGCCATTGAGCTTTATATGCCAGCTTTCAAGCCGTTTATCGGTGGGCATATAGCGCTCCGCCAAGTAAGGCAGATTGGTATACACCTTGCCGGGTACTACGGTTTTGTCGTTGATGGTCTGCGTATATCCGTTGCCGTCGAAATGTACGGTTATGCCCTTTTCCCAATGGGCATACATGATAAAGCCGTTTTCGGCATCTTCGGCGGTGAACTTCTTGTTGGATGGAGTAACTTCATTGCCGCCTTCGGGGGCGTCATACCAGCCAAGGAATATCCAGCCTGTGCGCGTGGGATCAGGAAGTGAGTCCTGCTTATATTTGCCGTCATCCTGACGCACATAGTTGTAATGGGAGCCAACCATGCCTACGCGTGTGATGCTTTCGGCGCCATCGTAGTTATAATTTACGGTAATGTTAACAGGGTTGCCCTTCCACGTCACATACAGAGTTATGACTTTGTCCTGAACATTTGTAAGGTTCTTTACCGTGCCTCCATCCTGTACGGTGGGAGTCATATAGCCTTTATATGTGCTCCATCCGCTGAATGTGTAGCCCGTGCGGGTAAACCTGCCTTCGGCAAGAGGAATTATTACTTCCTGGTCATAGGTTGCAGAGATACTATCCATGCTGCCTTCGCCGCCGTCAGCATCAAATGCTATGGTATAGGTTATGGGAGCCCATTTGCCGGTGTAGGTTATATCCTCATTTATGATGGTTTCTGCGGTAAGCTGAGTTCCATCATCGTTGAACCAACCAACGAAGGTATAGCCGGTGCGCTTTACTGCATCGGGAATATTGGTCGCGCCTATCTGTGTGCTCTTAGCAATGGCAACGGTTTTGTCTTTGGTAGTACCGTAATTATAATTAAAAGTTACGGTAACGGCGTTGGCCCACACGGCATAAAGATCCATAGCTTCTTCGGTTTCTATGGTCGCCTTGTCGGCATAAACTATTTCGCCGTCTGCACTGGTGGCCCAGCCGGCAAACAGTTTGCCTTCGCAGGTGAACGTGTTGGCGTTGAGCACGCCTTTGCCGCAATATATGTTCTGCGTGGCGGTTTCATCGGTGCCGTTGTTGGCGTGCAGCGTTATAATAGTGGGCGCGCCTGCAGCAAAGCTGCGGATATAGACGCAGTCGTCATTTTTGTTGCCGCTGCTGTCTTTCTTATAAACTATGGTTATTACATCGTCGTTCTTGGCATCGATTTCAAGCCGCGTCCAATCTATTACGCCGCTCACGCCGTTCACAAGCGTTTTGCTTCCCTGAGTGATGGTCAGCTTATCATAGTTTTTTTCGGTAGAAACCTTATATTCAAAGCTGAGGTTTGTGTCGGCGGTCATGGTAAGCTGCAGCGTGCTGGAGCTGCTTGATTTGCCATTATTGCCGCTCATCAGCACGTCCTCGCCGCCAAGCGTGGTTACTTTCCATTTTTTAGTGCTGTTAGGTGAGCCCGGTTCGGTTTCCGCTATGAGCGGGAGTCCGGCGAAAAAGTCGCCGAATGTTTTGTTGGCTGCGAGTGCGGATGCCGGCAGTATGCTTGCAAGCATCAGCAGCACAAGCAGCAGGGACAGAAGTTTTTTCTTCATTGTTATTTAATACCTCCTAAGTTGCATGTTTTTCGGTCATTAGAGGCGCTTTTTATAATAAAAAAGCCAACGGGATCCATACAGATGATATGCTTCCGCATGGTATCTTCGTTGGACTTCGGTTCTTCCGATAGTCCGGCCTCACAGCCGTAAAACTTTTCTGAATTTTAGTTGTGCGTCACTTGATTTGGACGCTTTTCTGCACCTCGGCATGAACGGGTTGTCCGCCCTTTACGGTTATAACAAGATGGCCGTAGTCCATCTCACGCATAAGCCTGAGTACCTGATAGTCCTGCGTGGTTATTTCCTTTGCCGCGTCCCGTGCATCGCACGCATGCTCCGTCCTGCCCTGTTCCATAAATTTTATGCGCTCCTTTCCCTTATACTTTGGGTATTTTCTCCGCTAAAAAAGACCCACACATGCCGTGCGGATCTTTGTCTTTATTGATTTACACCAACAAAAAAGCAGCTTCCCGGTGACGGCAGGAACCATACGATCCTATAACGTATCTGACTTATCCCATAAAGGGCATCACAGTGACCGACTCGCGGGGAATCTCACCCCATTCCGTCTCCGAATATATTCGGAAGGATCAACAGTTGATATTTGGCTTTTCAAGCGGCAAACACCGCTTTTACGTATATATGTTACAGCATATTTGCGGAATATACAACCCCTTGGGGGATATATTTTTCGTATATGTTTGCAGTTGGTGATGTACTCAATACGCTAAAATGTTTACCTATTGTCTTCAATGCATATCATTATAAACCTATCAATTTCCTCTTTACCTACGCCTGCCGCATCAGCAGCATATTCGGCCGATGAGCCGAAGTTGCTGTCGAGCGTATCGAGCGCAGCCGTGAGCCAGCATGGGCAGGCAGCGAAGAAGCCGAGTACATAGTTGGCGGCAGCTTTTTCATTTCCGCTTTTTGCCATGGCAAGCGAGTAGGCCTGAGCAAGCTCATGCTCAAGCGTTTCGTTTGTGCGCATGTAGTCGGCATATATTGCTGCATCATCTGCGCCAAGCAGCCTAAGGAGCAACGCTGCTACTACGCCGGCGCGGTCTTTACCCGTTGCACAATGGAACAGCACAGCTCCCCTTTCGGCATTAGCGGCGCGTATTATTCCGCGTATGATACGGCAGTGTTTTCAGAAAAAACTATGCTGCGGTATACCTCCCTCATCCTTTCGCTTGCGCTTTGCTCACCACGGTAGTAACCGGCAAGTATATCGTCCACCTTATCTTCAAAAGTACGTTTGCTTTGGGTGAATTTCCTGCGTCCGCTTTCAGAAACCTGAATATGAATATAGTCCGCGCCGGGAAAAGCGGGATCTGGATGGAAACTGCGTTCGTTTTCGCTGCGCATATCGAAAACCGCGCTGAGTTGACTAAGAGCCGCAGTATTGCTTATACGCCACAATGCGCCTGAGCGTATCAAGCGCATTGGTTTTACCATTCCGTTTTTTGTGCGTATCCCGCCCAAGTCTCTGAGGTTCGGGCATTCGGTTGTATTGAGCATAGCTTTATTCACCAAAGTAACGGTACAATACTTTTACAAATTCGGGTATGTTCTGCTTCACACACGCTGCGGAATTGCTGCGCACCATTTGAAGCTCGTTATCAAGGCATTCCCCTGCGTAATTCAATAGCTGCACAACACTGACAGCATTGCCGGTAACATTGCCGTAAAGCGAAGCGATGGTTTCAAGTGCTTCCTTGCGGTTTATAAGGGCAAAAGCGGAGAATATGCATATGCCCATGTTTTCAAGAAGGAATATCTGCCTATACAGCATATCAAGATCGTCTATTTCGCTTAATTCCGGATATAGCTTGCCAAGATCCAGCCTATGCGCCGAATCGTTGGTATTTGCAGGTTTTGTTATGCGCCGCTGTATTGAAGCGTTGTCGCGGTAAAGCGAGCCTATTGCCACAGTTCCGCTGCCTAACAGCCGCCCGGTTATGCTGCCGCGCTCTATTTCACCAATAAGCCCCATAAGCCTCTCGGACGAAGGCGTTTCTCCATTAAGCTCCATATACATGGCCGCAGTATACACAAACTCGGTTGTGTTAAGCCCAAGCGCCATTCCGCATTTTGAAAGGGCAAGCGCTGTATTGGCACGCTCACTTTCCCCCATCATTCCGAAGCAATGCGCCATAGCCGCCTTAACTTCCGATTCTTCCGGCGCGGAGAACACATGCCCATCCGCAGCAGTATGCCTGTTCAGGCAGCCGATTACGCATCCCGGTGCGCAGCAGTAGTTTAACCTGCCGTCATTATCGAGTTTACCGTGCGCACGGCGTTCGGGTATTTCAGGTATGGCATTGCGGCTTTTGAGCAGATGCAATATGGCTGTCTCTTATACACATCTCCGAGCCCACGAGACTACGCTGCATCTCG
>ENA-OZGC01001854-OZGC01001854.1-human-gut-metagenome-genome-assembly--contig:-NODE-1854-length-10890-cov-5.292201_pt1 | contig 10890 bp, 10 predicted proteins | sample MGYA00245109_ERZ653643 | MGnify/ENA primary metagenome ERZ653643 (study PRJEB26926, sample SAMN06165107) | human gut metagenome | biome: ENVO:00009003; feature: ENVO:2100002; material: ENVO:00002003... | reverse complement strand
TCTCGTGGGCTCGGAGATGTGTATAAGAGACAGGGCCCAGCCCCCGGCTGCCGCCGGTGACGACGGCTGTTTTTTCAGAAAAATTCATAGAGATGCTCCTTTGAGGGTCTCCGTCAGCTGTTCCAGCTCCGCCGCGGTCTCCACGGCGTACACCGGCAGCTCCGGGACGGTTTTCTTCACAAAGCCGCTGAGGGCCTTGCCCGGGCCGATCTCCACCAGCGCGTCCAGCCCCATGGCGGCCATGCGGCGGAGGGAATCCTCCATGTAGACGCTGCTCTGCACCTGCCGCACCAGCAGCTCCGGGATGGCAGCGCCGTCGGGACGCTCCGTGCCCAGACAGTTGAAGATCACAGGGATCTGCGGCTCCCGGAATTCCACGGTGCGGAACCGCTCCGCCAGCGCGTCTCCGGCGGGGGCCATGAGGGGTGTGTGAAAGGGACCGCTGACCTTCAGCGGCAGACAGCGCCGTGCCCCCTTTTCCTTTGCCAGAGCCGCCGCGGTTTCCACGGCGGCCTTTTCGCCGCCGAGGACTAACTGGCCGGGGCAGTTGTAGTTGGCGATGACCACGCAGCCGTGGGCGGAGGCCTCGTCACAGGCCTCCTGCAAGGCCGCCCGGTCCAGCCCCAGCACCGCTACCATGGCAGAGGGCCGTCCGGCTGCGGCTTCCTCCATGGCTTTGCCGCGGAAGGCCACCAGCTCCACGGCGGTGTCGGCGTCAAAGACCCCGGCGGCATGGAGGGCGGAATACTCACCCAGAGACAGCCCGGCGGCAGCGGCGGGGACGATGCCCCGCTCCGCCAGCAGTGCGGTCATGCCCGCGGCGAAGGCCACCATGCAGGGCTGGGTGTAGCGTGTCTGATTCAGAATGCCCTTCGTGTCGGTGAAGGAGATTTCCTTCAAATCGAAATCCACCTGCTCCGCGGCGCTGTCCAGCACGGCGCGGAAGGCGGGGAAGCGCTCATACAGGTCAGCGCCCATGCCGGGGTGCTGGCTGCCCTGTCCCGCGTATAAAAATCCTAACTTCATTGTGCAGCTCTCCATTCGTCCATGATCTGAGCCATCTGCTCCGGCACGGTGGAGAGGGTGTTCACCTCACCGCCGGCGGCTCCGCAGAAAAACAGGCCGTTCTCCCAATCGCCGTTCCGGGCGGCGATGAGGGCCTTGGAAATGCAGTAGGGGGCGTTTTTGCCGTCGCAGGTGACGATGCACTTCACACACCGCTCCGGAGGCGGCTGGGTGCCGTCCTCTACCCGCCGGATCAGGGGACTGCGCAGCGCCCGTCCCGGCATCCCCACGGGGCTTTTCACCAGGGTGATGTCGTCGGCCTTTGCCGCTAAGAGCCGCTGCTTGTAGCCCTCGGAGGCGTCGCACTCCTCCGTGGCGATGAACCGGGTGGCGAACTGCGCCCCGGCAGCGCCCTCCTTCATGTAGCGGGCCATGTCTGCGCCGTTTTTCACGCCGCCGGCCACGAAAACCGGAATGTCCCGGCCCGCCTTGTCCCGGAAGGGGGCGATGGCGGTCAGGACCTCCCGCAAAAGGTCGGAAAGGGAGGGGGGCGCGTCCAGATCCTGCCGGGAGAAGCCCAGATGCCCCCCGGCCTCCGGCCCCTCCAAGATCAAAAAGTCGGGGATGCGGCCATAGTGCCGATCCCACAGTTTGCACAGCAGCCCCGCCGCCCGGCCGCTGCTGACGATGGGGGCGATGGCGGCGTCACTGTCGGAAACTTCGGAGGCCAGCGCGGGGAGATCCTTGGGAAGTCCCGCACCGCAGACGATGGCGTCGGCCCCCGCCCGGAGAGCGGTGCGGACACTGTCGGCGTACTGGGTGGTGGCGACCATGGCGTTGACGGCGATGAGCCCCGCGCCGTGGGCCAAAACCTTGGCACGGCGGACCTGCCGGTCCAGCGCCCGGAGGTTGGCCTCAAAGGGACGCTTGGCGAAATCCGGCTCCTGAAAGCCGCAGACGGCGGTGGAGAGGGTCCCCATGCCGCCGCAGGCGGCTACCGCTCCGGCAAGGCCGTCCAGACTGATGCCAACGCCCATGCCCCCCTGCAAGATCGGGAGGGGGAGGGTCTTTCCCCGGATCGTTACTGCCATGCTGCCTCCGTGGCCTTCAAAACGGCCTGACTGCCGGTGTACAGCTCCTCGAAGATCTGACGCAGGGGCTTGATCTCATGGAGCATACCGGCCACCTGACCGGCCATGACGCTGCCCCGCTCCATGTCGCCCTCAAACACCGCGCGGCGGAGACCGCCGAGGGTGACGTGTTCCAGCTCCTCCAGCGTGGCTCCACGCTTTTCCAGAGCGAGATACTCCCGCGCCATTTTGTTTTTCAGCACCCGCACCGGCCCGCCGATGGAGCGGCCCGTGACGGTGGTGTCGCTGTCCTTGGCCTTCAGAAGGGCCAGCTTGTAGTTTTCGTGGATGGGGCACTCCCGGCTTGTCAGCAGGCAGGTGCCCACCTGAATGCCGCAGGCCCCCAGAGCGAAGGCCGCTGCTGCCTGCCGTCCGTCGGCAATGCCGCCGGCGGCGATGACGGGGACGTCCACCGTGTCGATGACCTGCGGCACCAGCGCCATGGTGGTCATTTCCCCCACATGGCCGCCGGACTCCATGCCCTCGGCGATGATGGCGTCGGCTCCCTGATTCACCAGCCGCTTGGCAAGGATGGAGGCCGCCACCACGGGCAGCACCTTGATCCCGGCAGCTTTCCACGCGGGGATGTACTTGCCGGGACTGCCCGCCCCGGTGGTCACCACCTGAACGCCCTCCTCTATGATGATCTGGGCCATTTCGTCGGCGCAGGGGTTCATCAGCATCAGGTTCACGCCGAAGGGCTTGTCCGTCAGGCTCTTGCAGATGCGGATCTGCTGGCGCAGCAGGTCCGCCTCCAGCATCCCGCCGGTGGCGATGACGCCCAAGGCCCCCGCGTTAGAGCAGGCGGCGGCAAATTCGCCTGTGGCGATGTTGGCCATGCCGCCCTGGATAATGGGGAACTCCGTCCCCAGCAGCTCGTTGAGTTTTTTCATAGTATGCTCCTTTACAGAAAAGAGGCTCAGGCCATTTCCAGCACCGCGCCGCCCCAGGTAAGGCCACCGCCAAAGGCGGTCAGCAGCAGGCGGCTGCCGGGACCCACGCGGCCCTGCTCCACCAGCTCGCTGAGGACCAGCGGGACGCTGGCAGCGGCGGTGTTGCCGTAACGGTCGATGTTTTTGTAGTATTTTTCCGGCGGGATGCGGTATTTCCGCACCGCCAGGTCAATGATGCGGGCGTTGGCCTGATGGAACACGAAGAAGTCGATGTCTGCCGGGGTCAGTCCCGCCTTTTTCAGCGTGGCGTCCATGCAGGCGGGAACGGTCTCCACGGCGAATTTGAACACCTGCGTCCCCTCCATGGACAGGACGTTTGGCTCTCCCCGGCCAAGGCCCGGCAGACGCAGGAGAACGTCGTCCCCCCGGCTGCCCAGAACGGCACCGATGGAGGGCCACCCCTCCCGGCACTCCACCACGGCGGCGGCCGCGCCGTCTCCAAAGAGGATACAGGTGCCCCGGTCCGTCCAGTCCACCACTTTACTCAGGGCCTCCGCCCCCACCACCAGACCGAATTTCCGGGGGGAGGCGTTCAGCAGGCACTCCATAGTGTGCAGGGCGTAGACAAAGCCGGTGCAGGCGGCGTTCAGGTCAAAACAGGGGGTATCCTCCGGCAGACCCAGCGCCCGTTGCAGCAGACAGGCGGCAGAGGGCACCACGGTATCCGCCGAGACGGTGGCCACGATGCACACGCCGATGTCCGCCGGGGTGATCCCGGCCATGTGCAGGGCGTCCCGCGCGGCGCTGACGCACAGCTCCGTGAGAGTCTCTTTTTCACAGCGGTAGCGGCTGCGGATGCCTGTGCGGGCGGTGATCCACTCGTCATTGGTATCCACCAGCCGGGAAAGATCGTCATTGGTGACGGTATTGGCGGGGACACAGCGGCCTGTGCCCCGGAGCTTGATCCCGTTCATGCGTCCTCCTTCCCGCGGCCAAGGGCGCGGAATTTCTGATAGCGCCGTTCCGTCAGGCTGACGGCGCTTTCCTTCAGCAGGGGTTCCAGACAGGCGGTCAGCGCCCGGTCCAGATTCCACAGCGTCCGGCTGGGGTCGGTCTGCGCGCCGCCCTCCGGTTCCCGGACGATGCCGTCGATGACCCCCAGCTTTTTCAGCTCCGGGGCGGTGAGCTTCATCAGCTCCGCCGCCTCGCCGGAGCGCTGGGCGTCCTTCCACAGGATCGAGGCGAAGCCCTCCGGGGACAAAATGGCGTACACGGCGTTTTCCAGCATCAGCACCCGGTCGGCCACAGCCAGCGCCAGCGCGCCGCCGCTGTTGCCCTCCCCGGTGACGACGGCGATGACCGGCACCGTCAGACGGCTCATCTCAAAGAGATTCCGGGCGATGGCCTCGCCCTGACCGTGCTCCTCGGCTTCCAGACCGGGATAGGCCCCGGCGGTGTCGATAAAGGTAAATATAGGGCGGCGGAACTTCTCCGCCTGCTTCATGAGCCGCAGAGCCTTGCGGTAGCCTTCCGGCCCCGGCATTCCGAAGTTGCACCGGAGGTTTTCCTCCAGCGTTTTGCCCTTCCGGGTGCCGATAACGGTGACAGGCCGCCCGTGGAACAGGGCGATGCCGCCTAAAATGGCGGGGTCCTCCCGGCAGGCCCGGTCTCCCCGCTGCTCAAAGAAATCGGTGAACAGTCCGTCGATATAGTCCGTGATATTGGGCCGCTGGGGATGGCGGGCCAGCGCCACCCGCTCCGCGGCGGTTTTCTCAGCCATGGCGTTCTCCTTTCCCGTGGAGCTTCAGCAGACGGATGAGGGTGTCCCGCAGGTCCTTCCGGGGGACCACCGCGTCCACAAAGCCATGCTCCATCTGAAACTCCGCCCGCTGAAAGCCCTCCGGCAGGGTCTCGCCGATGGTCTGCTGAATGACGCGAGGCCCGGCGAAGCCGATAAGTGCACCGGGTTCGGCCAGAATAATGTCACCCAACGAGGCAAAGCTGGCGGTGACGCCGCCGGTGGTGGGGTCCGTGAGAACGGAGATGTACAGCAGTCCCTTTTCCGAAAACCGGGCCAGCGCCGCGCTGGTTTTCGCCATCTGCATGAGGGACAGGATCCCCTCCTGCATCCGCGCGCCGCCGCTGGCGGCAAAAAGGATCAGGGGCAGTTTGTTTTTTCCGGCGTACTCGATGGCCAGCGTCAGCTTTTCCCCTACGGCGGCGCTCATGCTGCCCATGAGAAAGCGGCTGTCCAGCACGCCCACCACGCAGCGGCTTCCGCCGATGGTGCCGGTGGCGGTGACCACGGCCTCGTTCATGCCGGTCTTGCGGCGGGCGCCGTCCAGCTTGGCCCCGTAGCCGGGGAAGCGGAGGGGGTCATTGGCCGTCAGCTTTTCATGCAGCTCCCGGAAGGAGCCGGGGTCCAGCACGCTGCTGAGCCGGTAATAGGCCCCCATGGGGAAGTGGTAGCCGCACAGGGGGCAGACGGACAGCGCCGCCGCCACGTCCCTGCGCTGGCTCTCCCCGCCGCAATGGGGGCAGGTGACTAACTTTTCGCCGGGGACGTAATTCTCCCGCATGGCTTTCATGGCCAGAAGCCGCGCCCGGCGTTTCGCAAAAATGTTTTCCATGTATTATCCTTTGTGATCGTCTACCCGGCGGCTGAATTCCAGCAGCTCCGGCAGGCTCCGGTCCAGAAAAGCGGTTGTGCAGCCCCCCCGGACAAAGGTGGGGTGGAACAGCAGCTCATAGGACAGCTCCGCATTGGTGGGGAAGCCCTCTAAGGTAAATTCCTCCAGACAGCGGCGCATCCTGCGGATGGCTTCCAACCGGGTGGGGGCGTGGACCATCACCTTGGCGGCCAGAGAATCGTAATAGGGGGAGAGGGTGCAGCCGTTATAGAGGGCGGAGTCCACCCGGACGCCGGGGCCGCCGGGGAAGTGGAGAAATTCCACCTTGCCGGGGCAGGGCCGGAAATTGGCCGTGGGGTCCTCGGCGTTGATGCGGCACTCGATGGCGTGGCCGGTGAGGGTCACGTCCTCCTGAGTCAGATCAAGGGGCAGACCGGAGGCGATGCGCAGCTGCTGACGCACCAGATCCACGCCGGTGATCATCTCCGTGATGCCGTGCTCCACCTGGATGCGGGTATTCATCTCCATGAAGTAGAAATGCTGTCCGTCACTGTCCAGCAGAAATTCCACAGTGCCCGCGCCCTCGTAGTGGACGGCCTGCGCCGCTTTCACGGCGGCCCGGCCCATCTCCTCCCGCAGCTCCGGCGTCAGGCACCGGGCGGGGGCCTCCTCAATGAGCTTCTGGTTCCGGCGCTGGATGGAGCAGTCCCGGTCTCCCAAGTGGATGACGTGGCCCTGCCGGTCCGCTAAGATCTGAAACTCGATGTGCCGGGGCTCCAGCACCAGCTTTTCCAGATACATCTCGTCGTTTCCGAAGCAGGCGTTGGCCTCCGCTTTGGCGGCGGCGTAAGCGTCGGGCAGGTCTTTAGAACTGTCGCAGCGGCGGATGCCCCGGCCACCGCCACCGGCGCTGGCCTTCAGCAAAACGGGATAGCCCACCGTCTCCGCCACGGCCAGAGCGTCCTCCACAGAGGATACCGGCCCGTCGGAACCGGGGGTCACGGGGACCCCGGCGGCGCGCATCAGGCCTCGGGCGGCGGATTTGGAGCCGGCCTTCCGGATGGCGTCCCCGGAGGGACCGATGAAGGTGATGCCGTTTTCCGCGCAGGCGTCGGCAAATTCCGGGTTTTCCGACAGGAACCCGTAGCCGGGGTGCAGACCGTCGCAGCCGGTGGCTATGGCGGCGGAGAGCAGCGCCGTGGGATTTAAGTAGCTGTCAGCGGCCCGGGGAGGGCCGATGCACACGGACCGGGTGGCCAGCTGGACGTGGAGGGCCTCCGCATCCGCCTGAGAATACACCGAGACCGTCTCGATGCCTGCCTCCCGACAGGCCCGCCGCACCCGGAGGGCGATCTCCCCCCGGTTGGCGATCAATACCCGCTTCAGCATGGCTGATAGCGGAACAGAGGCTCCCCGAAGGAAACCAGCGCGCCGTTTTCCTTCAGAACCGCTGTGATCTCGCAGTCACAGGGGGCGGGGATCTCGCTCATCATCTTCATGGCCTCCAGCAGGCAGACGGGCTGGCCCTTGCGTACCCGGTCGCCCACCTGCACAAAGGGGGGCTGCTCCGGGGCGGAGGCGGCGTAGAAGGTGCCCACCATGGGGGCGGTGATGGCATCGCCCTCCGGTTCGGCGGCTGCGGGAGCCGCCGGGGCAGCAGCCGCTGCCGGGATCACCGGCGCGGCGGGGGCGGAGACGGCCCGCTCTATTTCTATGGTAAATTCCTGGGTGGACAGCTTCAGCTTGGACAGGGAGCTTCCCTCGAAGCGGGCCAGCAGGTCATTCAGTTCTTGATTGGTCATGGAATATCCTTTCCTCGCAAAACCGGACCGCCGGAGGGTCTGTACCCTCCGGCGGACGCACGTTAATTCTTGTGAGCGGCCAGATAGGTCATGATGTCGCCCACCGTTTTCAGGTTGGCGGCGTCCTCCTCGGCGATGGAGATGCCGACGGCCTCTTCCAGGGCCATGACCAGCTCCACGGCGGCCAGAGAATCGGCGCCCAGATCGTCAGCCAGAGAAGCGGTGGGGGTCACGGCTTCGGCATCGCAGCCCAGAGTCTCGACAATGATGTCACGCACTTTTTCAAATTCCATGATAGATCTCCTTGTTTCGGTGAAAGTCGGCTCTTGTTAGTTAAAAACATTTACTTAAAATAATTTAACTAAAAGAATTGAACTATATAATAGCGGACGCCCCTCCCATTGTCAAGACAAAAATTGTGAATAAACGGTTAAAACCGGGGAAAGTGGGGGCGCAGCCTATTTTTTGATTGACAGGGGAAACTGGATGTACTATCATCCAATCAGAAAGATGTATCTGCAACTATCTCTTGACCGGGCACAGGCTCCGAGGAAAGGAACGCTGTCAATAACCCCCACCAAATCTAACGATTTGGTGGGGGCTTGCGAGAAATCGTAAGCCCTGATTGACTACCCTAAGTGTTTCGAGCACTACGTTACTCAAGAATGTAAGAATAGGCACCGGCGGGCGTGAATCCGAACCTGCCGCACTGCGGTGTGTGATTAAAAGCTCTGAGGGTAAGGAGCGGTGTTGCACACGAAAACCTTGAGATAACATTGGGTACGGATACCTGACGGCCGAAAGGCCGCGTGGCTTTTTCGTTAGCCACAATCAAAGAAGAAGGAGGAAGGCATCATGCCAAACAAAGTGTATGTCATCAACAAGCACGGGCGTCCTCTGATGCCCTGCTCCCCGGCAAAAGCCCGTCATCTGCTGGATGAAGGGAAAGCCAAAATAAAGAAGAGGACGCCCTTTACCATCCAGCTGGTCTACGGAAGCAGCGGCTACACCCAAGAAGTCATTCTGGGCGTAGACGCTGGAAGTAAGACCATTGGAGTGTCTGCATCGACAAAGAAGGAAGAACTCTTTGCGGCCAATGTGATACCCCGGAATGACGTGGTGGATTTACTATCCACCCGTCGAGAGTTCCGCAGAGCCCGGAGAAACCGCAAGACCCGTTATCGCAAGCCGCGCTTCGATAACCGAGTCCGCAGCAAGCACAAGGGATGGTTGGCGCCTTCTGTGGAGGTCAAAATCCAAGAGCACATCACCTCAATCAAGAGGGTTTGCCGCATCCTGCCCGTGAGCAAAGTGGTCATAGAGACCGCCGAGTTCGACCTGCAGCTGCTGAAAGCCATTGCGGATGGAAAGCCCGTTCCGCAAGGTGAGGATTACCAAAAGGGCGAGATGTATGGTCACTACAATGTACGGCAATACGTGCTTTGGAGAGACAACTACACTTGCCAGTGTTGTGGAGCACACGCAACCAAGAAAAAAGAGGTCCGGCTTCACGTCCACCATCTGGAGAGCCGAAAAACCGGCGGAGATGCACCCGGCAATCTCGTCACCCTTTGTGACAGCTGCCACGAGAAACTCCACAAGGGGTTGATTGCGGAGAAGGACTTCAAAAAGCGCAAGCGTCGTTCCACACGGGATGCCACATTCATGGGCATCATGCGGAAGACTTTAATGCAGAGGCTCTGCTCTGAGTTGCCTATCCCTGTCATTGAGACCAGAGGCTACATCACAAAGGCAACACGAGAGAAGCTGCTGGTGCTTCCCAAGAGCCACACTAATGATGCTCTGGCAATCGCGCAGGGGAAGCAGGGCTTCAATGTGGGCTACCTTCCGGGAATCTTACAAATCGATAAGATTTACACGATTCGCCCCGTGAGACATCACAACCGCCAGCTACACAAAGCGGCCATTCTCAAGGGAGGCATCCGTAAGTCCAATCAAGCAGGAAAGTACGTTTTTGGATATCGTCTTTTTGACAAAGTCCAATTTAACGAACAGGACTGCTTCATTTGGGGAAGAAGAACTACCGGAATCTTTACCATTAAAACGATAAACGGGAAAATGATAAAGGACGGTATCTCTTTCAAAAAATTAAAACTCGCAGAAAAATCCACGAGTTATTTAATAGCTTGATTTAATACACGAAAGGAGGAACGGCAATTCCTCACCGTCCAATGCAAAGCATTGGACAGTGTACCCTTGCCGCAACAATGGAATTTTTATCGAACAAGCCCCTGCTCATTACGGATACCATCCTCCGGGACGCTCACCAGTCTCAGGCGGCTACCCGCATGACCACGGAGGATATGCTCCCCGCGCTGGAAATGCTGGATTCCATCGGCTACTACTCTCTGGAGTGCTGGGGCGGCGCCACCTTCGACGCCTGTATGCGCTTTTTGAACGAGGATCCGTGGGAGCGGCTGCGGACCATCCGCCAGCACGTGAAGCACACGAAGCTGCAAATGCTGTTCCGTGGCCAGAATATTCTGGGCTACAAGCACTATGCCGACGACGTGGTGGACGCCTTCTGCCGCAAGTCCATTGAAAACGGCATCGACATCATCCGCATTTTCGACGCGCTGAACGATGTGCGGAATCTGGAACAGGCCATCAAGTCCACCCGGAAGTACGGCGGCGAGGTGGAGGCCACCATGAGCTACACCGTCTCCCCCATCCACAACGAGGACTACTTCGTGAAGCTGGCCAAGACGCTGGAGAACATGGGTGCCAGCGCCATCTGCGTCAAGGACATGGCCAACCTCCTGCTGCCCATGGACGCCTACTCCCTCATCAAGCGGCTGAAGGAGACGGTCTCTATCCCCATCCATCTCCACACCCACAACACCACCGGCACTGGTGACATGGTGAACCTCATGGCGGCCATGGCAGGGGTGGACATTGTGGACACCGCCCTCTCCCCCCTTGCCAACGGCACCTCCCAGCCCGCCACGGAGTCTCTGGTGGCCACACTCAAGGGCACCGAGAATGACACCGGACTGGATCTCGGCAAGCTGGCGGAGGCCGCAAAGCACTTCCGCGGCGTAGCCGAAAGGATGATGAAGGAAGGCATACTCGACCCCAAGGTGCTCCGGGTGGATACCAACACTCTGGTCTATCAGGTTCCTGGCGGAATGCTTTCCAATCTCATCAGCCAGCTCAAGGAAGCGGGCAGGGAAGACAAGTACTATGACGTTCTTGAGGAGATCCCGATCGTCCGCAAGGACTTCGGCTATCCTCCCCTTGTAACTCCTACCAGTCAGATAGTCGGCACACAGGCCGTGTTTAACGTACTAATGGGCCGCTATAAGACCTTCCCACAGAATTCCAAGGCTCTGCTTGCCGGCGAATACGGCGCGCTGCCCGGAGATGTAAACGAGGAAGTCCGCCGCAAGGCCATAGGTGACAAGGAAGT
>ENA-OZGC01001844-OZGC01001844.1-human-gut-metagenome-genome-assembly--contig:-NODE-1844-length-10928-cov-5.201508_pt1 | contig 10928 bp, 8 predicted proteins | sample MGYA00245109_ERZ653643 | MGnify/ENA primary metagenome ERZ653643 (study PRJEB26926, sample SAMN06165107) | human gut metagenome | biome: ENVO:00009003; feature: ENVO:2100002; material: ENVO:00002003... | reverse complement strand
GAGATGCAGCGTAGTCTCGAGGGCTCGGAGATGTGTATAAGAGACAGTCCCTTAATTCTGCATTAAGAGACGAAGCGAAGCTCCGCGGTACCACTCTTGTTGGCATAAAATATGCCCGCTTTCTGCATCGGCTTAAAATCAAGCGAATGCGCCTCGTTGGTAACGGTGAGGAGATCCGGCTGCGCCTAAACGAAAATCGTCTCAGCGGAGCTACTCAGGGGCCAGTGACATCATCCCGCTCTGCATTGCCTCGCAGCGACCGGCAACTCTCTGAAGCGTCTGTAGGACGAATTTTTCCCCGTCATGGTATTTGTGAACTATGAGATTGAATGATGCTACTATAATCGCCCGCCCCCGCTTTGTCAAGCAGGGAAAAAGAAATTTGCGCTTTTGACAAAAAAACGCGCGGCGGAAAAACATATTTTGCGTACTTTGAACGGAGAAAAAGGCGGGAGAGCAAAAGAAAAGGGAACGCGCAAGCGTTCCCTTTTTTGCCAAAATTTCTTACCTGCCGCCGAAGATCAGGCTGCCGAGCCCCGTGGAGGTCAAAAACAGAATGAGCATGACAACGGGCACGACATACTTCATCATTACGCTGTAGAGCTTGACGCGGCCAAAGTGCTCGCCGTTTTTCTCGACCTCGGCAATGATCCATTTCGGACCCACGACCCAGCCGACCAAAATGCTCGTGAGCAGGCTGATAAACGGCATCAGGAAGCTGTTGCTGATGTAGTCCATCACGTCGAGCAGCTACGCGGTCGAGCCGTTGGGCAGCGGAAGCTCGAAGTAGAGCACATTGTAGCCCATGCAGATGAGCACAGCCGTCACGAGCGAATAGACACCCACGGCGGCGCACATCTCCTTGCGCGACTTGTGGAAAATCTCCATGCAGTTGGCAACAAGCGTCTCCATGACGGACACGCAGCTCGTCAGCGCGGCGAAGCCGAGCGCGAGGAAGAACACCGCGCCCACGACGCGGCCCACGCCGCCCATCGCGGCAAAGACCTTCGGCAGGCTGATGAACGTCAGGCTCGGGCCGCTGGCCATGCCGTCAGTGCCGAGAAAGACATAGACGGCGGGGATGATCATGAGGCCCGCGAGGAACGCGACGCCCGTGTCGAAAATTTCGATCTGGTTGTTGGCCTTGTTGAGGTCGACGTCGTCCTTGACGTAGCTGCCGTAGGTGATCATGATGCCCATGCTGACACTGAGCGAGAAGAAGAGCTGACTCATCGCGTCGAGCGCGATGTTCAAAAAGCGCTGGACGGTCAGGCCCGTGAAGTCGGGCTTAATGTAGACGAGCAATCCTTCGATACCCGTGCGCGTCATGCCGCTCTCGTCGGTGTAAGAGAGCGTGAGCGAGAAGATGGCGATGCCGATGATGAGAAGGAGCAGACCCGGCATGATGTAGCGGGAGTATTTTTCAATGCCCTTTTCAACGCCGCAGTACACGACCCACGCCGTCAGCGCCAAAAAGATCAGCATGAAGACGATGGGCGAGACGGGGGAGGTGATGAACGAGGTGAAGAACCCGTCCTGCGCGGCGGCATCGCCGCTTGAGACGAGGTAGAGGGTAAAATACTTCGTGATCCAGCCGCCGATGACGGAGTAATACGTCATGATGAGCGTGGGGACGAGGAAGGTGAGGTAACCCAAAAACTTCCACTTCTTGTTGAGCGTTGCAAAGGCATTGAGGGCGTTCTGCTTCGTGCGGCGGCCAATGGCTACGTCAGTCGTCAGCAGGGTGAAGCCGAATGTCAGCACCAGCACCAGATAGACGAGCAGGAACAGTCCGCCGCCGTCCTTGGCACAGAGATAGGGGAAGCGCCAGATATTGCCGACGCCCACCGCGCTGCCCGCCGCAGCCAGCACAAAGCCGAGCGAACCGCTGAAACTACTGCTTTTTTTCATGTTCGATTCTCTCTTTTCTTTCATGAAAATGGAATGATAAATGCCCCATTATAGCAGAAGAAACCGAATTGGCAAGGGGAGAAGCGCTGAAAAATGCAGGAATTCTTGCGAAAATGTGAAAAAATATCTCACCAGCGGCTTGCTGATGAGATATTTTATTCATAGCAGGATTAGATTTTGTCATGGCCGGCGGCTTCGTCGGTGAAGACGGCCTCGAATTCCTCAGCGCTCATCGTCTCGTGCGCAAGCAGGAATTCCGCCACGGCGATGAGGTGCTTCTGATCGCGCGAGAGGATGTCCTCGCAGCGCTCGTAGGCCGCGTCGACGATGGACTTGACCTCCTCGTCGATCTGTGCGGCGACCTGCTCGGAATACGGCTTGGCCTGCGCCATCGAGCGGCCGATGAAAATTTCATCGTGGCCGGATTCAAACGAGATCGAGCCAAGCCTGTCGCTCATGCCGTACACCGAGACCATCTTGCGCGCGATCTGCGAGGCGCGCTGGATATCGTTCGACGCGCCGGTCGAAATGTCGCCGAGCATCAGCTTCTCCGCCACGCGTCCGCCGAGCAGCGAGACGATCTGCTCTTCCATATAGCGCTTGGACTGGTACGAGCGGTCCTCCGTGGGCAGCGAGATCGTCATGCCGCCCGCGCCGCCGCGCGGAACGATCGTGATCTGGTGCACGGGATCGTGCGTCGGCAGTGCGTGCATCACGATGGCGTGACCGGCCTCGTGATAGGCGGTCAGCTTGCGCTCGTGCTCGCTGACGACGCGGCTCTTCTTCTCGGGACCTGCGATGACCTTGATCTCCGCTTCGGAGAAGTCGGACATCGTGATGAGCTTGCTGCCGCGGCGCGCGGCGAGCAGCGCCGCCTCGTTCGAGAGGTTCTCGAGGTCCGCGCCCGTGAAGCCGGGCGTTCCCTTGGCGACGGTGGAGAGGTCCACATCCTCGGCAAGGGGCTTATTCTTGACATGGATCTTCAGGATCTCCTCGCGGCCGCGGATGTCGGGAAGCCCCACGTAGACCTGACGGTCGAAGCGGCCCGGGCGCAGCAGCGCAGGGTCGAGGATGTCGGCGCGGTTCGTCGCCGCCATGACGACGACGCCCTGATTCGTACCGAAGCCGTCCATTTCGACGAGCAGCTGGTTGAGCGTCTGCTCGCGCTCGTCGTGGCCGCCGCCGAGACCGCTGCCGCGCTGACGGCCGACCGCGTCGATCTCATCAATGAAGATGATGGCCGGAGCGACCTTCTTGGCCTGCTCGAACAGGTCACGCACACGCGATGCGCCGACGCCGACATAGAGCTCGACGAAGTCCGAGCCCGAGATGGACAAAAACTGCACGCCCGCCTCGCCCGCAACTGCACGTGCCATGAGCGTCTTGCCGGTACCCGGAGGGCCGACAAGCAGCACACCCTTGGGGATGCGCGCGCCCATCGCGGTATAGTTCTGCGGCCGCTTGAGGAAGTCCACGATCTCGGACAGCTCCTCTTTTTCCTCTTCCGCACCGGCAACATCGGCAAAGGTGACCTTCTTGAGGTTCTCCTCGCCGGTGCGCGTGTGCGCCTTGCCGAACTTGCCGACGCCCGGCGCACCGCCGCCGCCCGACTTGTTCATAAGCAGGTACCACACGCCGATAAACAGCACGACCGTGATCAGATACGGCAGGATGGACATCCACCACGGCGCCGTCCAGCCCTTGACGTAGTCGTACTCCGTCAGCACACCGCTGGCGGTCTGCTCATCAATGAGATCGCCCAGATCCTCGCGGAACCAGTTCGGGCTCGGCAGGGTCTTTTTGATGGTGGTGTTGCCGTCGCTGTCAGCCGAATAGAGGTTGAGCGTGAGCTCATCGCCCTCGAGACTGAACGACTTGACCTTTTCCTCCCGGAACAGGGTCTCGATCTCGGAATAGGTGTATTCCTTCTGCTCCACCGGGGTCGTCAGATAGAAAACGACGGCGAGAATGATCACGCCGATCAGCATATAGAACCCGATGCCTCTGGCACGGTTCTTGTCCGGTTTCAAATCAAATCACATCCTTTAGGAATCCGTATCGGGCTCAGTGGGAGTAGACCTCCGGCTTGAGCACGCCGATGAATGGGAGATTGCGGTATTTTTCCGCGTAGTCAAGGCCGTAGCCGACGACGAATGCATCCGGCACTTCAAAGCCGGCATACGTCGCGTGGATCGGCGCTTTGCGGCGCGCAGGTTTGTCCAGCAGCGTCGCAATGGTGATCGACGCGGGACGGCGGACACTGAGATAGTCCGCAAGGTAGTGCAGCGTAACGCCGCTGTCGAGAATGTCCTCGACGAGGATGATGTCGCGTCCCTCGATGTCCTGATTCAGATCCTTGTTGATCTTCACCGCACCGGTGGTCGTGGTCTGGTTTCCGTAGGACGATACGGCCATGAAATCGACCGAACACGGAATGGTCACGCTGCGCATCAGGTCCGCCATGAACACAAAGCAGCCCTTGAGCACGCCGACAAAAAGCGGCTCGCGGCCGTCAAAATCCTTCGAGATCCGGGCACCGAGCTCCGCCGTGCGCTTCTGGATATCTTCGGCGGACAGCAGAACGGACGCAATGTCATCTCTCATATCGCTCATAGTATTCTCCCCCATATGTTTGGATCTGTTCCATCCGGATGCAGACCATGGTTTGATCCGGCACCGCCGCCCATTGCTCGGCGACGCCGAAGCCGACGATGGCCGCCGGCACATCCGCCGCGCGGATGATCGGTACGCGCTCGCGCGCGCCCTGCGTCAGCCCCCGCTCTGCAAGCAGGTCGCTCACGCGCTTGGTGCAGCCGCGCCCTGCCAGACGGATCCGATCGCCCGGACGCCGCGGCGTAACAGATAGTTTATCATGGATAATCGCAGATTTAAAGACAAAAGTGGTGAACGCGCTGTGAATTTCACGAAACGGTTCCGGCATCCCCACCGTGAAGCGCACGCCGAGCTCCGGGATTTCCGTTGTCTGACCGGGGATGAGCGCATACGTCCCGAGCGGCGGCCGCCGCTGCGCGCCGAAAAAGAGCCGTCCCTGCTCGCGCGTCACTCGCAGGCCGGGCATGTCGGCATAGCCGAGTCCCTCCCCGCCGCACAGCTGCTCGAGCGCCAGCAGATGCCGCCGTGAGAGCTCGCGTCCGGCCGCCTGCTGCAGCACGCGCACGCGCACCGGGCGCGGCAGCGCCAGCAGCTCTGCCGTCGGGATGCCGTCCGCCGGCGTCTGCCCGTCGAGAAACTCCGCCGCCAGGCCGCCGAGAAACCGCTCATCTTCGCGCAAAAGCGCCGCCGTATCGGCCGCGTGCTGCACGAAGGCCGCGTTCACACTCTCGAGCGCCGGCACGGCATGGTGCCGGACGCGGTTGCGGGCGTAAGCGTCCGATGCGTTCGTGCTGTCTTCCACATGCGCGATGCCATGCGCCGCCAGATACGCCTCTGCTTCCGCGCGCGTCGTGTCCAGCATCGGGCGCAGGAGCTTGCCGCGCTGCGGCGGGATACCGGTCAGGCCGCGCAGACCGCAGCCGCGCGCGAGGTTGAGCAGCAGCGTCTCGGCGTTGTCATCCGCCGTGTGCGCCGTTGCGATCCAGTCATAGCCGTGCGCAGCCGCGCAGTCGGTCAAAAACGCATAGCGCAATTGCCGCGCAGCGCCCTCCGTGCCCATGCCGCGCACGGACGCAACGTCGCCGCGCCCGGCGTAAAACGGCACGTTCAGCCGTTGACACTGCGCGAGCACGAACGCCTCGTCCCGGTCGCTCTCCGCACCGCGCAGCGCGTGGTTGAAGTGCGCACAGCCGACTGTGAAGCCGCGCTGCGCCGCCAGCTCCGTCATCCGGTGCAGGAGGTACATGGAGTCCACCCCGCCGGACACGGCACACAGCACGCGCGCACCGGGCGTGATCATATCAATAGTCATCGTCGTCGTACTTCTTCTCAATGGCCGCAAACGTCGTGTATTCGGGCAGCCACATCAGCTCGAGCGTGCCGGTCTCGCCATGGCGGTTTTTGAGGATGATCGCCTCGGCCAGGTTCGGGTTTTCGCACTCTTTGTTGTAATACCCGTCGCGGTAGAGCGCGAGCACGATGTCCGCGTCCTGCTCGATGGCGCCGGATTCACGCAAGTCCGAAAGCATCGGGCGCTTATTCTGGCGCGCTTCGTTGGCACGCGAGAGCTGCGAGAGGCAGATGACCGGAACGTTGAGCTCCTTGGCCATGATCTTGAGCATACGGCTCATGTCGGAGACCGCCTGCGTGCGGCTCTCGTTCGACCAGCCGTGGCCGCTGCCGGCCGACTGCATGAGCTGCAGGTAGTCGATGACGACGAGGCCGAGATTCGGGATGCGGCGGCACTGGGCGTTCATGTCCGCAACGGAAAGCGACGGATTGTCGTCGATGCGGATATCGGTCGCGCTGATGGTCGTGGCCGCAGCGCCGACGCGCCGCCACTCGTCCGCCGAGAGCTTGCCGGTCAGCAGCTTCTGGCTGTCGACCAGACCCTCACCCGCGAGCAGACGGGTCGTGAGCTGCTCGCGCGCCATTTCGAGCGAGAACACCGCGACCGTCTTGCCGGACGTCTTGCCAACGTGCAGCGCGATGTTGAGCGCAAGGCTCGTCTTGCCCATGCCGGGGCGCGCGGCGATGAGGATCAGCTCGCCCGCGTTCAGGCCGAGGATCGTCTGGTCCAGATCCGGCAGGCCGGTCGCCAGACCGGGGATGCCGCCGCCGCTGCTCGCCGCCTCGGAGAGGTTTGCGTACACGCGCTGGATGACCATGCTGATCGGCTGCAGGCCGCCGACATTGCGTCCCTGCCGCAGCGCATAGATCTTGCGCTCGGCCGCCTCGAGCATGGCGTCCGCACCGCCCGAGCCCTCAAAGATCATGGTGTTGATCTCATCGGCCGCTGTGTGCAGGTTGCGCAGCAGTGCCTGATCGCGCACGATGGCCGCGTACTTGAGCACGTTCGCCGCCGTGGGCGTGACCTGCATGACCTCCATGAGATACTGCTGGGTCGTATCCTTGAACACGCCGCGCACCTTCATCTGTTCGAGCACCGTGACCGCGTCCACGCTCTGCCCGTAGGAGAACATGGCGAAAATGGTGTCAAAAATGTCGCGGTTGGCCTGAATATAAAATTCGTCGGACTTGACCTTCTCGATCACATCCGGGATGCAGCTCGGGTCGATGAGCATCGCGCCGATGACTGCCTGCTCCGCCGGAGCGGAATGGGGCGCCTGTCTGCCAAGCAGCTCCTCCATGACGGGTCCCTCCCTCGCCTGCGCGCGGTTTATTTGTCTTCGATGACCAGCACGTGGATCGTGCCGGTGACTTCATAGCCGAGCTTGCACTTGACCTCGTACGCGCCGAAGCTCTTGATGGGCTCGGCCTGCACGATCTTCTGCTTTTCGATGCTGAGCGCAAACTGCTCGTGCAGCGCGTCGCTGATCTCCTTCGAGGTGACGGAGCCGAAGAGCTTGCCGTTGCTGCCGGCCTTCGCCGCGATCTTCACCTGGATCGCGCCAAGCTTCTTGGCGTTTTCCTCCGCCTCAGCCTTTTCGCGGGCGATCTGCGCGGCCTTGGCCTTCTCCTTGAGGCGGAAGGCGTTGAGATTGTCGGCCGTCGCCTCCGTTGCGAGCTTGCGCGGCAGGAGGTAGTTGCGGGCATAGCCGTCGGAAACTTCCTTGAGCTCGCCCTTTTTGCCCTGACCCTTTACGTCTGCATTCAAAATCACTTTCATAGCAAGATACTCCTTTGCTTAATTTTCCAGATTATCGTCGATCGCCGCGCGTGCCATCTGCACCGCCTGCGCGACCGACACGTCGTGCAGCTGCACGGCCGCCGACGAGCGGCTGCCGCCGCCGCCGAGCGCCTCCATGACAAGCTGCACATTCAATTCACCGATCGAGCGCGCGGAGATGAACACATCCCCGTTACCCATCGGGTAAATGACCAGTGACGCCGTGACCCCCGCGATGTTGAGCAGCTCGTCCGCAGCCTGCGCCGCGACGATGCGGTCCTGCGGCTCGGTAGGCGCGGCAATGGCGATGTCCGCGCGGTAAATGGACGCCGTCTGCAGGATCTTATAGCGGGCGACCGTGTGCTCCATATCCGTCTGCAGGAGCTTTTTCACCTCGGAGGTGTCCGCTCCGGCGCGGCGCAGGAATGCCGCCGCCTCAAACGTGCGCTCGCCGGTGCGCACGGTGAAGTCCTTTGTGTCGAGCATGATGCCCGAGAGCATGGCCTCCGCCTCCACGTGCAGGATGTCCGGCTGCTCGACCAACTCCTCCAGAAGCTCCGCCATCAGCTCACACGCCGACGACGCATACGGCTCGTGGAAGCTCATGGTCGCGTTGGAGATATAGTTTGCCGCGCGCCGGTGGTGGTCGATGACCGCCACGCGGGTGCAGGCCTCGAGCAGGCTCGCATTTTCCACCTGATCGGGCCGGTTGGTGTCCACCACGACGAGCAGCGTGCGGCTGTCCGCGTGCAGGAACGCCTCCTGCGGCGACAGGAAGGCCTTGCTGTATTCCGGCGCGCTGAGCATCCGGTCGCGGAGCTGTCCGGCCGCCGTCTTGTTGGCATCCATGACGATGCGGCAGGGCGTGCCGAATTTGCGCGCGATGCAGCACACGCCGGCAGCAGCGCCGAGCGTGTCCAGGTCGGAGAATTTGTGCCCCATGACGTAGACCTTGGACGAGTCCTGAATGAGCTGGCTGAGGGCGTTTGCCATGACGCGGGATTTGACCTTCGTGCGCCGCTCGACCTCACCGCCGCGGCCGCCGAAGAACTCGAACGTGACGCGGTTTTTCACAACGGCCTGATCGCCGCCGCGCGAGAGCGCCATCTCGGTGCCGAGGATGGCAAAGTTGTAGTTTTCATCGAGGCTCTCCCCGTCGCGGCCGACGCCGACGCTGACCGTGGCGCGGATGCCGCTGGGGCTGGTCACGCTGTGGACGATATCGAGCAGGGACGCAAACTTGTTCTCGCGCAGCTCGTCGAGGTGCCGCTCCTCGAACACGTACAGGTACCGGTCGCGGTCATAGCGGCGGAAGAAGCCGCCCTTGCCCTCGCACCACTGCAGGAGCTTATCCTCAATGGCGTCGCGCAGCTCGTTGCGCTTGCGGTCGGTCAGACCGCGGATGAGCTCGTCATAGTTATCAATGACGATGACGGCGATGATCGGGCGCGAGGCGTAATACTCCAGCCGGATCTTCTCATAGTCCGTCACGTCGACCCAGTAGGTGATGCCCATGTAGCTCGCGGCGTCGTCCGGGTTCGTGCGCACGAGGTTGCCGTGGATCTGGTACTTGCGCCCCTGATACTCCAGCAGCTCGGGACACTGGGTGTTTCCCTCGAGCAGCCAGCGGCCGGAAAACTCCGGGATCACGTCCGTAATGCGCATATCGACCGACGGCTTGTGCCGGCCGCAAAGATCGAAAAAGTTCTGGTTGGCCCAGATGACCTGCGAATCCGCCGGGCGAAAGACCGCCATCGGCAGCGGAAAATTCTGCAGGGTATTATTTCGCGCAGACTCCGTATCATAGGTGACAGATTCGATATACCGCTCGAGCGTGCGGCGCTTGCGCGCGCGCATGATGACCGAATAGATAATGAGCAGCAGAATGATGACGCCCTCACCGATCGACAGCCAGAGCCGGTCGGAGAAGAAAAACGTGAGCACTGCAAACACGATCAGAAACAGCAGAAACATCCGTGAATTGGGCATCAGCGCACGCTGCAGCTTGGATTCATTGGGTACATTGCCGGTTTTGGGATCTCGCATCGTCATACCTCCTTGCACCCCGTGGGCAAAACCTATTGCCCCCATAATAATCAATGATTATATCATCTTTCCCGAACGTTGACAATACACTTTCCCACCGAAGATTTGTGAAAGGAGCGTGCGCATGAAAGCAATTTTGCTGGCCGGCGGTCAGGGCCGGCGGCTGCGCAGCATCACGGGCAAGCTGCCGAAGCCCATGGTACCGCTCGTCGGCGTACCGGTGCTTGACCGGCTGCTCGAGCTGCTGCGGCGCAACGGCTTCACGGACGTGTGCGCAACGCTGTGTTACCGGCCGGATGCCATTCAGGAGCACTGCGGCGACGGCAGCAGCTACGGCGTGCACCTGCGCTACCGCATCGAGACCGAGCCGCGCGGCACGGCGGGCGCTGTGCGCGCGTGCAGCGACTTTTACGGCCGGGACGATTTTCTCGTCATCAGCGGCGACGCGGCGTGCAGCTTTGACCTGCTGCAGCTCTACCGGCAGCACCAAAGCTCCGGCGCCGCTGTGACGGTCGCGCTCTACCCGGACGCAGAGCCGCTGCAATACGGGCTCGTTTTGCAGGACCGGGAGGGCTACGTGCGCCACTTCATCGAAAAACCGGACTGGCCGCACGTTGTGACCGATCTCGTCAACACCGGCATCTATATCGTCTCCCCGCGGGCGATGACCTATGTGCCGGAGGACACGCCGTTTGATTTTGCCAACGACCTCTTCCCGCTGCTGCTCGCGGCGGACGAGCCGATCCTCGGCGTGCCGATGGACGGCTACTGGTGCGACATCGGCACGCCGCGCGCCTACTACCGGTGCTGTCTGGATGTGCTCGACGGGCGGCTGAGTCCGACACCGCCGGAAGCCCCGGAATCACCGGACGCCCCCGCGCAATGCACAGACCCGCTCCGGCGCAGTGTCCCCTGCCGCGACCGCGCGCACCGGATGCGCACCCTGTCGGAAGCGATGATGGAGGCCGGCGCCGACTTCACCAACGGTCTGCACGTGCGCGACGGCAGCTGGGAGCTGACCGTCCGGCCGGATGCGGAAACCTCCGCCCTGCAGGTGGAGGCAAACACTCCGGACGCCGCCGCAGAGACCGCGCGGCTGCTCGAACTGATGGAGCAGCACGGGCAATAAAGACGCAAAAACCGCCGCATCGTTGGATGCGGCGGTTTTGGAGACTGTCAAAAAGTATTACTTTTTGACAAAGGGGTGGGCTGCCTGACTGCAGCGCAC
>ENA-OZGC01001827-OZGC01001827.1-human-gut-metagenome-genome-assembly--contig:-NODE-1827-length-10994-cov-4.681964_pt1 | contig 10994 bp, 10 predicted proteins | sample MGYA00245109_ERZ653643 | MGnify/ENA primary metagenome ERZ653643 (study PRJEB26926, sample SAMN06165107) | human gut metagenome | biome: ENVO:00009003; feature: ENVO:2100002; material: ENVO:00002003... | reverse complement strand
CGAGATGCAGCGTAGTCTCGTGGGCTCGGAGATGTGTATAAGAGACAGCTGCCGTTCAACGCGGCGAAGAAGCCCGACGCCCAGATGATGGATTTCTACAGCGGTGTGCTTCTCGCGGCGAAAGACCGTGGGGACGACGGTAGCGGCATCGACCTTAATGTCTACGACGTGGCCGGCGGCACAATGCCGGTTACCGAGGAAAGATTCGCCGCGAGCGACTTCGTCATCGGCCCTGTCACCAACGCCGACCTGGCCAGAACCGTAAACGCGAGCAGAGGCAAGGCATGGATCGTCTCACCTCTGGATCCTAAGGCGGAGGCTTTGGCGGACACCATCCCGAACGTCATACAGGCGCCGACACCGACGAAAGCCCAGATCAAGGACATGGCCGAGTGGATCCGCTCCGACATGAAGGCCTCCGACAAGGTCATCCTCATCTCACAGAAAGGGGCTGCTGCCAGCAGTTACTCCGCCAGCGTGGCCAGCGAGGTGAGGAATCACGGTCTGAGCCCGGAGAACATCTCCTTCAACATACTCGAAGGCAGACAGATGATGGGAAGGATCGACGGCGCGATGACCGGCAACGGCACCAACAGGGTTGTCATCGCGTCCGACAGCAAGGCGTTCGTCATCGAGGTGACAAGGCTGCTGTACCTGATCGCTAGCCAGAAAAAGAACATCGTACTCTACGGAACATCCAAGATCAGGACATTCGACGAGATCGATGTGGATCAGCTTCACAGCCTGAACCTTCACTGCAGCGTGTCCTACTATGTGGACTACGACTCGAAGAGTGTCCAGAACTTCCTGATGGAATACAGGGCCCTGTTCAACACCGAGCCAAGCAGATCGGCGTTCCAAGGCTACGACCTGATGACATTCTTCACGAACCTGAATTCTGAATATGGCGGAAGATGGGATGGGGAGAATAACCTGAAAGGGAAAGGCCTTCAGTCCGACTTCCACCTCATCCGGACTGCCCGGGGCGGCTTCGTGAACGAGGCTGTCCGCAGAATAGTCTATAAATCAGATTACACAGTCAGCCTTGTCAGATAGAAAGCAATGACTTGGCGTTTTCGATGGCGGCGGCGGTGATACTGCTGCCGCTAAGCATTCTCGCGATCTCCATCACCCTGTCCTGGCCGGACAGAGGACGGACAGATGTCGTGGCCTTCCCCAGGACATCATATTCCTTTTCAACAACATAGTGGGCGCTGCCTTTAGCGGCCACCTGAGGGAGATGGGTTATGGCGAAGACCTGCATGTCTTTCCCCATGTCGCAGATCATGCGTCCCATCTTGTCGGCGGCGCTGCCGGAGACACCAGTGTCGATCTCGTCGAAGATCAGCGTCGGCATGTTCACAAACTTGGCCATCATTGCCTTAAGGCAGAGCATAAGCCTGGACATCTCACCACCTGAGGCGCATCTGGACACCTCCACAAGTTTGGCTCCCGACGAGGAGAACAGGAACAGTACCGAGTCTGAGCCGGAGGCGGACAGCGGGGTGTCCTTGAGTTCCACCTGGAATCCGGCGTGTTCCATCTCCAGGGAACGGACAGCATCCGTGATGGCCTTGGAGAACGGTGCCAGCGCCTTTTTTCTGGACTCGTGGAGACGCTTGCATATTCCTTCAAGCGACCGCCTCCGCTCCTCAATCATTGATTCGAGTTCGGACTTGCGCTCCCGCAAGGCGGAAGAGTCGGAAAGGGATCCGGACAATGCGTCCCGCTTGGAGATCAGCTCGGAGACCGAGGACGCGGAGTAGCTCTTCAAAAGATCGTACAGAAGGGAAAGCCGCTCATCCACGGCACTCAGGCGCTCCTGAGAAAGCTCCGTGCGCGAATTGACCGACGATACCTCGTCCAGAATGTCATCCAGCTCGGCGCGGGCGGATTCGATGCGCTCGGCCAATGAATATGCCTGCGGAACGAATCCGCCGACCCTCTCCAGCATCCTTTTCGCCTCCTTTAGCGCGGAGGACATGGACATGGCGTCGGAGTTGGGATCGGAAGGGTTGAAGAGTTCCTCCACGCCGGAAAGACATTCCTTGATCTCCTCGGCGTTGGCGAGCCGCTTCTGCTCCGCCTCCAGAGACTCGATCTCACCTTCCTGCAGACGCGCGTCCTCAAGCCGCTGATAACGAGACCGGATGTAGTCCTGCTCCTCGCTCAGCCCGGTAAGCCTTTCCGTGACAGACGCCAGTTCCTTCTCCAATGACTTGAAAGACTTGAAGGCATCGGAACACTCCTCCAAAAGTTCCTCATTGCCGGCATAGTGGTCAAGCATCGACAGCTGAAAGACCTTGTCCGACAACAGAAGCGTCTGATGCTGGGAGTGAATGTCCACCAGGCGGGCGGATATTCCCTGAAGTACCTGGACGCTTACCGGAGCGTCATTGATGAAAGAACGGGAGCGACCTGAACGGTTGACCACCCGGCGGATGATCAGTTCGTCCTCATCAGCCTCCACATCATTCTCCCGCAGGATGTCCCTCAAAAGCGAATCCGACTTCGGAACACCGAAAACGGCCTCGACGACACAACTGTCAGCATCGTTCCCTATCACTGAGGAGTCCGCCTTGGATCCCAGAACCAGAGACAGGGCTCCCAGAAGGATCGACTTTCCTGCTCCGGTCTGGCCGGATATAATGATCAAACCCTCTGGAAAGTCAACATCCAGAGAGTCTATCAAAACATAATTCTTTATTTGAAGGGACTTGAGCATAGCCCCGGAGATTACTCAGCGTCAGCGTCAGAATAATCCTTTCTGGCGGGTTCCACGGAGAATCCGTCCTCGCCGGAGGTGCCGGCCATTCTGTAGTAAAGCTCACCATCCTCAAACTCGGAAATGGCGATCAGATCCGGCTTCGGAAGCTTCTCATAGTACTTGGAGATCTCAATCTGCTCCCTGTTCTCGAACACCTCGTCCATGGTGTCGCGGTCGGTGCGGAAATCCTCCAGCTTCTTGGCAAGCTCCTTCTTCTCGGCGAGGGCTATCTGATTGGCTCTCTTGTAGAGAAGCACAACTGATTCGTAGATGTTGCCTGTCGGCTCCGCAAGATTCTTGATGTCCCTTGTAATGGTGTTTGAAGGGACCTTCTTTTTAATGTCCATATTCTTAAAAAAAATCTATTCTAAATATTGTACGTGGCCTATCGATCGGATTGTTTCAATAATTTCTTTCTGTCACGCTCGAAGTCCTTTTCCTTAGCGTCAAGATCCTCATCCGAACCCGTGTAGCGGCCCAGAACCTTCTGCGCCCTACGGTAAAGCACGTCCAGTTCCTTCCTGTAAGGAGAGTCCGGCAACTCGCCGATGAAGTTATAGTAGTCATCCACGAACGTCAGGTAACGCTCCTTCTGCTTGCCCTCCACACTCATGAAGGCATACTTGTAGGAGGACTTGGCGATGTAGAAGAGGATCTCCTCGCGGTAGATGTTCTCCGCGTCATCCTTCAGGATGTTCTTGAACGCCACCCTTGACGCCTTGTAGTCCTCCATCCTGTAGTAGAGTTTGGCGTTCTCATAGGCCTTGCGGTCCAGTCTGTCGTTCAACTCCTTCAGCATCCGGTGGCAGATCGCGCTGTGGGTGTTGCCCGGATTCTCGACCAGGTACTGGCTGATCGCGTTGATGGCGTTGTAGGTCGGAACCTGATCCAGCTCATAGCGGAGAGTCGAACGGTAAAGGCAGTCGATCCTCAGGAAAGAGGCCTCTTCCGTGAACGGGCTTGACGGGAAATTATTGATGAACTTCGTGAAATTCGTCTCCGCCGTGTAGTAATCCTTATAGCGATAGTTGCTGAGTCCCCAGTAGTACTGCACGGTGTCGTCCCTGTCAGTACCGCTGGTCAGGACAGACAGCGACTCGAAAAGCTGCGAAGCCTTGGTGTACTTACCGTTGTTGAAATAGTCAAACGCGGCCGCGTACTTGGCATCGACATCGTTACCGTTCAGAAGCGCCTCATACTCAGACTTGCACGACTGGAGGGACATGGCCACCGCAATGGCGACGGAAAGGAATCTCAAAGTAGTCTTAAACATGTTCATTCTGTAGATAAATCATCAATGCGTCAAAAGGAATTTCTCAACCTCAAGCGCGGCGCGGCATCCGGACGCGGCGGCGGTAATCGCCTGCCTGAACCTTGGATCCTGAACATCACCCGCCGCGAACACTCCCTCGACATTCGTCTCCGAAGTCTTGCCTCCGGTGATGATGTACCCGTCCTCGTCGGTCTCGACATATTTCTTGAATATGTCCGAGTTCGGATGGTGCCCGATGGCCAGAAAAAATCCGTCGACCTTGACATCAAAAACCTTACCATCCTTGTCCTTGAGGCGAACTCCGTTCACACCGGACTCATCTCCAAGCACTTCCTGAGTGTTGCAGTTCCAGAGGATCTCGATGTTAGGGGTGTTTCTCACCCTTTCCTGCATGGCTACGGAGGCCCTCAGCACATCCCTGCGGACAACCATGTAAACCTTCCTGCAGAGATTCGCGAGATAGGTGGCCTCCTCACAGGCGGTGTCCCCTCCTCCGACCACGGCGACATCCTTCTTCCTGTAGAAGAATCCGTCACATGTGGCGCAGGCACTCACACCCATGCCTCTGAACTTCTGTTCCGACGGCAGGCCGAGGTACCTGGCCGTGGCTCCTGTCGCGATGATAAGGGTGTCGGCCTCCAGTACGGTCTCGCCGTCGATAGTGACACGGAACGGACGCGACGAGAGGTCGGCGTCGGTCACAACGCCTCTTCTGATGTCCGCTCCAAGACGCTGTGCCTGGGCACGCATCCCGTCCATCAGCTGATTGGCGTCAACCCCCTCCGGAAAACCAGGGAAATTCTCGACAACGGTGGTGGTGGTCAACTGTCCCCCCGGCTCCATTCCCTCATAGAGGACAGGATTCAGAGCCGCTCTGGAAGCATAGATGGCCGCGGTGTAGCCGGCAGGACCGCCTCCTATGATCAAGCATCTTATCTTTTCCATATTCTTGCATTTACTAAAACTTACAAATTTAATCAAATTTCGTGACTATTAGGCACTTTTCTCCATTAGATTTGGAATATTCCTTGTTTTTGTCCTCCGCCGATGTTCTTTAGTAAGCGTTAAAAGTTATTTTTACAAGGATTACTTTATTGGAATTTTTATAAATTTGCAATTTAAATGGAAACTTGCGCCTTGAGAAAAGGCAAGACGCTTACTTGAAAACTGACAAATGGACAAAATCAACAAAGCTCCCTCGATAGAGGAATTCAAATCTCTGCTGAAAGGCAACGGACTGAAAGTCACCCCGCAACGCCTGGCCGTTCATGAGGCCATGCTTAGACTGGGCCATGCCTGCGCGGACATGGTCACGGCGGAGATTCTGGCGTCCGGGCAGGCAAAGGTCACCGTCGCATCCGTCTACAACATCCTCACCCAGCTTTCCCTTCTGGGAATCTACCATCACAGGATGAGCAACAACAACAAGATGTACTTCGACGTCAACACATTCAAGCACTTCCATCTGTACGACGCCGTCAATCACAAGTTTCAGGATGTGATAGACGACGAGCTCTACACCCTGATAGAGGAAAAACTGCTGTCACGGCGCTTCAAGGGGTACAAGATCAGCGGCATTGACGTACAGATACTCGCGCGGCCGTCCCTTAAAGCCAGGAAGCAGCCATAGATTCGTTTCAAATGAAGCCGGGAATGAATTTTCTCCTGCGGGCGGCGGTCACGACCGTCGCCGTCTTCGTCACAGGCCTGTCCGTCTGCCAGGCGAAAGACCGCGAAGGCGGCTGGTATGCCGAGATGACCGGCTTAGGCTCCACTGGCAGAGGACTTCCATTCTGGAGCCACACGAACAAGGGAGGGATATATCCGGAGACGGTGGGCGGCCTTGTACGAGGAGGCGCGGACGGTTCCGGCACCTTTTCGAACGGGATACGGTTCAGCTGGGGTGTCGGTCTTGCCGGCTATGCGGCGGCAAGGGGGAGCGCCCAAGTTCACAACAGCGACGGGAAAAGCGTCAGAGGCATGGTGCAGAACCTTTACTTCGGTGCGGGCTGGAAGAAACTTGCCCTGGAAGTCGGGATCAAGGAGAGAGAGCAGGATTTCCAAGGCCTCTCCGTCACGGGAGGCAACATGACGCTCACAGGCAATTCGATGAGTTTTCCCGGCTACCGCCTCCACTCGGACTGGATCGAGGCTCCCTTCGCCCGTGACATCCTGTCTTTCAGATTCGGTTTCGGAGACTACGGGCTTTGGGACAACAGGTATGTCAAGCACACCCTGCTCCACAACCAGGCTCTGTACTTCAAAGTGAACATCACCCGGGGGCTGGTCTTCACCGGCGGACTGGAACTCTGGTCACAGTGGGGAGGAACTTCCCCGGTCTACGGCAGGCAGCCACAGAGTTTTGTGGACTACCTAAGGGTCATGGTCGCCGGCAGCGGAGGTGAAGGAGCCACCAAAAGCGATCAGATCAACGCCCTCGGGAACCATCTCGGAAGGGAACTGCTGAGACTGGACTGGGAGCAGGACAGATGGAGGCTTACATTCCAGCACGATATACCGTTCGAGGACGGATCCGGCGTGGGCTTCCAGAATTTTCCCGACGGGGTCAACACCCTGCATTTCTCATTCAAGGACAAAGACCGGTGGGTCAGCGACTTGCTCCTGGAATTCATCTACACGAAATGGCAGTCAGGAACGCGCCACGACAGACCCGCGACGGAGGAGGAACTCAAAAAGAATCCTGACAAGGAGATCTACATCGTCGGCGGATGCGACAACTATTTCAACAATGGTGAATATAAATCCGGCTGGACCTACAATGGCCGCACGATAGGTCTGCCGTTGTTCGTCCCGGCGGCGAAGGACACCGACGGCATCACCCGTGGAGTCGTCAACAACAGGATCGTCGCATGGAACGCCGGCATGGCCGGAAAGATGTTCAGAAAAATCCCGTACACTGTCAAGATCACCTACAGCAAGAATTTCGGCAAGTACCGTCAGACGGACAGTTTCTACGATTCCGTCCCGAGGCAAGTCTCGGGAGCATTCGAATTGACTCTTCCTAAACGCATCGCCGGCAACACCACTCTCGTCAGCCTTGGCCTGTACGCCGACAAAGGATCTATCTACCCCGACACCGCCGGGGTCACCATCAGACTTGGCTGGGGCGACTGTTTCCGGAATTGATCAGAGAAGCATCATCACCTGGCCGGAGATCACCCGGAGGAACATCTCCATAGGATAGACGGTGGCGTAGGCGACGGATGGCTCATCGTCGTCTACGGTGGTCAGCGCATAGTTCAAGGCGATGGGATTGGCCATTGAGGCGCAGAGCATTCCGACATTCTCCGAATAGCTCGTCTTGCAGAATTTCGAGGCGACCACGCCGACCAGAAGCACCGGCACGACCGCCAGCAGGACGCTGACACCGATCCACATCAAGCCTTCCGGCCTAAAGACCGTTGCGAAAAAGTCAGGACCCGCGCCGAGTCCAAGGCCGGCCAGGTAGATCGTCAGACCGAACTGCCTGAGCATCAGATTAGCGCTGTGTGTCGTGTAGGTGGTCAGATGGACCCTCGGCCCGAAGGCTCCCATAAGGATGCCAATGAGTATCGGGCCGCCAGCGATCCCAAGCCTGACCGGAACGCTCATCCCTGGGATGGCGATAGGAAGGCTTCCAAGGATCAAGCCGAGCATCAAGCCGATGAATATGAAGAGAAGATTCGGGTTACGAAGCTCTTTCTCCTGATTGCCAAGAACCTCCGCCACCCTGTCAATTGCCTTCTGCTCCCCCACTATCGTCAGTTTGTCACCGATCTGAAGCCTGAGGTCGCGCGACGGAAGCAGGTCGATACCAGCCCTGTTCACCCTCGTGATGTTGATCCGGAAGGCGTTGCGAAGATGCAGGTCGCCGAGTTTGGCGCCATTGAGACTTGATTTGGTTACGAATATGTGGCGTGACACAAGCGAGCCGTCCAGATGGTTCCAGTCAATGTCCTTCTTGTTCCAGTCCTTCACGACCTTCTCGCCGAACAACTGTTCCGCCGCTCCGGCATCCATCTCACGGGTCAGCACAAGCACATGCTCGCCCTCCTCCAGAACAGTGTCGCCGTCAGGGATCAAGACCTGCCCTTGACCGTTGTCGCCGGCATATTTCCAAACCCTTGAGACAACAAGCTTTATGTGTGCGTCCCTCATGATGTCACGGATGTTCTTCCCGAACACGGCAGGATTGCTCACACGGAACTCGGTGATGAAAGTCTGGTTGTCATGCGGAGCCTTGCGGGTTCTGCTCTTACGGAACAGGAGGGAAAGGATGACGATGCTGAGTATCACGCCGATTACGCCAAAAGGATAGCCCACGGCGCAGGCGGTGGCCATCTGATTGGACACGTCGGTAGCCGAAGGATCCATCTGGAGCAAGGTCTGCTGGGCGGCTCCAAGCATCGGCGTGTTGGTCGCTGCCCCTGTCAGAAGTCCGGTGGCCACAGGAAGGGAGATACCTGCCAACTTACTGATGCCCAACGCCATCAGGGTGCCTGTCATCAGCACGGCGAAGGCAAGGATGTTCAGTTTGATACCACCTTTCTTCAACGAAGGAAAGAAGCTCGGGCCAACCTGAAGGCCAAGGGTGAAGACAAACAGAACGAGGCCGAAATTCTGCGCCAGCGCGAGCATCCTCGGATCAACGCTCAGTCCGAAATGCCCGGCGACGATCCCCGCGAAAAAGACAAACGTCACCCCGAGACTGACCCCCTTGAATTTTATCTTGTTGCACAGAAGTCCTGCCACACAAATCAACGACAGCACCAGAATTGCCTGAATATAAGTCTGTTCAGTGAATATATCGATGAACCAGTTCATATCTTTCCAATATCAAACTGCAAAGATAGTGAGAAATATTCATTAATTTTGCGTAGCGGTGGCTGTCACCGTGATTCTAATGCCCATGAATATGCCCCAGGCGAAGAGTGGCCACAACATAAACGGACAATCCGGAAAAGCCCAAGGCGGAAGCCGGCCTCGGAAGAGTGCCGCCGGCAAGACAGGGAAAAGCGCCGTGAGACGTACCGTAAGGAAGAAAAGGAAACCCCGCAAGGTGACTCTCGGGGTCTGGACCGCCGTCGGGATCTCCCTTGCGTTAGTCCTGGCGCTCACGTTCATATTCATAAAAAACAACAGCGCCGCGAACTACGAGACCGGGACAAAGGTTCCTCCGGGAGACTGGCGCTTCGGGATCGACATCTCCCATCACAACGGCGGAGAGATCGTCTGGGACTCGCTGTTCGTGATGACCGACCGGCGCGGGAGAACGATCCGGGACCATCATCTTGCCAAGAACATCCGGCCTGTCAGCTTCGTGTTCGTCAAGGCTACGGAAGGAGCCTCGATGGTGGACAGGGACTTCAGGAAGAATTGGAGGAACGCCGGGAAGTCCGGACTAAGGCGCGGAGCCTATCATTTTTTCCGGAGCTCAAAGGACGGGAAGATCCAGGCCGAACTGTTCATCAAGACTGTCGGCGACCTGAGGTTCAAGGATCTGCCTCCTGTTCTGGACATCGAGACCATCCACCGGGGAGGGTCGATGAAGAAACTGAACGAAGAGGCTCTCAAATGGTTGGAAACCATTGAGGGTCACTACGGTAAAAAGCCTATTGTCTACACGGGGTCTTCCTTTGCCCGTGACTGGCTCAGCAAGAGGATCACGGACAACTATCCTGTTTGGATAGCCCACTACGAGAAGGACAGGCCGGACTTCGACGGCTGGACCTTCTGGCAGTTCACCGACAAGGCCGTCGTGAAAGGCGTTCCGGGGCCTGTGGATCTAAGCGTCATGAAACGCTGATCCCCATCACTCCGACAGGCCTTGTCGCCGACGGCTCGAGGTTGACCGCAGTGGCGGCATCATCCTCTTTGCTCAGAATCTGCTTGCTGTCTGTGGAATTGTACTTGGTGTAGTTCCCATCCTTGTACCATTTGTAGTTGTCCAGGGAATACGTGGCCTTCGGTGTCGTCTCGCCCCAGGCGAAAAGCGCCCCGACTTCCTCAGGCTTGTCCGCGCCCACGTTACAGGTGGCCCATTTCAGGCCGTCGCCCATCTCGACATACACATGACCGTTGATCATGTCCGGCTCCAAAGCGCCATCCACGGTTTTAAGAGGAATGATGTCGAAGTTGTTTATTCATCAAAGTGTTGCTCTCAACCGCTCATTCAGCCATCCTCAAAGGAATATATTCAGACGACAGATTCCAGCCCATCGTCTCGTTCTCGATGTGGACTCTGGCGAAGGCTGCCATCTCGCCCCGCACAAACGAATCAGAGATGTAGGTGGCGTTCACCTTGATGACAATATAACCGCCATACACCTTAAAGTCATTGTCATTATTTATGTAAAGATCCTTCTGTTCATTATTCGGATAATGCGCCGTTATCTTAATGTTATCCTTTTTCAGATAGTACAGCGCGGAGGAAGGCCGTACCTCGAATTCCAACGTCACGAATTTCACAATGGAACCCGAGCCATATCTTGTCACTACAGCTACTCCATCCTCGGTATAAGGGACATAAACCAAAGACTGTATTCTGTACAGCACCTTGTTGACAGCATTCTGAGCCTGTGTTATCTTATTCTCCATCTTCCGGATTTCCGAACTCATTCGATCAATCTCGCCCTGAACCTTACTGTCCGCATCATTGATCGCGGCCGAGATGTCCGCAGACAACTCATTTCGCAGGGAGGCTATCGCATCTCTGATGGCTCTCTCATACGCCTCTTTGACCTCAGCCTTGACCTCATCCAAATCCGACTTCAAGCCTTCGACCTCCTTCGCGTTGTCCTCAATCGCCTTATTGGTCACGGCCAAGGCCGCCTTCAGATCCTCGATGTCTTTCGAATTTGCCTTGATCATTTCCTCCAAAGCGGTTTTCTGCACAAGCAATTGACCCTGTCTCTTATACACATCTCCGAGCCCACGAGACTACGCTGCATCTCG
>ENA-OZGC01001810-OZGC01001810.1-human-gut-metagenome-genome-assembly--contig:-NODE-1810-length-11050-cov-6.073124_pt1 | contig 11050 bp, 6 predicted proteins | sample MGYA00245109_ERZ653643 | MGnify/ENA primary metagenome ERZ653643 (study PRJEB26926, sample SAMN06165107) | human gut metagenome | biome: ENVO:00009003; feature: ENVO:2100002; material: ENVO:00002003... | reverse complement strand
GCCCGCAATGGTGCGGACCGTTAACTTTTTCAAGTATGGATAATTCTGTTAAAGTTCTTTCGAGGCTAGCCGCGGCGGTAGTCATTGTCTTGACAGCCAGCGTGCTATCCTGCAACAAGATTCCGACTGAGAACGCGCAGGGCACGTTATGCTGGAATTTCTCATCGGGGGTGTCCACCAGGTCAACGGTTGATCTTCCGGACACGGATGCTTTTATTCTTACAGTCAGAAATTCGGCTGGAGAGGTTCTGTATGAGGGGAGATACGGTGATTCCCCCGAGTCGATGTTGGTCAATCCCGGCACCTACACTGTAAAGGCTGTCTCAAGGAGATTCGATAAGCCGGAGTTCTCGGCTCCGCAGTTCGGCGATGAGCAGGTCGTGGTCGTCCAGTCAGGAATGAATACAAGAGCCTGCCTGAATTGCTCTCAACTAAATTCCGGCCTGAGACTGGTTCTTGGACCGGATTTCAAGGCCACCTATCCCGACGGTGTGGTGACGGTCTCGTCGCCGGACGGTGACCTTAAATACGGCCAGACCGAGAGGAGGATAGGCTATTTCAAGCCCGGAACGGTCGCGGTGAAACTGTACGACGGGTCATCGTCACGTGTTTTGATGAACCGCTTCCTGGAAGCCTGCGAGATTCTGTCATTGGGCTTGTCCTGCCCGTCGATTACACCTCCGGAACAGGGCGAAGGCTCCGGACTGTCGATCAAACTTGACACAAACCGCGTTTGGAACAGCTATGATTATGAGATAGGGTCTGGATCCGGAGCGGATCCCGGAACCACGCAGTCAACCGCCTATGGCGTGTCACAGGCAAAAGAACATGTCGGGGAGAAAGGTGTGTGGGTTTGTGGATTCGTGGTTGGCGGGGATCTGTCTTCCGCAAAGGAAGGCATCTCGTTTACAGACCCTTTTTCATCAATGACTTGCATAGCGATCGCATCACGCACATCCGTGACATCCAAGAGTTCCTGCATGTCCGTCAAACTGCCTAAGGGTGATGTCCGGGCGGCGATCAACCTTGTTGACCATCCGGAGATCCTTGGCAGGAAAATCTATCTCAAAGGGGATCTGATCGCAGCCTATTACGGGATTCCGGGCATAGAGAACATCACGGAGTTCGTCCTTAAGTAAGGATTGCCCGGCAGTAGAACACCAAGTAATATTCATAATTTATGAGAAAGAAATTAAACAGGACGGCATTCGCCGTCGCGCTTGCTCTTTTGTGCCCGCTGGTGGGATTGTCTCAAGGCAGGATCTATCCCAGAACGTGGGAGTTAGGCCTGGGTGGAGCAGGCATGAACATAACAAGGACCACCGTGTCGGACTTTCACCAGACTGCCGGCGGGGACTACATTTTCAACCTTGACGAGAAACTGATCTACGGCGGAGCCGAAATCTATTCGGCCATGGAACTCAAGAGATGGCTGTATGCCGATCTGCAGGGGACACTCGGGCTTGCCCGCTATAATGATTCGCAAAAAGTCAGGCAGGGATATTCATTTATGGTCAGTCCCGGGATTCAGTTCCGGCCTTTTGTGCGGAGCGAATGGATCCAGCCGTATTTCAGGCTCGGAGTCAACGCCTTTAAAAAGAATTATCCGACATCATATTTCGGACAGTTCAAGGGAGATGTCACGAAGGAAGCCTTGTGGAAGACGGAGGATGCATGGAACAAAGGCCATACCTTTGATTCTGACTTGTTTTTCCCTGTGTCTGTAGGCATCGGTGTCATCGGTTGGATGAGCGAGAGGGTGGGGGTACGTGTTCAGGGACAGTACCATCATTCGTTTGGTACGGACGGGGTGAATTTCGCCCAGGTCTCTGCCGGGGTCCTGCTTAGGCTCGGAGGACATAGCAAGGGTAAAGAGGTTGCCGACCGTTACATCACAAGTCATCTGGATGACTATGCCGGACTCTATCCGCAGCGCGTGGTGGAGAAAGAGGTGATCCGCGAGGTGCCGGTGGATGTGATCCGTGAGGTTGTCAAAGAAATCCCTTGCGAGAGGACATTGGCTGAGCTGATGGACAATGTGAATTTTGATTTTGACAAGGCTACGATCACACCGGAGTCACAATTCGTGCTGGACGAGATCGCCCGCATCATCTCAGGATTCCCGGATTCAAGGTTCCTCGTGGCCGGCTACACGGATGCCAGAGGCTCGGTGAGGTACAACGAGGAGTTGTCGAAGGCGCGCGCCAAGGCCGTGCTGGAGGCTCTTGTCCAAAGAGGCGTCAGCGCGGACAGACTATGCTGCAGGGGCTTCGGGAAGCGCATGGCCCTTGTGCCGGAGTCGGCTTCTGACGAGCAGCGCAGGGGCGACCGCAAAGTTGTCATAGAAAGGGTGACATCCGAGTCATTATGGAACTACCTTAACCAATTATAAATCAATAATATTATGAGATTGAATTTTAAATCACTGATTATGATGCTCTTGGGAGTTTCTATGGCATCCGCCTGCAACTCTCTTGAGGTGACTATGCCGGTCGGCCCGCGTGGTGAGCAGGGAGTGCAGGGCTTGCCTGGAAAGGACGGGATGTCGGCTTACGAGCTTTGGGTAAAAGCTGTGAAAGAGAAACTCATAGACTATTCCGGCCCCGTGGATCTCACCCATTTCTTCCTCTATCTGAAGGGCAGGGATGGAATTGACGGCAAGGACGGCAAAGACGGTAGGGATGGAATTGACGGCAAAGACGGCAGGGACGGCAAGTCTGCCTACGAACTTTGGAAGGAATATGTCGCTTCGGGTGTGGATGATCCTCATAACCCTGGAAAACAATGGGATAGGTCGCACACATCGATGGTTGATTTCTATTGGTTCCTGACCGGAAATAATGGAGCTGATGGACTTATTCCTTACATTAAGGACGGAAACTGGTGGGTAGGAGACAAGGACACCGGCGTGAAGGCCAAGGGCGATAAAGGTGATAAAGGTGATAAAGGTGATAAAGGCGATGACGGGAATGACGGCTTGAGCGCTTATGAGACGTGGAAGGAATATGTCAGGGAAACAATCGAGGCTGGTGGCCGGGTACAAGACCAGAACGGTAATGAGATAACCCTCGAGGATCTGTCGATCCAGAAGTTCTTCCAATATCTTACAGGAAAAGCCGGGGCGAAAGGGAACTCCGGTCTGGACGGTAGGGACGGCAAGGATGGCCTCAACGGCAAGGATGGTAAAGATGGTCTTGACGGCAAGGATGGCAAGGACGGTAAAGACGGCAAGGATGGCCTCAATGGCAAGGACGGATCGGACGGATCCTCCGGGTCGAACGGAAAATCCGCCTATGAGCTTTGGGTCTTGGACGTTACATCACCGGTGGGCCTTGAGGATCCTAAGAATCCAGGAGTCAAATGGGATTCTTCAAGAACATCGCTGTCTGATTTCTATGAATATCTCCGCGGCGCGGCAGGAGCTGACGGGGAAAACGGCAAGGACGGCTCTGACGGCAAGGACGGTGCCAATGGCAAGGATGGCAAGTCCGCCTATGAACTCTGGAAAGAGATTGTTCTGAGCGACAATGGGCTTGACAATCCGGGGAACGGTGTCTATGACATCGAGACATATCCTAAGTGGCCGAGGACCGCGGTCACGGAGAAAGACTTTTACGAGTATCTCAAAGGCCGGGACGGCGAAGACGGCAAGAATGCGCCAAAGATGGCCTCTGTGGACACCATGTATGTGGAGGAAGCGGACTGGACGAAGTATAATGTGGCTCCGGTCAGAGCGCTTGCCAAAGTCGCGTCAAGAGGACGGGCGGCGGTCAAAGACACTACTTATGAATATGTCAACCCTTACACCGGTGGAGCCTCGCTTGTCGTCACCGGCCCGGGCCCGGTATTGCTTGCCGGATGCGAGGTCACTTTCAAGGATCAGGCTGGTAACTCGTACACGAAGACATCCGATGCTTTAGGCTACATCTATCTGGACAAGAACGAGCTTCCGGTATGGACTGAGGGAAGCCCGGGCGCCGGCGACCTGTCAATGAGAACCAGACCGGAAAGTTTCAGGGTCGGGGACAAGGAGATTACTGATCCATCTCTGATAGCCGCCACTTGCGCTGTCCCGTACCGTGTCGGAGTCACTGTCGAAATGACGGATTCTGAATGGAGAGAAAGCACCGTTGATGTGAAATATGACATTGCGAGAGTCGTTGAGGGAAAGACAGAGACCTCTTGGTCAGGTATAGAGTATCCTCATTGCGACATCAATTCCGGGCAGGGATATTTCTTCTACCGGAGTGTCGGCGACATTGCCAGGTTGGGGAAACTTATGACGGATGTCTATGGCGCCCCGCGTATGGCAGGCGATCATTTTCTCGAACTTGGCAGTGACAACGTGAAGAGCTTCTGGATCAGGCCAGTCGGCACAGAGGCGAGCAAGACAACGCAATCGGTTTCTTTTGGAGACGGTGTGGCTCCGTCAAAGCTTGACATCCATTATCTTCCGGTTGTAAGACGGTCGAATGGTATGTATTATGAAAGTCACACGCCGGACTACGGAATGGAGGTCGTCTCTGAATCCAAGACAATCATCCCGGAATACTGCCTGATCGGCTCCCTTGACATCAAAGGTAAGAAGGGCGGGGAAGGAGACGAGGCGTACACCAGTCACAACAACAAGCTTGTGCTGTCTGATGACGGGGCGGCCAAGGTGCCGGTCAACCGTACCAACTACGAGCTGATTTTGGGTCAGACCTCGTTCAGCTTCGCTTTTGACTATTCGACCTTCGGCCATGTGTACAGAAGGAACTCCTACTACGACGAGGAGACAAAGACATTCAGGTTCACGCGTTATGACACCATGATTGATTATCTGAAGGCTACGGACGAAACATGGTCTGACATGTGTGTGACCACGTTTGAGAACAGTGGCAACCTCAATGATGTCAAGATCAGGAACACGGTCAAGGTCATCCTCTCCGTCAAGGATGGTGTCATTCAGAATCCTGACGAAATCTTCTTGATCAGGAATGTCTATGACGGTTTTGACATCACTTTCAGTAATTTTATGTTCAGGGATGTCTACTATGGAGGGAAAAGTGGGAAGTTCCGCTACTCGGAGTCCACTCCTTATCGTGCGGATTGCACTTTGGGTGATGAGAACCTGGTTTTCCAGGCCATCAAGGATGCCAGGAGCGCCTGCCTTGATGATTGACGGCTTGTGATGGAAAAGGACTGCCCGGTCCGGACAGTCCTTTTTACTGATCATTCGGGTGACTACAGGTAGTCGTCAAAGTAGTTTGTCACTTTGTCCATCAAGTGGACTCTCCAGCTTCCGAAGACATTGTGTTCGGAGCGAGGGTAAGGGAAGTAGTCCAGTTGGACGTTCTCCTCGATGCATCGCTGGACAAAGCTCAGGCTGTGCTGCCAGAGCACAGTGTTGTCGATGGCTCCCTGGCAGATGAGAAGCTTGCCTTTGAGATTCTTCACGTTGTTAAGAAGGCTTGTCTGAGCGAATCCGTCCGGATTGGTGGCTTCAGTGTCCATGTAACGCTCGCCGTACATGATCTCGTACCACTTCCAGTCGATGACCGGACCGCCGGCCACGCCGACCTTGAATGTCTCCGGATGATTGGTCATCAATGAGATGGTCATGAATCCTCCGTAGCTCCATCCGTGGACACCGATTCTGTCGGAATCCACGAAAGGCAGAGATTTCAGCATGTTGACACCTACCATCTGGTCAGCCATCTCGGCCTGGCCGCAGTGGCGGTGGATAGCCTTCTCATATTCGGCGCCCCTGTTCTGGGTTCCCCGGTTGTCCTGGACATAGACGATGTAGCCTTTCTGTGCCATGAGCATCTCCCACATCCTGACCTGTCCAAGCCAGGAGTTGCGGACCATCTGTGAGTGAGGGCCGCCATAGACGTAGATGATCACAGGGTACTTCTTCGCTGGATCGAAGTCCGTAGGGAGGAACATCCTGTACCAGTTGTCGTACTTGCCGTCGGCGCTTTTGACTGTGCCGAGCAGAGCCTTTCCGGTCTTGTAGTCTTTGAGCGGATCCTCGGCTGTGATCAGATTGCGGATCAGCTTTCCGTCAGCCGAGACGATGTTCATCACGCGCGGAACGTTGAAGCTGCTGTAGTTGTCGATGAATCTGGTGCAGTCTTCGTTGAGGGAGATCGTGTGCCAGCCTTCCTCGGAGGTCAGCCTGACAGGCTTGCCGAGCCTGGCCTTCGCCACAGCGTCGGCGCGTCCCTTGGCCTTGCCGGCTCCCGGGATCCTGACCTCGATCCTGAACAGATGATTCTCGACAGGGGAGACCTCCGCCGAGGTGTAGTAGACAAACCTGCCGTCGTTGCCAAGGTACTCGACGTCGGCATCAACTCCGGTCAGCCTTCTGACAGTCCCGAGGGTGTCGCAGAGGTAAAGGTTGCGGTAGCCGTCGCGGATATCGGTGCGGTAGATGAATGAATATGTCCCCTTGATGAACCGCAGCGGATCCAGTGGCTCGACGAAGCGGGAGTCGTCCTCGGTGAGGATGGTGCGCGCGAAGGAACCGTCTGCCGCGCGGTACATGTTCAGTTTCATGTGCTTCTGGGACCGGTCGACGACTTGGATGAATATGTTCCTGCTGTCCGGCGACCAGCTGATGTTCGTTAGGTAACGGTCGTCGCCATATTCATTGACATCGCACCAGACGGTCTTGCCGCTTGCCCTGTCATAGATTCCGAGGCTTATCATCTCGCTGTCCATGCCGTTCATCGGGTACTTGATGCTCTTCAGCGAGCCGGTGCGGGTGGTGATGTCCAGAAGAGGGAAGTCCGTGACCTTGCTCTCGTCCTTCCTGTAGAACGCCAGCTTCGATCCGTCAGGCGCCCAGAATATTCCTTCGCCGATTCCGAACTCGTTGCGGCTTACCGACTGCCCGTAGGTGATGTCGGGATTCTCGCTGACGGCGACGCTGACGGGGCCGTTGTCGAAGATGTAGAGGCTTTGGCCTATGGTGTAGGCAAAGGTTCCGTCATCGCTCCGCGTGATGTTCCCGGCTTCCTTAGGGAAACCTTCCGGAAGACGGGTGGCTGAATAGTCGGAGATCTCCCCGGTCAGGAGGTTCTCCTGGATCCATTTGCCGTCCTTGAAAGTGGTGAAGGTGTCGCTGTCCTTCCAGGATGCCGACACGCTCGCAGGTCTGATGTGCCTGCCCAGTTCGGTTTCCTCCGTCGTGAGGAGTCTGCCTTCCGGGTTGGCCGGATGTGTCGTGTAGACCCCGGTCTGTGCGTTGAGGACGAGTGGTGTCGCGAACGCGATGATTGAGAGGATTTTTTTCATTATTCGCCTGTTTGTGATGTGGTTGAGACTATTCTGTCCACGACGTACTTCTGCATTCCGCGCCAAGGAAGTGTTCCGAGATATTCCTTGTAATGAAGCTCGACGGTTTTCCCGCTGCACCTCATCAGCTCATTGGCGACCTCCTCGTTCTCCACGGAGAAGTCGAAGATGTAGGATTCGACCGCCGCTCCGCCGGAACCCTTTCCTGAGCCGCGGAACCCGGACTGGATCAGTTTGCCTTCGTAGGTCTTCCAGACGTAGCCTTTGTACATGAACTGGTTGAGTTCTCCGGCTTTCACGCCGTCTCCGAAGACGAAGTAGAACCTGACGTAGATGAACGCCGCCAGGCTGAGGGCCGCGATGGCTCCAACCCAAGTGAATATCTTGCCTTTTGTTGTCATGATGGTTTATTTAGTTAGCGTTAAAAAAGTTGGTAAGATTTGGCGGCGGAAGAATGTGCCGCCGCGGATTCTGCAAAGGGTTCCGGCGATTACCTGATGGCGTTGCCGGTAAGTTCCCATCCGGTTATGGTGGAGACATATGGTATGACGGTGTGGGCGATCTTGAGGTGTCCGCTGTAGTTCGGATGTCCGTCGGCTCCCATGTCCTCCACGTTGTTGTGGACGGAATCCGTCAGCGCCACAAGGTGGACGTTCTTAAGCCCGCAGTCGTCCACGGCCTTACGGATGTACTCGAACATCAGATAGTCGTGTTTCGGAACCATGCAGAGGATCGGATGGCTTTCGCCGTAGTTGTCCTTGATCTCGCGCATGAGCTTGTGGTAGTTTCTGACAAACATTCTTTCGGAAGGCTGCATCCCTCTGGAGAAGTCATTGGTTCCCAGATAGATGACAGTGATACCCGGCTTGAGACCGCATGACTTGGCATCCCATTTCACATCTTTGTCACTGTCGAATGTCTGGAGGTAGCGCTCAGGCATGCAGTAGTCGGTGAACTTGCTGTTGTAGTTGCGGACTATCCCCATTCCGGAGTGGGCCACGACAATCTGGTCGGCGTTGAAGTACCTTGCCACGGCGCATGCGTAGGTCAGGTTCTGGTTCTCGGTCTCCGGCCTGAAGCGTTCTGTGTTCGGGCTTTCCGTGCCGTAGCCGCAGGTGTAGGAGTCGCCGACATATTCAATGATCCTTTCCTTCGGGGCGTCGGCCTTCAGGAAATCGCCGTCGGTGATGAACTCACTGATGGTCGTGATGCCCTGCTCGCCTTCGGTGCGCTTCTGGAGAATCACCTGATGCGGGGCTTTCGCCGCCTTCCTGTCCTTGCCGAACCGGGCCTTGAGCTCCCCGGCGCTGAAGAGAACGATTGTGGTGTCTGTCCCGTGAACCGCCACGACCTTGTCCGGAGCCTGGTCCATCGAGCCGTCAAGCCAAACGTTGTAGTAGTTCTTCTTGGTGTCGGACACTTTGAAACTCAATGCGTTGCCCTGAAATCTAACCTTGAGGTAAGTTCCTGTCCAGTCGAATGAGACATCGCCGCCCTTAACCTCGGTCCTTCCGATGTAGGTGATTCTGGAATCGGAAGCCTTGATGGTACTCTCGGTCGCTTTCGGCGCGGCCATCATGAAGGTGGCACCAAGAAGTGCCGCCGCAAGAAGTGATATTCTTTTCATCTTCATCTTTTTTTGTTTTAGAGATTACAAATTTAATGAATATCGCCGATAAGTAAGCATTTGGTTATCCTTAAAAAACAACTTAAAAAACAACTGGCGGCCATTATCTCCGGCCATATTAGTATGAGATTTGGAAATTTTTATTATTTTTGTCCTGACACCTGCCACGGCGTCACGTCCCGTGCCGGTGACGCAAGGCAGGAACGGGATACAGACCGAAAGGGTGACCGGTGGTCGCCAAGTTATTTACCAAAGCATCGCTGAACTCATAGGACTCACGAGACTATAACCAAAACATCAATCGATATGAGCGTTTTTACACACACACACACACACGGCGCGCGCTGCTGACGGCTGCCGCCGCCATCCTTCTCATCACCTCCTGCGGTAAGAAGGAGGAGACTGTCGGAGTCTCATCCGTGACCGTCACCCCGTCCCGGATCGAGATCATTGAGGGCGGATCTGCCGCACTGTCTGCCAGGGTCTCTCCCGAAGCCGCGTCCGACAGGGCCGTGGCGTGGTCGTCGTCCGACCGGAGCGTCGCCACTGTTGACAAGGCCGGCACCGTCCAGGGCCTCAAGCCCGGCACCGCGACCGTCACCGCGACGGCGGAGGGCAAGTCCGGAACCTGCGCTGTGACGGTGAAGGCCAAGGCGGTAAACGTGACGGAGGTCACTCTGGACATGACCGAGCTGACCCTGACCGAGGGCGAGACGGGAACACTTACCGCCACGGTTAAGCCTGACAACGCGGACAACCGGAAGGTGGCGTGGAGTTCGGACAAGACGGAGATCGCCACGGTCGACGGCGACGGCAAGGTTACTGCCGTTAAGGCCGGCGAGGCTGTGGTCACTGTGACGACCGAGGACGGCGGGAAGACGGCGACCTGCAAGGTGACGGTGAAGGCCAAGACAGTTTCGGTGACCGGCGTTGAGGTCAATCCGTGGGCGGTGACCCTGTCCGTACGCGGCACCTCCAAACTCTCTTACACGATCAGACCGGCGGACGCGACCAACCAGAATGTGAAATGGGAGTCAGAATCACCATCCGTCGCGACAGTCGATTCCGAAGGCAATGTGCAAGGCGTCGCCGCCGGAACGGCGAAGATCTGCGTGACAACCGAAGACGGCGGCTTCAAGTCCTACTGCACCGTTACCGTGAAAAAAGCGGAATCAAAATTCGAGGTTGGCGGACTGTGGTATGAATATTTTTATGGTCCAAACCTGGCAAGGGTGATTCCCGATCCTGACGGAAGCAAATACGGCGGGAATATCTCCATCCCCGGACAGATTGAATATGGCGGGATCACATATTCGGTCTATCAAATAGGAAGCCATGCGTTCTACGAGTGTGCAGATCTTAAGTCAGTGACCCTTGGCGAAGGGATTGAATACATTGGCTCCTATGCTTTCTATAATTGCCCAAATCTCGAAAGGATAACGTTCTCCTCCACGATGGAATCGTTCAACACTGACAATCCGGTGTTTGAACTCTGCCCGAAACTAGAGATAGTCACAACACCAAAGACCTCGGAAAGCCAGCTGAATTATTTCTACACCCACGGCGGGGCGTTGTATAGGCACTGCTATTATTCATCAGATACTGGAGAGACAGAAGTACTCTCCTGGCTTCCTGAAAAGACCACCGGCGTGTTCGCCATCAAGGATGGCGTGGAGGCTATTGATGAACACTCGCTTACTTTCACGGGTATCGACAAAATCATCATCCCGGAATCAGTAAAATATATCAGGGCAAGATTCTTTAATGACTCCAAAACCCCTCTTGAGATCGAGTTGAACTGGAGAACGAAAGAGGACATCGACAGGATTTCCACAATAGAGTCGGATCCTTCGAGATTCTTTTTCGTCCACACGGACCGCTCAGCCGTCAAGGTCACCGTCCCGAAAGGCACCAAGTCTCTCTATGAGTCGCACTGGCTCTGGTCTCACCTCGGCGGCATTGAGGAGCGCCCGTAGAGTCCCCGTAGCGCACGACAGCTCCGAGGTTGTCTCGTGAGTGAAAAGCCGCGTTCTGCTCACGGAAGGGTCTGCCGAGGTGGTCTCGTGAGCGAGACGGCGCGTTCTGCTCACGGAGTGGTCTTCCGAGGTTGTCTCGTGAGCGAAACGGCGTGTTCTGCTC
>ENA-OZGC01001808-OZGC01001808.1-human-gut-metagenome-genome-assembly--contig:-NODE-1808-length-11055-cov-4.113182_pt1 | contig 11055 bp, 9 predicted proteins | sample MGYA00245109_ERZ653643 | MGnify/ENA primary metagenome ERZ653643 (study PRJEB26926, sample SAMN06165107) | human gut metagenome | biome: ENVO:00009003; feature: ENVO:2100002; material: ENVO:00002003... | reverse complement strand
CCCTGCTGGCGATCGCCATGGCTGGCGGCGCCCTGACCGGTAGCGCCACCTTTACCGCCGCCGTCAGTATCTGGCTGTGGTTTACCGTGCTGTTCGCCAACTTTGCCGAAGCGATGGCGGAAGGCCGCAGCAAAGCCCAGGCCAACAGCCTGAAAGGGGTGAAAAAAACGGCCTTCGCCCGCAAACTGCGCGCCCCGCAGCATGACGCGCCGGTCGACCACGTGCCGGCGGAAGATCTGCGCAAAGGCGACGTGGTGCTGGTGGAAGCCGGGGATATTATCCCCTGCGATGGCGAAGTCATCGAAGGCGGCGCCTCGGTGGATGAAAGCGCCATTACCGGCGAGTCTGCCCCGGTGATCCGTGAATCCGGTGGCGATTTTGCCTCGGTGACCGGCGGGACACGCATTCTCTCCGACTGGCTGGTGATCCGCTGCAGCGTGAACCCGGGAGAAACCTTCCTCGACCGGATGATCGCCATGGTGGAAGGCGCCCAGCGCCGTAAAACGCCGAACGAGATCGCCCTGACGATCCTGCTGATCGCCCTGACGCTGGTGTTCCTGCTGGCCACCGCCACCATCTGGCCCTTCTCGGCGTGGAGCGGCAATGCGGTCAGCGTTACCGTACTGGTCGCCCTGCTGGTGTGCCTGATCCCGACCACCATCGGCGGGCTGCTGTCGGCCATCGGCGTCGCCGGGATGAGCCGTATGCTCGGCGCCAACGTGATCGCCACCAGCGGCCGCGCGGTGGAAGCCGCTGGCGACGTCGATGTCCTGCTGCTGGATAAAACCGGGACCATTACCCTCGGCAACCGCCAGGCTTCCGCCTTCCTGCCGGCTCGCGGCGTGGAAGAGCGAACCCTCGCCGACGCCGCCCAGCTCTCCTCGCTGGCGGATGAAACCCCTGAGGGGCGCAGCATCGTGGTGCTGGCGAAACAGCGCTTTAATCTGCGCGAACGCGATCTGCAGTCGCTGCACGCCACCTTTGTCCCCTTTACCGCGCAAACGCGGATGAGCGGCATCAATATCGATCAGCGCATGATCCGCAAAGGGTCGGTGGACGCCATTCGCCGCCACGTGGAGGCCAACGGCGGCCACTTCCCTGCCGATGTCGATAAACAGGTGGAAGAGGTCGCCCGCCAGGGGGCCACGCCGCTGGTGGTCGCCGAAGGGGAAAAGGTGCTGGGGATTATTGCGCTCAAAGATATCGTCAAAGGCGGCATCAAAGAACGTTTCGCCCAGCTGCGCAAAATGGGCATTAAAACGGTGATGATCACCGGCGATAACCGCCTGACCGCCGCGGCGATCGCCGCCGAGGCCGGCGTCGATGATTTCCTCGCCGAAGCGACGCCGGAAGCCAAGCTGGCGCTGATCCGCCAGTACCAGTCGGAAGGTCGGCTGGTGGCGATGACCGGCGACGGCACCAACGACGCGCCCGCGCTGGCTCAGGCCGACGTGGCGGTAGCCATGAACTCCGGTACCCAGGCGGCGAAGGAAGCGGGCAACATGGTCGACCTGGATTCCAACCCCACCAAGCTGATTGAGGTGGTCCATATCGGCAAACAGATGTTAATGACGCGCGGTTCGCTGACCACCTTCAGTATTGCCAACGACGTGGCGAAATATTTCGCCATTATTCCGGCGGCGTTTGCCGCGGTCTATCCTCAGCTGGCCATGCTGAACGTGATGGGCCTGCATTCGCCCTCATCGGCGATCCTCAGCGCCGTTATCTTCAACGCGCTGATCATCGTCTTTCTGATCCCGCTGGCCCTGAAAGGCGTCAGCTATCGCCCGCTCTCCGCCTCGGCGATGCTGCGCCGCAACCTGTGGATCTACGGCCTCGGCGGTCTGCTGGTGCCCTTTATCGGTATTAAAGCCATCGACCTGCTGCTGACCCTGAGCGGTCTGGTGTGAGGAACAAACTATGTCATTGATTCGTCCGGCACTTGTGCTATTTATTCTGTTAACGCTGCTCACCGGCGGCGTCTATCCTCTGCTTACCACCAGCCTGGGACAATGGTGGTTTAACTCACAGGCCAACGGCTCGCTGATCCGCCTGAACGGTGAAGTGCGCGGCTCGGCGCTGATTGGCCAGAACTTCACCGCCGCAGGCTATTTTCATGGCCGCCCGTCGGCCACCGCGGAGACGGCGGATAATCCCATGGCCTCTGGCGGCAGCAACCTCGCCGCCAGCAACCCGGCGCTGGATAAAGCGGTGAGCGAGCGCGTGCAGACCCTGCGCGCCGCCAACCCGGACGCCGACCCGCGGGTGCCGGTCGAACTGGTCACCACCTCGGCGAGCGGTCTCGATAACAACCTGACTCCGGCCGCCGCGCTGTGGCAGGTGCCCCGGGTGGCTCAAGCGCGCCAGCTGAGCGTTGAGCAGGTAACCCAGTTGGTGAATCAGGCCACACAAACCCCGCTGCTGAGCTTCCTTGGCCAGCCGGTGGTCAATATACTGCAACTCAATATGGCGCTGGATGCCCTGAAGGATAAGTAAATGAGTGACGAGCCGCTGCGCCCGGACCCTGACCGCCTGCTGCAGCACACCGCCGCCCCGCATCGCGGCAAACTGAAAGTGTTCTTTGGCGCCTGCGCCGGGGTGGGGAAAACCTGGGCGATGCTGGCGGAAGCGCAGCGGCTGCGCGCCCAGGGGCTGGATATTCTGATTGGCGTGGCGGAGACCCACGGCCGTAAAGAGACCGCCGCGATGCTGCAGGGCCTGAGCACTCTGCCGCCGCGGCGGCTTGCCCATCGCGGGCGGTACGTCTATGAGTTCGATCTCGACGCCGCCCTCGCCCGCCGTCCGGCGCTGATTCTGGTGGATGAGCTGGCGCACAGCAATGCGCCAGGCTCCCGCCATCCAAAGCGCTGGCAGGATGTGGATGAACTGCTGGAGGCCGGGATAGATGTTTTCACTACCGTTAACGTCCAGCATCTGGAAAGCCTGAATGACGTCGTCAGCGGGATCACCGGCGTGCAGGTGCGGGAAACGGTTCCCGATCCCTTCTTTGACGCCGCGGACGACGTGGTGCTGGTGGACCTCCCCCCTGACGATCTGCGCCAGCGGCTCAATGAGGGCAAAGTCTACATCGGCGGCCAGGCCGAGCGCGCTATCGAAAACTTTTTCCGCAAGGGCAATCTGATTGCGCTGCGCGAGCTGGCCCTGCGCCGCACCGCCGACCGCGTCGATGAGCAGATGCGCGCCTGGCGCGACCGTCAGGGCCAGGAGAAAGTCTGGCACACCCGCGATGCGATCCTGCTCTGTATCGGGCACAACACCGGCAGCGAAAAGCTGGTGCGCGCCGCCGCCCGGCTCGCCGCCCGCCTGGGCAGCGTCTGGCATGCGGTGTATGTCGAGACCCCTTCCCTGCACCGGCTGCCGGAAGGCCGGCGGCGGGCTATTCTCGCCGCGCTGCGTCTGGCCCAGGAGCTGGGGGCCGAAACCGCCACCCTCTCCGACCCGTCGGAAGAGAAAGCGGTCCTCCACTACGCCCGCGAACATAACCTCGGCAAAATCGTCATCGGCCGCCAAAGCAAGCGCCGCTGGTGGGATCGCAGCGGCTTCGCCGATCGTCTGGCTCGCCATGCGCCGGACCTCGATCTGGTGGTAATCGCCCTCGATGAGAAACCCTTCCCCCTTGCCGCACGCGCCAGCGACAGCCGTCCGGCGCTGGAGAAATGGCGCCTGCAGCTGCAGGGCTGCGCGGTGGCGGTGGCGCTATGCGCCATCATTACCCTGGTGGCCATGCAGTGGTTGATGGCCTTCGAAGCCGCCAACCTGGTGATGCTCTATCTGCTGGGGGTGGTGCTCATCGCCCTGGTCTATGGCCGCTGGCCGTCGGTGCTGGCGACGGTGATCAACGTCATCAGCTTCGATCTCTTTTTTGTCGCCCCGCGCGGGACGCTGGCGGTGTCGGATGTCCAGTATCTGCTCACCTTCGGCGTGATGCTCACCGTAGGCCTGCTTATCGGCAACCTCACCGCCGGCGTACGCTACCAGGCGCGGGTGGCGCGCTACCGTGAACGCCGTACCCGCCATCTGTATGAGATGTCTAAAGCGCTGGCGGTGGGTCGCAGCCAGCAGGATATCGCCACCACCAGCGAGCGGTTTATCGCCTCCACCTTTCAGGCCCGCAGCCAGCTGCTGCTCCCGGACGCCCAGGGAAAACTGCTGCCCTTAACCCACCAGCCAGGGCTGACCCCGTGGGATGATGCCATCGCCCGCTGGAGCTTTGATAAGGGCCAACCTGCCGGCGCCGGCACCGATACCCTGCCCGGCGTGCCGTATCAGATCTTGCCCCTGAAGAGCGCCGCCCGCACCTGGGGACTACTGGTGGTGGAACCGGAGAATCTGCGCCAATTGATGATCCCGGAGCAGCAGCGGCTGCTGGAGACCTTTACCCTGCTGGTGGCCAGCGCCCTGGAGCGCCTCACCCTGACCGCCAGCGAAGAGCAGGCCCGTCTGACCAGCGAGCGGGAAAGCCTGCGTAACTCGCTGCTCGCCGCCCTGTCGCACGATCTGCGTACTCCGCTGACCGTGCTGTTTGGCCAGGCGGAAATTCTGACCCTCGATCTGGCCAGCGAAGGTTCAAAACATGCCCCGCAGGCCAACGAAATCCGCCAGCATGTGCTCAACACCACCCGGCTGGTGAACAACCTGTTGGATATGGCGCGGATCCAGTCCGGCGGCTTTAATCTGCATAAGGAGTGGCTGACGCTGGAGGAAGTGGTCGGCAGCGCGCTGCGCATGCTCGAGCCAAGCCTCGGCGGCCAGCATATTCAGCTGGATTTACCCGATCCCCTCCAGCTGGTGCATGTCGACGGGCCGCTGTTCGAGCGGGTGCTGATCAACCTGCTGGAAAATGCCCATAAGTATGCCGGCGCCCGGGCGAGCATCGGCATTCGCGCCGAGGCGGACGCCCGGCAGCTGTCGCTGGAGGTATGGGATAACGGTCCTGGGATCCCGGCAGGCCAGGAGCAGACTATCTTTGATAAATTCGCCCGCGGCAACAAAGAGTCGGCGATCCCTGGCGTCGGGCTGGGCCTTGCCATCTGTCAGGCCATCGTCGACGTCCACGGCGGGACCATCTCCGCCAGCAACCGGCCCGAGGGCGGCGCCTCATTCCGTGTTACACTGCCGGGAGAAACGCCCCCTGAACTGGAAGAGCTACCTGAGGAATTGTGATTAACGTTCTGATTATCGAAGACGAACACGCTATCCGACGCTTTCTGCGCACCGCGCTGGAAGCCGACGGCATGCGCGTATTTGAAGCGGAAACCCTGCAGCGTGGGCTGATTGAAGCCGCCACCCGTAAGCCCGACCTCGCGATCCTCGATCTCGGCCTGCCGGATGGTGACGGCATTGATTTTATTCGCGACCTGCGTCAGTGGAGCCAGATGCCGATTATCGTCCTGTCAGCGCGTAGCGAAGAGCATGACAAAATTGCCGCCCTGGATGCCGGCGCCGATGACTACTTAAGTAAACCCTTTGGCATCGGCGAGCTGCAGGCCCGCCTGCGCGTCGCGCTGCGTCGCCACGGCGCGGCGCAGGCCGATGAGCCGGTGGTGCGCTTCGCTGACCTGGAGGTCAATATCCCCGCCCGCCGCATCCTGCGCGGCAGCGAAGAGATCCACCTGACGCCTATCGAGTTTCGCCTGCTGGCGGCGCTGTTGAATAATCCCGGCAAAGTGCTTACCCAGCGTCAGCTGCTGAATCAGGTGTGGGGGCCTAACGCCGTGGAGCACAGCCACTATCTGCGGATCTATATGGGTCATCTGCGACAAAAGCTGGAGGCCGATCCGGCACGGCCGCAGCATTTGCTGACCGAAACCGGGATTGGCTATCGCTTTATGCCCTGAATCCCGCCTCTGCAGTACCAGAGGCTGGCGATTTTCAGCCCTTCAGAGAGCAGCAGAAAGCCTGCCAGGATCGCTACATGCCTGATGCCGGCAGCCTGAATCAGCCACAGGCCCAGCGATAGCGAAGGCTGCATAAACAGCAGCCTGAGCGGCGCCTGCCCCCAGGCCAGCCACAGCGCATAGCGGCTCTGGCGGAAAAAAAAGATCATCGATAGCGGGATGCTGATAATCAGCAGAACATTCAGCGGGTACAGCCAGACCGCCGCGGAGCCCCAGGTGTGCAGCAGCTGGAGATAAGCCAGCAGATCGTCGTAAAAAGGGAGGCGGCGGTGGGCAATATTCCACCATAAGAATTGCAGGACGAAAAAGAGATCCATCCACGCCCAGAACAAAAACAGGGACTTCCGTTGTATTTTCATCGCTATCCTTGCGAAAAAAATCAGGCCCGCAAGGGGCCTGATGGTAGTGCGTTGTTAAGCGTTCTTCAGCACTTCGCTGACAATCTCTACCGCTTCTTTTTCAATCAGCTTGCGATGCTCTTCGCCGAGGAAGCTTTCGCAGTAGATCTTGTAGGCGTCTTCGGTGCCTGACGGACGCGCCGCGAACCAGCCGTTGTCGGTCATCACCTTGAGGCCGCCAATCGCCGCCCCGTTGCCCGGCGCCGCGGTCAGACGGGCAGTGATCGGATCCCCCGCCAGGGTGTCAGCGCTGACCATTTCCGGAGAGAGCTTGGACAGCGCCGCTTTCTGCGCGGAGGTCGCGGAAGCCTGCAGACGGTTGTAGCTCGGCGCACCGAAGCGTTCCGCCAGTTCGTTGTAATGCTCCTGCGGGTTTTTCCCGGTCACCGCGGTGATTTCCGCCGCCAGCAGGCACATGATGATGCCGTCTTTATCGGTGGACCACGGCGTGCCGTCGAAGCGCAGGAAGGAGGCCCCGGCGCTCTCTTCGCCGCCGAAGCCGAAGCTGCCGTCGAACAGGCCGTCGACAAACCACTTAAAGCCCACCGGCACTTCCACCAGCTTGCGGCCCAGATCGTTCACCACGCGGTCAATCATCGCGGAGGAGACCAGCGTTTTACCCACCGCCACCTCTTTGCCCCACTGCGGACGATGCTGGAACAGGTAGTTAATCGCTACCGCCAGGTAGTGGTTCGGGTTCATCAACCCCGCCGGGGTGACAATCCCGTGGCGGTCGTAATCCGGGTCGTTAGCAAACGCCAGATCGAACTTATCGCGCAGCGCCAGCAGGCCGGCCATCGCACACTCTGAGGAGCAATCCATGCGGATGGCGCCGTCTTTATCGAGGTGCATAAACCGGAAGGTCTGATCCACCTGATCGTTAACAATGGTCAGATTGAGCTTGTAGTGCTCGCCAATGCGTTTCCAGTATTCGATACCGGACCCGCCCAGCGGATCGACGCCCAGCGTCAGGCCGGCTTTCTGGATCGCGGCCATATCGACGATATCCGCCAGCCCTTCGATGAACGGCTGCACCAGATCCTGTTCTTTAACGTGGCCAGAAGCCAGCGCCGCGTCCAGAGAAATGCGTTTCACGCCCTGCAGGCCCGCGGCCAGCAGTTCGTTGGCGCGGTTTTCCACCACTTTGGTGACGTTGGTATCAGCCGGGCCGCCGTTTGGCGGATTGTACTTGATACCACCATCTTCCGGCGGGTTGTGTGACGGGGTGATCACAATGCCGTCCGCCAGCGGACCGCCTTTTTTGTTATGCACCAGAATCGCGTTGGAGACCGCCGGCGTCGGGGTGAAGCCGTTGTTTTTCTGCACGATCACGTCGACGCCGTTGGCGGTTAACACTTCCAGCACCGAAATAAACGCCGGCTCGGAGAGGGCGTGGGTATCTTTGCCGACATAGCACGGACCGGTGATCCCGTTTTTCGCACGATCTTCCGCAATGGCCTGGGCGATGGCCAGGATATGCGGTTCGTTGAAGTTGTGGCGCGCCGCGCTACCGCGATGGCCAGAGGTGCCGAATTTTACCGCATGCTCCGCATTACCGACTTCAGGCTTCAGCACGTAGTACTGAGCAGTCAGTTGGGCGACGTTAATCAAATCACTCTGTTGCGCAGGCTGCCCCGCACGTTTATCGATTGCCATTGCCTGATCCTTCTGGTGCAAATGTTAAAAAGCTAGATCGTGCCGCAAACCTTTTCAATCAGCTCCGCAGGGAACTGCATCGACTGCATGATGTGCTCAATCATGCTGCATTTACGGCCGGTATTGGTATTGGTGATCACCCACCACGGTGTACCAGGAACCTGTTTCGGTTTGGTCTGATTACCGCTTTTCAGCAGCGTACGCGCATCTTCCGCGAAGTAAACGCGCGTGCGGCCGTGCAGAGACTCGGTGGCCTCGGCAAATGCTTTACTGTCCAGGGAGTAGAGGGTCGTCAACACCAGCATAAAACGGTTCACCGCGCGCTTCTGCTCGGCGTATTCATCAGATAACAGCATCTCGCGCATGGCGCGGACTTTATCTTTCACCGGGTTAGCGGGTTTCACCTCAGCGACAGGCGCTGGCGCCAGCGTCGGCGCGGCTTTGCTGACCGGTGTAGCCGGTTGGGAAACGGCGGAAAATTTTAGCATACGCCGTAAAATGTCGGATGCGCTCTCGCCGATATGCAGAGTGTGGCTGGCAATATAGCGATAGAGTTCATCATCAACTTCAATTGTTTTCATCTTAATCCAGTGCGATATCTTTTCTGAATACAAATCGTTGGGATTATAAGTACAAATCCCAACCGCGGATAGCGTCAAACCAGGATGGCGGTAAAACTCAGAAAACTTCTGGGTCTTGCAGCCGGATGGCAGAATGTCCAACATAATACCCTAACCCGACGGAGCGAAAAAAAGAACTTTGCCATGAAATTAAATAGCCGAGCGCAATCTGCACAGAATCCGCACAACCACTCCCCGATCGTGCTGGTCCACGGTCTGTTTGGCAGCCTGGACAACCTGGGCATCCTCGCCCGCGACCTGATCGCCGACCATGATATTGTGCAGGTCGATATGCGCAACCACGGTTTGTCGCCGCGGTCGCCAGAGATGACCTACCCCACCATGGCGCAGGATCTGCTTGATACGCTCGACGCGCACCAGATCGAGCGCGCCACCTTTATCGGCCATTCGATGGGCGGGAAAGCGGTAATGGCGCTTACCGCCCTGGCGCCTGAACGCATCAGCGGTCTGGTGGCTATCGATATCGCGCCGGTGGATTATCACGTTCGCCGCCATGATGAGATCTTCGCCGCTATCCGCGCCGTCAGCGAATCCGCCGCCAGCACCCGCCAGCAGGCGGCGCAGGTGATGCGCGAGCACCTGCAGGAAGAAGGCGTGATTCAGTTCCTGCTGAAATCATTCGTCGACGGCGACTGGCGCTTCAACGTGCCGGTGCTGTGGGACCAGTATCCGCATATCGTCGGCTGGGAAACCATCCCGGCCTGGCCGCACCCGACGCAGTTTATTCCCGGCGGCAACTCGCCCTATGTGACCGACGCCTACCGCGACGCGCTGCTGGCCCAGTTCCCGCAGGCCCGGGCCCACGTCATCGCCGGCGCCGGACACTGGGTCCATGCCGAGAAACCCGAGGCGGTGTTACGCGCCATCCGCCGCTATCTGACGAGCATCGCCGCCTGATTGGCTAAAATATGCCCGACCGCGCCGCAGAATGCCCGCGGTCGTTGGCGCAGCCGTTCGCCTGATGTATGATGGCGCGCTATCTGCGCCGGCTAGAGCCCGGCAGCTTGTTTCCCCGAAGTCACTCAGAATCATGGCAAAAGAACAAACGGACCGTACGACATTAGATTTGTTCGCAAACGAGCGTCGCCCGGGAAGACCGAAAACCAATCCGCTGTCGCGCGATGAACAACTGCGCATCAACAAACGTAACCAGCTGAAACGCGATAAGGTTCGCGGGCTGAAGCGCGTGGAGTTAAAACTCAACGCCGATGCGGTCGATGCGCTCAACGAGCTGGCGGAAGCGCGTAATATGAGCCGCAGCGATCTCATTGAAGAGATGCTGATGACCCAGTTAACCGCCCTGCGCAGCCAGGGAAAAGTCTAACTTTCCGCGAAAAACCCGCATTCATGTAGCAGAGTGTGCAGTCGGGCGTGATTGCTGTTTCCGCGCCCTTGCCTGTTCTGCTATGATTGCCGTTATCTATGGGCATTGCGTCCCTACCACATCATTTAAGTTTCAAGAGGTTATTTTACTCATGGCGATCATCGGCATCTTTTTTGGCAGCGACACCGGCAACACCGAAAATATTGCAAAAATGATTCAAAAGCAGCTTGGTAAAGATGTTGCTGATGTTCATGACATTGCCAAAAGCAGCAAAGAAGACCTGGAAGCCCACGACATCCTGCTGCTCGGTATCCCGACCTGGTACTACGGTGAAGCGCAGTGTGACTGGGATGACTTCTTCCCGACGCTGGAAGAGATCGACTTCAATGGCAAACTGGTGGCGCTGTTCGGCTGCGGCGACCAGGAAGATTACGCAGAATACTTCTGCGACGCGCTGGGCACCATCCGCGACATCATTGAGCCGCGCGGCGCGACCATCGTCGGTCACTGGCCAACGGCGGGGTATCATTTTGAAGCTTCCAAAGGCCTGGCGGATGACGACCACTTCGTCGGCCTCGCCATCGATGAAGACCGCCAGCCGGAGCTGACCAACGAGCGCGTTGAGAAATGGGTGAAGCAGGTTGCCGAAGAGCTGCACCTCGAAGAAATCAAAAACGCCTGATGATTAAGCGGCGCAATCATTGAGTTGCGCCGCATTAATAGACAAAAGCAATCAAACTAATAGCTACAAGTTTTTAACTTTTAATCACATATCTGTACAATGTCCTCTGATTCTACGAGGCACGTGACGCAGTTTGTAGCTGGTGCCTCGTTTTTGACAGCAAACCAGGCCTGATGCTTGCAGTTTTCATTTACCAGTGGCAGTTCTATAATGAGACGCATTACGTCGGGTTAATTTCTGTATGACTTCCGTTGAAGGAAGTAGATCGTTTAGCAACAGGACAGATTCCGCATGACTGACAACAATACCGCATTAAAGAAGGCTGGCCTGAAAGTCACACTTCCTCGACTAAAAATCCTTGAAGTGCTGCAGGAACCGGATAACCATCATGTCAGTGCGGAAGACTTATATAAACGCCTGATCGACATGGGCGAAG
>ENA-OZGC01001807-OZGC01001807.1-human-gut-metagenome-genome-assembly--contig:-NODE-1807-length-11061-cov-5.949028_pt1 | contig 11061 bp, 6 predicted proteins | sample MGYA00245109_ERZ653643 | MGnify/ENA primary metagenome ERZ653643 (study PRJEB26926, sample SAMN06165107) | human gut metagenome | biome: ENVO:00009003; feature: ENVO:2100002; material: ENVO:00002003... | reverse complement strand
CCTCCCATCCGTTTTCCGCTGCGCCTCTGCGGACACGAATCCGCCCGAATCCCGCTCTTGGCCTCCCGTCTGTGCCTCCGCGGACGACATTTGCGTGGATTCCCGCCCAAAATGTATCGGATGTGCCTCAGCGGGCGTGAATCTGCCCTAAGTACGCCCTAATCCTCCCATCCGTTTTCCGCTGCGCCTCTGCGGACACGAATCCGCCCGAATCCCGCCCATACCAACTCCTCCGTTGTTTCCGCCCGTGCCTCTGCGGACACGAATCCGCCCGAATCCCGCTCTTGGCCTCCCGCCTGTGCCTCCGCGGGCGACATTTGCGTGGATTCCCGCCCATAATGTATCGGATGTGCCTCAGCGGGCGTGAATCTGCCCTAAGTACGCCATAATCCTCCCATCCGTTTTCCGCCCGTGCCTCCGCGGACACGAATCCGCCCGAATCCCGCTCTTGGCCTCCCGCCTGTGTTCAAGTCCAAATCCTGTGTTTAGGCTCGGGGCTAACTTGTCCACCGGAGCGGTCTTTTCGTGGACAAAGGCCCGACATCAGTCAGTTTGTCCACCGGAACCGCCATTCCGTGGACAAAGGCCCGGTGTCAGTCGGCTTGTCCACCGGATCGCCATTATTGTGGCTAACTTCTTCGTGTTGAGCCTAGTATTAAGGAAAGACAGTCTGAAAGTTGTATCTTTCCTTGGAAATAAAAGCGGATTGCTGTTTGGTGAAGTCAGAGGTCACTTTCTGCGCATAGAGAAAAGGGTTATGAGGCAGTAGAGGATGTGGCATTGCCTTGTGTAAGGCGGATCTGGCTTTTGGTCGGAGGTGATAGTTGCGGTACCGCGCGTTAAGAAGGCAGAACATCGAGGTGGAGTAGTTTGGTGTAACGCCCCGCGTTAAGGAAGCCGGTCCTACGGGACGGAGGACGAAGGGCTACGGAGCATTGTTCCGCGGGAATGGTGGGCGATGCTCCGGGATGTTGGGAGAGTTAGTGGTTAGTCCTGCGGGAAGTAGGCTGGGCTGTTGAAGGTGGAGAGGATTCCTGAGGAGGGCTCGTCTATGTGGCCGACTATGCGGCGGGCTCTGATCGGTTTTCTGTTGTAGAAGTCTTTGGCTCTGTGATCCAGGGAGTTGATGCGAACTAGTTGGGAGGAGTGGATGAACTTGCCGTCGCCGATGTACATGCCCACATGGGTTACTCTTTCTTTGGTGCTGTCTGTGGCGGCTTTGCCCCAGAACAGAAGGTCGCCCGGGAGTAGACCGCTCCAGTCAACGTCACCGTTGTTCTTGAATATTCCTAAATCCTCCCCGACCCTTGCTTGCTGTGAGGCATTTCGCGGCAGGAGCACGCCGTTGGCGAAGTAGACGTTGCGGACGAGGCCGCTGCAATCCACGTTCTTTATTGAGGTGCCGCCCCACATGTATGGAACGCCGAGGAATCGGAAGCTCGTGGCCAGCAGGTCTTTACGAAACTCGTCTTGAGATGTGGCCCGGTCTTTTCGATCCTTGGCCCATTTGTAGAACACATCCACGTCCTTGGCCGGGACGAAGCCGGTCTTGCCGGACGGTAGCACAACCCCTACGAAATGTTTTTTCAAGACCGCGCGACCTTCCTCGTAGCCGCTGTAACGCCCGTAAGAGTGTGTTTTGGCGCTGTACGAAATCCGAACTATGTCACCAAGCACGAAGTCGCTGACAATCCGTGAGTCGGTCGAAGGCTCCTCGTAGACGTGTGTAAGTGAGGCGGTGCAGATGTATTTCGGTGCCTCAAGGTAGTCCATAAGACCTTTCTCGTCCATCGGCACCAGCCCCATCTCGTTGACCCAGGCGGTGTAAGGTTCTGGACTCTTGATCTTTACCCAGTACCCGGACTTGTCCAGAATCTCCACAACGGTTCCCATCAAGGCTTGGTCGCCAAGTTCGGCGGCGTAGTCCGGAGCCTCGCGCATGAAGTTGGCGGAGAACTCGACCACGGCCCATTTATGGTTGGTTTCTTGAGCCAGGACGGCGATGCCTGGTGACACAAAGGCCACGGAAAGAAAAAGAATTTTTGATAAGAAGCTCATAACAAATCAGTACTGTGAGAAATTGAATCCGTCCTTTGCGCTCTTCCGCTTTAGAAAAGCAACCGCTGCCTCACTGGCGGATTCAAGTTGTAAAAATATTCACAATTCATTAGTTTTGCAAATATGTGGCGTTCTTTCTGGCGTTGAAATTCATCGATAATTCTATGGAACAGATGTTTGAGGAGAGGAAAGAGGAAAAAGATGCAAATAACAGGAAGGAAGAAATGACTATATCAGGTCTGTGCCCGAGGACGACGATAATGGGCTTAAGTGTCGCCCGGTAGTGCCAAGGAGTACCGTTGGGCAACGATAATGGGCTTAAGTGTCGCCGGAGAGTGCGGGCTTGAAGGGAGGTGGAGAAGAGTCGAGGCTTTTGAGTGAGGGAGGGATTTGTGAAGTGAGTGAATATGTCAGGCCAGTACCGTTGGGCAACGATAATGGGCGTAAGTGTCGCCCGGTAGTGCCAAGGAGTACCGTTGGGCGACGATGATAGGCGTAAGTGTCGCCCGGGAGTGCCGATGAACATCCTTGGGCGACGATAATAGGCTTAAATGTTGCCGGAGAGTGCCGGCTTGAGGCGATGTGGGAGATGGAAAATAGTGGGTTCATAGGAGTGAAAAATGTCGCCGGAGAGTGCGGCTTTAGGAACTAAAGTGGGGATAATGTCAATGATTGACTTGTCGGAAGATAGTAAACTTGTTGGAAGATAATAACTTAATGGTGATAACATAGGAATAATGAAAAGTAATATAGAGGAATTAGCGGGAACGGTGGTAAATAAAGCTGCTGGGGAAATGGAAGCAACAGCGGCTGTAGAAACATCAGAAACATCAGAATCATCAGAGACAGCAGTAGATACTGCAGCAACAACTGCAGCAACAACTGCAGCTTCAGCGGCAGCAATTGCAACCGCAGCAGCGACAACCGCAGCGGCGACGGCAGCAACTGCAACCGCAGCAGCGACAACAACAGCAGAAACAGCAGCAACAGCGACAACGGCAACATTAGCAACGGCAGCGGCAACAGATTATTACCCAGATGGTAAGCACTATAACTCGTTTGTGGGGTACTATCGTAGGAGGTATGGCGAGAGGGTGCAGAAGCTGGTGCTTGACGCGGGGTTCTCTTGCCCTAACAGGGACGGAACGGTCGGTTGGGGAGGGTGCTCCTACTGTGACAACGCGGCTTTTCATCCGGGGTATAGCACTCCGGGGAAGGCGCTGCTGGCTCAGATCGAAGAGGGGATAGAGTTCCAGAGAGTCCGGTATCCACGGGTCAGGCATTATTTGGGATATTTTCAGGCATATTCAAACACCTATGGGACTCTGGAGCGGCTTCAGAGGGCTTATGAGGAGGTGCTTAGCCATCCGGAGGTGGTGGGGATCGTGATTGGGACGCGGCCGGATTGTGTGGATGAGGAGAAGTTGGACTACCTTAGCGGACTTGCGGGCGGACGCGTGCTTAAGGGGTGGCGCAGGACTTTTGGCGGAAGTGGCATAGATGGCGGGTGGGCCAATGAAAGAAGCGCTGATAGCGGAAGTGGAGCCAATGGCTGGCGGGCCGATGACAGAAGTACCAATGACAGAAGTACCGATGACAGAAGTACCAATGACAGAAGTACCAACAGCATAAGTACCAACAGCATAAGTACCAACAGCATAAGTACCAACAGCATAAGTGCAAACAGCAGAAGTACCAACGGCGGAAGCATCGATGACAGAAGTACCAACAACGGAAGCGCCGACGGCGGGCTGCCGGAGGGGAAGACCATCGACGCGCCGATCGTTGTCGTGGAATATGGCATCGAGTCCTGCTACGACGCCACGCTTCGGAGGATCAACCGCGGCCACGACTTCGAGTGCGCGCGAAGGGCGGTGGAAATGACTGCGGAAAGGGGACTCGACACGGGGGCGCACTTCATCCTCGGGCTCCCGGGCGAGACTAGGGAAATGCTTCTGGACCAGTGCGATGCCATCTCATCGCTGCCGCTCCGTTCCGTCAAGTTCCACCAACTTCAGATCGTCAAAGGCACGGCGATGGAAAAGGAATATGCCGCCGATCCGTCGGCGTTCTACCGGCCTGGGCTTGATGAATATCTCGACTTCGTGATCGACATCCTCGAACGTTTGAGACCCGACCTCTACATCGAGCGCGTGGCCGGAGAAGTGCCGCCAAGGTTCGTGAACGACACTCCTTGGGGGCTTGTCCGCAACTTTGAGATCCTCCGCATGCTGGACAGGCGCATGGAGGAGCGCGGCGCGCGGCAGGGTCGGCTGTTTTCGAAATAAGTAGACATTGAAAAAATGATCACTAAGGCCCGCCGGCGACGGAGGAATATTCATTGTCGATGAAGGAATATGTCCCCTTGCGGCGATGAGAGATATTCATGGATGATGAAGGAATATGTCCCCTTGCGGCGATGAAAGATATTCATGGATGATGAAGGAATATGTCCCCTTGCGGCGGTGAAAGATATTCATTGGGATGAAAGAATATTTCCCCTTATGACGATGAGAGAGATTCCTTCGGCGGGCGAAAGGAAGCGGGACTACTTACGGGCTACTTATTTTTAACGCTTACTAACAGCAACTATTGCGTGAAAATTCTTATATTTGTCAAATTTATTTGATTACAATGGCGAAGTTTGTAAACCGAGAGATTCCTGAAGGCCTCACCTTCGATGATGTTTTACTGGTTCCGGCACATTCCGATGTACTTCCACGTGACGTTGATGTCACAACAAATTTCACGACAGACATTAGGCTCCACACTCCGATCGTGTCCGCGGCGATGGACACCGTCACGGAGGCCGATCTTGCCATCGCTATGGCAAGGGCTGGCGGTATCGGCGTGATCCACAAGAACATGCCGATCGAGAAGCAGTGCGAGCAGGTCAGGCATGTGAAAAGGGCGGAGAACGGCATGATCTATGACCCTGTCACCATCAGCCCGGACGCGACTGTCGGCAATGCGCTGGCCATGATGAAGAAGCATCACATCGGCGGCATTCCGGTCGTTGACGGCAACGGCTTCCTTATCGGCATCGTCACGAACCGTGACCTCAGATTCCAGGAGGACATGCAGCTGCCTATCTCCCAGGTGATGACACGGGAGAATCTCGTGACCGCACCTAAGGGCATAACCTTGGCGGAGGCCACGAGGATCCTTCAGCACAGCAAGGTCGAGAAACTCCCTGTTGTGGACGGCGACGGCAAGCTTGTCGGGCTGATCACCTACAAGGATCTGATGAAGATCAAGGACAACCCTATCGCGTCAAAGGACAGCAAGGGCCGTCTTCTGGTGGCCGCTGCCGCCGGCATCAAGTCCGACACGATCGAGAGAATCGGCATGCTCATTGACGCGGGTGCGGACGCTGTTGTCCTGGACACCGCACACGGCCATTCCGAGGGCGTTCTGCAGATGATCCGAAAGGCCTGCGACGCCTACAAGGATTTCCAGATCATCGCCGGCAATGTCGCCACAGGAGCCGGCGCCAAGGCTCTTGCCGAAGCCGGAGTCAAGGCTGTCAAAGTCGGTATCGGCCCCGGCTCGATCTGCACGACCAGAATCATCGCCGGCATCGGCGTCCCTCAGCTGACGGCTGTCATGGAGGCCTCCTATGCCCTTAAGGGTACGGGAGTTCCTGTCATAGCCGACGGCGGCATAAGATATTCGGGAGACATCGTGAAGGCCCTTGCCGCAGGCGCCGGCACCATCATGGCAGGCTCCCTGCTTGCCGGAACGGAGGAGTCTCCGGGAGAGACCATCATCATGAACGGAAGGCGCTTCAAGTCCTATCGCGGCATGGGATCGCTTGAGGCTATGGAGCAGGGTTCCAAGGACAGGTATTTCCAGGACATGGAGGCAGACATCAAGAAGCTCGTTCCGGAAGGAATCGTGGCTCAGGTGCCTTACAAGGGAACCGTCTCCGAGGTCGTGTACCAACTTGTCGGCGGACTCCGCGCCGGTATGGGGTACTGCGGTGCCCACACGATCGCCGATCTGCGTGACGCCCAGTTTGTGCGCATCACCAACGCGGGATTCCTTGAGAGCCATCCGCACGATGTGACCATCACGAAGGAAGCCCCTAATTATTCAAGATAATCGTCAGATAGCCAGATGTTTCCAAAAAGGTTGCAAATAGTCCTGCTGGGTGTGCTGCTGGCTCTCCTGCCTTCATGCAAGGCCATCTCCTCGCTTATTCACGACGGGGAGGTGGTCGCGAAGCTTGGGGATCACAAGCTGTACCGCTCGGAACTTGATGATGTGATACCAAAGGGCACGTCGCCGGAGGACAGTGTCAATCTGGCCAACCTCTACATCAATTCATGGGTCAGGGACAAGGCCTTCATGGACATCGCGCAGCAACGTCTGTCCAAGGAGGAGAAGGATGTCTCGAAAGAGCTTGAGGCCTACCGCCAGTCGCTTCTCCGCTATCGTTACGAGCAGCGCTACGTCAATGAGAGGCTTGACACGACCGTCTCCGAGAAGCAGATAACGGACTATTACGACTCTCATAAGGAAACCTTCAAACTTGAGCGTCCGATTCTCAAGGCCCGTTTCCTGAACATTGACAAGGATTCTCCTAATCTGGCCAAGATCAAGAAGTTGATGTCTTCGGACAAGGTCGAGGACGTGGTCGCGGCGGACAGCGTGGCGTTCAACTCCGCCCGCCGCTACCACGACTATTCCGGGGAATGGATCGATGCGATCAAGCTGGCGGCGGAATTCGGAGTGGACTATGTACAGATGCTTTCCCAGCGTTCCGGACAGTTCATCCAGATCCCGGACGGGGAGGACAAAGTCTCTGTGGCTTTTATAGTTGACTATGTCAAGGCCGGCGAGATCGCTCCGGTCGAGTACTGCGAGGACAGGATCAGGGACATCATCATAAGTGGAAGAAAGCACGAGCTCCTTACCGGTTTGGAACGGGACTTGATAGAAGATGCCAAGCTTAGGGAGAATTTTGTAATATATTAGAGATGATAAAGAAAGTAGCAATCACCATCTTCGCCCTCGCGTCAGTTTGCGCGATGGCTTCGGCTCAGAAATACAAGTACGTTGACAAGACGATCGCGGTTGTCGGCAACGAGGCAGTCTTGATCTCGGACATCGAGGGTGCCGTCAAGGACAGAAGCGCCCAGGGACTGTCCTCCGACAGGAATGTCCGTTGCGAGGTGCTGGAGTCCATCCTTGAATCCAAGATATTCCTGATGCAGGCAAGGATCGACTCTCTTACGGTCAATCAGGACATGGTCGAGGGAAGCCTTTCCCAGCAAGCTGACAGAATGCTGACCTACCTTGGAGGGGAAGATAAGGTTGAGGAATATTTCGGGAAGCCTCTCTACCGTCTCCGCCAGGAATGGCGCAAGCAGTACGAGGACATGAGCCTCACCCAGCAGGCTCAGCAGGAAATCATGAGGAAGATTCCGGAGATGACCCCTTACGATGTCAAGGAATATCTTGACACGGTCGACGCGAAGAACCTTCCGATTGTCCCGATCAAGTACCAGCTCAGCCAGATCTGCATCTATCCTGACCGTGAGGCGGCCAACATGGCTGTGCGCGAGAAGCTTCTGGATCTGCGCGAGAGGATCATCAACGGAGAGAAATTCTCCACTTTGGCACGAATATATTCGGAAGACCCTGGCAGCGCCCGTAAGGGAGGTGAGCTTGGAATGGCCTCAAAGTCAATCTTCTGGCCAGTGTTCTCTGATGCGGCGATGGCTCTCAAGCCGGGTGTCATCTCGCAGATTGTCGAGACGCCGGACGGCTTCCACATCATAGAGGTCATCGAGAAGAAGGGGGACATGTTCAATGCCCGCCACATCCTGATGAAGCCTAAGTACACCGACGAGGACAGGGAAAAGGCGTTCAAGACGCTGGACAGCCTTCGTACCGAGATCAACAACAACGCCGTCACATTCCAGATGGCGGCCAACTTCTACTCACAGGATCCGGCCACCAAGACTAACGGCGGTCAGATGTCGGATCCGAACACCGGCTCGGCCTATTTCGAGATTGACCAGCTTAAGCCTGAGGACTACATGGCCATCAAGGATCTGAAGGAGGGTGAGATCTCGGAACCTGTTGAGTCCACGGACAATGACGGCCGTCAGGATCAGGTCAAGGACTATGTGGTCGGCAAGACCATCTACAAGATCATCAAGGTTGACCGTATCATCCCTGCCCACACTGCGTCCTTCGACGAGGATTTCAGCCAGATCCAGGAACAGGTGCGCCTTGACAAGCAGATGAGGGCGATCGACGACTTCCTCGCCGAGAAGATCAAGGAGACCCACATCATCATCGATCCGATGTTCAGGGACTGTGAGTTCCGCCGTTCAGGCTGGGCATCAAAGTTCGCGGAAGACTGATGCTCCCGAGACGCCTGGCATATTCATTACTCCTTTTGCTGCTCACGTTCAGCCTTTCCGCCCAGACCACGGAGCGGAAGGACAGTCTTGTGAGGCTGCTTGGCTGTGATGAGTTGCAGCAGGTTGATGAATATGGTGTCCAGTACCGCAAGGCCTTGGGTCACGCGCGTTTTGAGCACAACTCGACCCTGCTGGTCTGTGACACCGCCTTGTGGAACGTCAACACGAATGTGATCAACGCCTTCGGCAATGTCCAGATCATCCAGAACAGCACGGTGCTCAGCAGCGAGAGTCTGGATTACCTGATCGACCAGAACCTCGCGCAGTTCCGAGGCTCTTTGGTGCAGCTTCGGGACAAGGACGGCAACACGCTCAGGACAAGGGATCTGGACTACAACACGAAGGACAGTGTCGCGGTTTTCCGTGGCGGAGGAGCCTTGCGTGACAAGGACGGACAGGTCATCGAGAGTGTCGAAGGGTCTTATTTCTCCAAGCTCAGTACATTCACGTTCACGGACAATGTCAACATGTACACGGACTCGGTGTTCGTGAAGACGGATTTTCTCAGCTACGACACCGAAGCCAACCGTGCCACGTTCGGCACCGGCACCAATGCCTGGAAGGACGACAACATGCTTTCCTCAAAGGCCGGTCTCTATGAGAGGGACTTAGAGAAATTCACCTTCACCACCGACGTTCATCTTTTGACCGAGGGTCAGGAGGCCTGGGCCGACACGCTGGTCTACTACCGCGCCCGTAATGAAGTGGAGATGTTCGGTCATGCCGAGTTGTTGGACACGAGCCGCAATGTGGCCGCTGTCGCAGGCTACATGCAGTACATCGATTCCTTGTCCTATGTCAAGATGACCAGGGATCCGGCCGTCATCATGATCAGCGAGCAGGACGGAAAGAAGGACACCGTCTATGTCGGAGCTGACACATTGATCCTTCGTTCGATACCGAAATGCGATGTGGATTCTGTCGAGTTTGTCAGGTCAGAGGCTCGATTGAAGGAGTTGAGTGTAGATCCTATCACGGAGTACCGTCGCAAGGCCTACGAGGCAGCCAAGGCCGCGGCCGAAGAGGCCCTGCGCCGCCAGATGGTGCTTTGGAGCCCGGCGGAAGGCGAGGAGGACGGCCTTTCCCCTGAGAGCGGGGCGCAGCCGGATATGGCGGACATGACGCCGGAGAGCGGCGAGGCCGCGGAGCGGGAGCCCCTGGCCACCTGGCTGCTGCTGGACTTGCGCGAAGGGGCCTCGGTGCGCTTCTTGCCCGTGAGCCGCAGCCCGCAGGAAGAGTCCCTGCGCTGGCCGGAGCCCGGAGAGCTGGAAGAGGCCCTGGCGCACTGGCGGGACTGGCCGGTACTGACACCGGCCCTGCGCCGTGCCCTGCCCCTGTATGACGAGCTGGACCGGCAGGCCCTGCTGGAAGACCTGCGCCTGGGCGGCGGGGACGTGTTCTACTATACGCCGCCGGATGGAGAGGCGGAGGAGAAGGCCGGGAGCGAGCGGCCCTCCTGCCGCATCGCGGCCTGGCCCCTGCCGGATGCCCTGGCCCAGGGCTGGCATGAGGAGCAGGGGGAAGACATCCTCGGCCTGGTGGAGAAGGCCGGGCAGAAGCTGGTGCTGGAAAAGGCCGCACGCGACGCCGCCGGTGCCGCTGCCCTGCCCCTGTCACGCCGTCTGCGCAAGCTGGAACAGCTGCTGGCCAAGCTGGATGAGGAAGAGCAGCGCCTGCTGGGCATGTGCGCCGCCCGTGAGGACGGCCTGCTGTTGCAAGCCTGGCTGTGGCGCTGGCCTGCGGATTTCCGCGCACCGGAGCTGGTGCTGCCGCCGCCGGAGGAAGGCGACGGGGACACGCCGCGCAAGACCGTGAAGCTGGATATGCGGCGCAGCGTGCGGGACAATATGGAACGCCTGTTCCATACGGCCCGGCGCGGCCAGCGTGGCCTTGAACATCTGGCGGAACGGCGTGCGGTGCTGCGGGCCGAACTGGCCACCGTGCAGGCGGCCCGGCAGGAAGCCCTGCTGGGCGGTATCGGGCACGCCGCCGGAGAGGCCGGGAAGCCCGACAGGAACACGGTGGCGCTGGGGGCCCTGCGCGGTGCGGCCCTGCCGCGCAACGTGCAGCTCTTCGTCAGTGACGACGGCTTTGCCCTGCTGCGCGGCCGTGACGCCAAGGGCAACATCGCGGCCCGCAAGCTGGCCGCGGCCCACGACATCTGGCTGCATACCGACGGCGGCCCCGGCTCGCACGTCATCATCCGCCGGGCCCATGCCGGACAGGAAGTTCCGGAGCGCACCCTGGACCAGGCCGGGGCGCTGGCGGCCTGCAAGAGCTGGCAGAAGGACGCGGCCCGGGCGCGCATCCTCTACGCCGAGGTGCGCCACATCCGCAGCATGCGCGGCGCGGGCACAGGCACCGTGCGCATGGACAAGATCCTCTACAGCCGCGAGGTGCCGGTGGATGCCAGTCTGGAGACCCGTCTGCTGCCGGAAAGCCCTGCGGGGAAGACGGACGGGACGGGCAGGGACTGAGCTCCGCCGTACGGCTTTTGCGCCCCATGGGCGTGCCCTTTGTCCTTTTCGGCTGACGGGCCCGTGCGTGCGGCCGTTGCCGTGCTGTC
>ENA-OZGC01001805-OZGC01001805.1-human-gut-metagenome-genome-assembly--contig:-NODE-1805-length-11066-cov-5.117882_pt1 | contig 11066 bp, 9 predicted proteins | sample MGYA00245109_ERZ653643 | MGnify/ENA primary metagenome ERZ653643 (study PRJEB26926, sample SAMN06165107) | human gut metagenome | biome: ENVO:00009003; feature: ENVO:2100002; material: ENVO:00002003... | reverse complement strand
ATGTTGGCGGATTTCGTCCGTCCGCCGGTGAGCAGACCCATTTTGTACATGGTGTACAGCAGCTTGCGGTGAGACGGCTTGAAGCCGTCGATCTCGGGAATTGCCCGGGAAACGATGACCGACATGGCATAGGGCATGTAGTTCAGTTCCAGCGTCTCGGAAATGGCCTGCTCCGTGGTGGAGCCGTGCAGGCCCATAACGCCGTCGGTATTTACTTTTTTCTTTTTTTCAGGTTCTTGCTTTTTCCGTGCCATGGTTGGCTCCTTTACAAGAAAATCGTTTGTGAATTCGCTGCCTGGCGGGTCTTACGAAATATCCGCCAGTTCCAGATACTTTGCGCCGTTTTCCGCGATGAAATTCTTCCGCTCCTGCAATCCGTCACCAAGCAGGAAGTCAAAATAATGCGCCGTGCGCTCCGCGTCCTCCGGCATGACCTTGATGAGGCGGCGGGTCTCCGGATTCATGGTAGTCATCCACATCATCTCCGGGTCGTTTTCGCCAAGACCTTTGGAGCGCTGGATGGTGATTTTTTTGCCGTCCAATTCCTTGAGAATTTTCGTCTTCTCCTGCTCGTTGTAGGCAAACCATGTCTTGTCCTTGCAGGTGATCTCGAACAGCGGCGACTCCGCGATATACACATATCCGTCCCGGATCAGCGTCGGACACAGGCGGTAGAGCATGGTGAGGATCAGCGTCCGGATCTGGAAGCCGTCCACGTCGCCATCGGTGCAGATGACCACCTTACTCCACCGGAGGTTGTTCAGGTCAAAGGCGGCCAGATCCTTGACGTGCTTGTTCTGGATCTCCACGCCGCAGCCCAGCACCCGGATCAGATCGGTGATGATCTCGCTTTTGAAAATACGGGCGTAGTCCGCTTTCAGGCAGTTCAGGATCTTGCCCCGGACGGGCATGATGCCCTGGTACTCCGCGTCCCGGCTGAGCTTGACGCTGCCCAATGCGGAGTCGCCCTCCACGATATAAATTTCCCGCTTCTCCACATCCTTGGAGCGGCAGTCCACGAATTTCTGGACCCGGTTGGAGATGTCGATATTGCCGGAGAGCTTTTTCTTGATATTCAGTCGCTGCTTCTCCGCGCTTTCCCGGCTGCGCTTGTTCACCAGCACCTGCTCAGCGATCTTCTCCGCGTCGAAGTGATTCTCAATGAAGTAAATTTCCAGATTCGTCCGCAGGAACTCCGTCATAGCCTCCTGCACGAATTTATTGGTGATGGATTTTTTCGTCTGGTTCTCGTAGCTGGTCTGGGTAGAGAAGTTGTTGGAGACGAAGATCAGGCAGTCCTCAATATCCTGCCATGTGATCTTGCTTTCGTTTTTCTGATACTTGTTCTGCTCCCGCAGGTACTTATCTACTGCGGAGACAAAAGCGCTTTTTGTTGCCTTTTCCGGCGCGCCGCCATGCTCCAGCCAGGAGGAGTTGTGGTAGTGCTCGATGACCTGCACCTTGTTGGAAAAGCAGCAGGCGGCAGAGAGCTTCACCTTGTATTCCGGCTTGTCCGCCCGGTCCCGGCCCCGCTTTTCCGCCTGCCAGAACACGGGAGCCGTCAGGGCCCCCTCTCCGGCCAGCTCCGCCACATAGTCCTGAATGCCGTGCTCGTAAACGAAATCCTCCTCAGGCAGAGAGCCGTCCTCCTGCTGATCCCGGAACTTGAAGGTAATCCCCTCATTCACCACTGCTTGACGGCGCAGCACATCCGTGAAGTATTCCGCCGGGATGGCAATGTCGGTAAACACATCCAGATCCGGCAGCCAGCGGGTGCGGGTGCCGGTCTTTCTCACCTGAGACTTGGGCAGGGGCGTCTTTTCCAAGCCCCCCACGATCTCGCCCCGCTCAAAGTGGAGCTTGTACTCAAAGCCGTCCCGCCAGACGGTGACGTCCATGTAGCGGGAGGCGTACTGGGTGGCGCAAGCGCCCAGACCGTTGAGGCCCAGAGAGTATTCATAGTTGTCACCGGTGAGGTTATCATACTTGCCGCCGGCGTACAGCTCGCAGTACACCAGTTCCCAGTTGTAGCGCTGCTCCTTTTCGTTCCAGTCCACGGGACAGCCCCGGCCCATATCCTCCACCTGAATAGAGCGGTCATTGTACCGCGTCACAGTGATGACCCGGCCGTGGCCCTCCCGGGCCTCGTCGATGGAGTTGGAGAGAATCTCGAAAACCGCGTGTTCGCAGCCGTCCAGACCGTCGGAGCCAAAAATGACACCGGGCCGTTTCCGGACCCGGTCCGCGCCTTTCAGAGACGAGATGCTGTCATTGCCATAATCCTGTTTTTTAGTCGCCATAGTTCCTCCAAGAGGGCATTTCCCCGTTTATCAGGGAACATTCTGCCATTTTCATACTGAGTTGATTATAGCATATCCCCGTCCTGACTGCAAGCGTCCTCCGCTGTTCCCCGTTTTTTTGTCAGAAAGAGTGCCGTTTCACCCAGAAAGGTTGTTACGTAACTTTTTATATAACAGCCCGTCACCCCGGATTTTCCCCGGTTCCAAAGGGTTCTTCACATTTTCCACAGCTTTTTCCACATCGTTATGTAACCCTGTTAAAGCGAAAAAAGTTCATAAATTTTACATGGCTTATACAAGAAAGAAGCCCTGATGATATGCCGCCTGTTTGCGGCCGCTTTCTTTCCGCTCTTAAATATTGGGACGGTCTATCCAATTCTCTATTTGCACAAAAAAGCTCTGACGCGGCATAAAGCCGCGTCAGAGCCGACGATGTACTTTATAGATGTACTTTATAAAACAAATCAGACGTAGTTGCAGATACGGGCAATAGCGGTCTCAACAAAGCCCAGTGCTTCCGCCTTGGTCTGCTTGCCGCAGGCGGTCTCTACCACCATATTCAGCAGATCAGTACCCAGCTGCTCCACCGTCTTCTCCCCGTAGATCAGAGGAGCTGCGCAGAAGTCGATGTTATCCTCCATATTGGCAAAAGTGATCTTATTGCCCGTGACCTTCACCACAGGAGCAATGGGATGGCCCACCGGTGAACCCCGGCCGCTGGAGAACACAATGACCTGTGCACCGCCGGCCACCATGGCCGCCACGGAGGCGGGGTCATTGCCCGGCGTGTCCATGATGACCAGGCCCTGCTTGCTCTCGACCTGTTTGGCGTAATCATATACAGCATTGATGGGGCTGTGACCGCCCTTGTGGATGCAGCCCAGAGACTTCTCCTCCAGCGTGGTGATGCCGCCGGCCTTGTTGCCCGGAGAGGGGTTGCCCTGGCGGACATCTTCGCCGACAGCGTGGAAGTGCGCCTCAAAGCGGCTGGTGATCTCATAGATGCGATCGTGGACTTCCTTGTTGATAGCACGGCGGGCCAGAATGTGCTCAGCGCCAATGAACTCGGAGGTCTCGGAGAGAATGCTGGTACCACCTGCCTGCACCACCAGATCGCTCATAGCGCCGATGGCGGGGTTGGCAGCAAGGCCGCTGGTAGGATCGGAGCCGCCGCATTCCGTGCCGACAATCAGTTCGGACAGGGGGAACTCCTCCTTCTGGAGCATGGAGGCTTCAGCCACCATCTCCTTGGCATAACGAACGGCGATCTCAACAGCCTTGAGGGTTCCGCCCACTTTCTGAATGATGACCTGCTTGAGGGGCTTGTTGGTGCGCTCCTCAATGGCCTTGACCACCAGGTCCATCTGGCAGTTTTCGCAGCCCAGAGACACCACCACAGTACCGTAGATATTGGGGTTGGCGGCATAGCCAGCCATTACATCCATAGTGAACTGCTGGTCAGGGGCCACCTGAGAGCAGCCCTGCTGGTTATTGAAGCTGATAGCGCCCTCGACCTGCTGTGCAATGATGCGGGCCGTGTCTGTGGCGCAAACGCTGGCGGGCAGGATCAGTACTCGGTTACGCACGCCAACCCGTCCGTCAGGACGGCGATATCCGTAAAAAGTCATATTCTGTATCCTCCCTTACTCCATCCCGCGGCGATCTTCTTTCATGCTCTCAACATTGTGAACATGAACATGGGCGCCCTCGGGGATCTGTTCCGTGGCCACACCGATGTGTTCGCCATACTTCACCACAGGCTCACCCTTTTCGATGGTCCGGGTAGCCAGCTTGTGATAAATGGTAATATCTTCCGTGGCTTTCAGAGATACAGTCTTTCCCTCTTTGAGATAGGTAACGGTATCCCCTGCGGCAATCGGCTCAATGGCAACGGCCACATTGTCTTTGGGGTCAATAATCATTGCATTTTGCATGTATAATTCCTCCTTCATATTATGGGGCCGGGTATGCTTACAGGGGGATCACCAGGGCGCCGATCAGAGCCAGCACGAAAATGCACACAGAGGAGATAAAGGAGCCCAGGGTGTAGGTCTTCAGACCGCCGGTCACGGTCAGGCCGGACATATTGGTGGCCACCCAGAAGCCGGAGTCATTGACATGGCCGATGGAGTTGCCGCCGGACAGGCAGGCCAGCGCGATCCACACGGGATGGCAGCCGATGGCGGGAGCGATGGTTGCCATGATGCCCATAGAGGTCATGCCGGCCACGGTGCCGGAGCCCTGCGCCACACGGAAGATCATGCCAATGAAGTAGGCCAGGAACATGGCAGGGATGACGGAGGTGGTATCGGTGCCCAGCAGGCTCACGATGGCATTGCCAATGCCGGTAGCGGTGATGACAGAGGAGAAAGAGCCGCCTGCACCGGTGATCAGCAGCACCACGCCGGCACTCTTCAGTGCCTCACCGGCAGACTTCTCCAGATTCTCACGGCCAATGTAGGGCAGGCTTACCAGGTAAGCGCCCAGAGTACCCAGGGTCATGGCAACCAGCTTGTTGCCCAGGAAGCTGCAGATCAGAGGCTCCTCGTCAAACATGGCGCTGCCCAGGGTACCGAAGAGAATGCAGACCACGGGGATCACAACAGGCAGCAGCGCCATGCCGAAGGAGGGGCGGGCCTTAGCGTCATTCTGGGCAGCACGGGCAGCCACCAGCTCATTGACAACGTTGGAGCTGTGGTTCACGTCCTTTTCCTCATTCCAAATGCCGCGGTTGTGGATCTTAACATAGATGAAGTCAGACACCAGAACAGTGATAAAACCGACAACCAGACCGACGATCATCATGATGCCCAGATCAAAGCCAAAGATATCGGCGGCAGCCAGAGGGTTGGGCGTGGGAGGCACCACGCAGTGAGCGGTGGTGGCGCCGATGGTCAGGCAGCCGGTGACATAGCACATCTTCATATCGATCTTGGCGGCAATGGTGATGCCGATGGGGATCAGGATAATGAAGGTAACGTCAAAGAACACAGGGATGGACAGCACGAAGCCGGCCAGGCTCAGGCCCCAGATGGAGCGCTTTTCAGGGAAAGCGGAAACCAGCTTGTCGGCGATGATGTCGGCAGCGCCGCTGTCGCTCATCAGCTGGCCCAGAATGGTGCCGAAGCCGACAGGCAGGCCGATGCTGGTCATCATGCTGCCGAAGCCGGAGGAGATGGTGTCCATTGTAGTCATCAGGTCGAGGCCGCCGGCCACACCCATGAACAGGCTAGCCAGAACCATGCCGATGGAAGCATTGAGTTTGAGGACGATGATGCAGAACAGGATGATTGCGATTGCGATCACCAGTGCTACGATCAGCATTGCGGGAGATACCATAGAGTCAGTTCCTTTCTTTTTTTGCGTTTCTTGCACTACTATTTAAAACCAGAGCTTTCCGGCGGTCCGCCTGTTCACGGCAGGCCTCCGGCAGCTCGGATTTTTCAGAACAGGTTGCCGTTTTCGTCAAAGGGCAGGTCATAGGGCTCCGTGAGAACCTCAAAGTTGGGGTTGTTCTCCACCAAAGGCAGCATACCCTCAGAAATCTCGATGACACCGATATGGGCGGTGTTGGGGATGCGGATCATCTTCATGTGGTCGTGGTCCTCCGCCTCGGGGCAGCACATCAGGGCCAGCTGCAAGGCCTCCCGGTCGTTATCCATGATCATGGGGATCTTCATCAGATGCAGGAAGGTGTTGGTCACGCCGGTGGGATAGGTCATCTCCAGCTTCATCTTGTTGAACAGACGGCGGGTGGTGACCTCCGCCAGGCCGATGCCCTGTGCATTGCCGTGGGTCTCGTCGGTCAGGTCCAGGATGACGCACTTCTCCGCCTGAATGCCGCCGGAGCAGTACTTGGGCTGGACAAAGCGGCCGGACACGTTGGGGTCCATGCCGTCGCCGGAGATGTTCTTGCCGATCTTATCCACCACCAGCACGTCACACTTGTCAAACAGCAGGTGGGCGATGGTCTTGTAGGAGATCTCCTTGAGCTTGGGTTCCTCGCTGATGATCTCCTCCGGGCTCAGGCCCTTGATGAGATAGGTATCATCATAGGCATTTTCAATGATGGCGATGCCGCCCAGAACCGGTGCGTTTTCCAGGATCGTCCGGCCGTACTCCTCCACCAGCTCATGCATGATGGCAGGACTCTGATGATGGATGCTCTCAGCGCCCTTCTGCTTGCCAAGGCCGATGGCCATCATCTTCATCAGGCCGCTTTCATAGGGTCCGCGGAAGGAGGTGTGGGGCTTGATGCGGTTGTAGAGGATGATGCCGTCCGCCTCAGAGGCGTTCTTGTCCATGAACACCGGCTGGTGACGCACACCGGAAATGCCGATCTGAATCGTCTCCATGGAGCTTTTCACGGGGCAGCCCATGGCTTCCTCAGTGACGCCGTAGTCCTTGAGGATCTGGAGCTGGCCCTCGGCGGTAGCGCCGCCGTGGCTGCCCATAGCCGCCACAATGTAAGGCTCGGCACCCTTGGATTTGACAAAATCCACAATGGCACGGGCCATCACGGCATTGTGATTGATGCCGCGGCTGCCGCAGGTAATGGCGATCTTCTGACCGGGCTGGATCTTGCCGCCGATCTCAGGGCGATCCAGCTCCCGGGTGATGATGCCGGGAATATCGCTCTCAGGGATGCAGGTCTTGTCGAAGTTCTGGCGAACCTTGACCATCTTGGGGATCGGTGTGTCTTTGATCAGGTTGGTAATGGTTTCCATGTCTTACTCCTCTCTCGCCGCTGCAGACGGCATATCGTATCAACAAGTATACAGATTTTTAATTTGAAAACGGATGCCGTGGGCTGTTCCCCCCAACACCGTGCCCGTCAAGATCATAGCTGGCAGCACCCGATTCCAGTGCCCCGGGATACGCCGGCTCTGGCGGCGATGCGTTCCATACTTGCTCTGTTGGTCTCCACTCGAGCTGTATATGTTTTTCCGTTCCGTGCACGTGCACGAGTCAGTGCAAAAAGAAAAGCGAAACAATATCGCTTATTAGCACTGTTAATATAATCTGTGTCCGTTTTTTTGCAATTATAAGATATGGCAAAAAATAACAATTTTTTGTTGAATTTGAAAATGCCATACAATACATCTACCGGTTCAGCTTTGCGAAATTTCAATGCAAGACCGCAGGCTGCAGGGTCGGTCGCAGTTGTCACCCCTCCGTTTTCAGGAAAGGTGAATCCGACGCACAGATCCGCCAAGACATCCCCACGTCAAAGGAGTTCGGTTCAGATATGCAATTTTCCCCCCGCCGATCATTTCAACAGCATCAGGATCACGCCGTAGATCACCGATGCCAGTGTCCCGAAGGTGATGACCGGCCCGGCTACGGTGAACATCTTCGCCGCCATACCGGTGACGAATCCCTCGGACTTGAAATCCAGTGCTGGGGAGGTCACTGCGTTGGAAAAGCCGGTAATGGGCACCAGTGTTCCCGCGCCGCCGAAGCGGGCCAGCTTGTTGTAGAGATTCAGCCCCGTCAGCAATGAGGACAGGGTCACCAGCGAACAGGAGGTAGCTGTGCCCGCGTCCTCCTTGGGCAGGCCCAGAGACATCCAGCCGTCCAGAATGGCCTGTCCCAGAACACAGATGGCTCCGCCCACGAAAAAGGCCAGACATACGTCCTTCCCCAAGGGGGACTTTTTCATTTTCCGCTGCACATACTGTTGGTATTCCCGGGGCGTCATATCCATAGGGCGACCTCTTTTCACAAGTTTTCCATAGGTTCCCCATTCCGGCGAAAAGTATGTGAAATTTCTTGCAATGCAGTCTGAAAAGCGGTAAACTGTTGACCATGATTCCAAAAGGAGGGCATTTTTATGAAAACCGTCCGGCCGCTGGGGCTGTACATCCACATCCCCTTCTGCAAGGCCAAATGCGTCTACTGCGACTTCTACTCCCTGCCCCATGGCGAGGACCGCATGGACGCCTATACCGACGCCCTCTGCGCCCATTTGACAGAAGCCGCGCCGCTGGCCGCGTCTCACACAGTGGATACCGTATACTTCGGCGGCGGCACTCCCAGCTACTTAGGAGAAAAGCGCCTGTGCAAAATTTTAAAGGTCATCGAAAAGCGCTATCAAGTGGCCCGTGACGCGGAGATCACTCTGGAGGCCAACCCGGACTCCGCCGGGGATTGGAAAGCTCTCCGCGCCCTGCGGCGCTGCGGCTTCAACCGGATCTCCTTGGGAATGCAGTCCGCCTGCGACGAGGAACTGCGAACCATCGGCCGGGTCCACACCATGGAGCAGGTCCAACAGGCGGTGGAGGCTGCCCGGAAGGCCAAGATTCAAAATCTGTCGCTGGACCTCATTTATGGTCTGCCCCACCAGACGCAGGAGCGATGGATGGAAAATCTCGCCGCTGCCGTAGCTCTGAACCCGGAGCATCTGAGCTGCTACGGCCTGAAGGTAGAGGAAGGGACGCCTCTCTTTGCCATGAAGGACACCGCCGGTCTGCCGGGAGACGAGGAACAGGCGGATATGTACCTGCAAACCGTGGAATTTTTGAAGCAGTACGGCTATGAGCAGTACGAAATTTCCAACTTCGCCAAGCCGGGCCGGGAATCCCGGCATAACCTGAAATATTGGAAGCTTCAGGAATACGCCGGCTTTGGCCCCGGCGCCCACAGCGATTTCGGCGGCGTCCGGTATGCCTATGAAAAAGACTTGGACGCCTACATCGCCGCCGCACACGGCGGACAGTTCCGCTTTTCCGAGAACACCGTCATCCCGCCCAGAGACCGGGACGTGGAGTGGGTGATGCTGGGTGCGCGACTAATCTCCGGTCTGGATCCCAAGGATTACGAAGCCCAGTTCCGCCGCCGGTTTGATCCGATTTTCCTGCCGTTTCTGCAAAAGTGCGTGGCCGCCGGCTATGCTGTGTCGGAAAACGGTGTGTGGCATCTGACCCCCAAGGGCTTTTTAGTATCCAATCAGATCATCGGCGGACTGCTGGATGCTCAGGCGGCGGAAAAGCAGCGCCGGGCAGACGCGGCGGCCCGGGGCGATTTCCGGGTCAATCTGGACTGACCCGCAGCCAAACGGCACTGCCGATCCTATGAAAGGATGATTTTCTATGTACGTTTATACGCCGGGGCAGTGGGCCCTGCTGTTCTTCTTCTATTGCTTCTGCGGCTGGGTCTGGGAATCCTGTTATGTCTCCGCCAAGCAGCGTCATTGGGTGAACCGGGGCTTTCTCCATGGGCCGCTGCTGCCGATCTATGGCTCCGGGGCCATCATCATTCTGTTTGCCACCCTGCCGGTGGCGGACAACTTCTGGCTGGTCTATTTTCTGGGTATGCTGGCCGCTACGGCGCTGGAATATGTGGTAGGCGCCGTAATGGAGCAGCTTTTCAAGGTCCGCTACTGGGATTACACCAAGCAGCCCTTTAACCTCCACGGCTACATCTGCCTGACCAGTTCGATCGCCTGGGGCTTTTTCTCCGATCTGCTGATCTATGTCATCCATCCCCCCATCGACAAGCTGCTCCATAAGCTCCCGGCCCTGCTGGTGAATCCTCTGGCCGCAGTGATCGCCGTGCTGTTCATCATGGATACGGTAAAGTCCACCAAGGCCGCCATCGACCTGCGGGAGGTCCTTACCAAGCTTACCGAGGAAAACGCAGAGCTGCGGCGGCTGGCCAAAAAGGCCGAGGCCGCCCAGGCCCGCACTGCCGAGGAACTGCAGGCTTTCCGGGAAAAGACCTCTCTGGACAGATACCTGCTGCAGTCCTATCTGGCTGACGAACTGGAAGCCCACCGCACCGCCAAGCAGGTCCGAAAGCAGCGCCGCCGGGCGGCTCTGGAAAACGCCTTCCGCCGCCGGGTGGAATCCAAGCTGGAAATCCTGGCCAATATCGCCCAGGCTTTGGAAAAGACCCGCGCCGCGCTGGACGATGGCATCGACGAACCCGGCGAGCAGGAGCTTGCCAAGCATCGGGAGGAGCTGGACGCCCTCATCGCTGCCGTCCGCCAGAGAGAAGCGCAGGTCCGCACCCGCTCCATCCAGCGCTATGAAACCGCTTTGCGGGTCCTCCGGGCCAACCCCTCCGCCAAGGCTAAGGCGGAACTGGGTGAAGCCTTTGACTCCCTGCGGAAGCTTTTGGAAAAATGAGCCAATATTTGACAGGCGTTCCCTTTGGGAACGCCTGTTTTTTTATGTTCGCAGCCGCATAAAGCTCAAGACCGGGGACATACTACCTGACGGCGTAAGCCAAAATTTTTCTCATGCAGGAGGAACGAATCATGAAGGACTGCACCAACGGCGGCTGCCAGTGCACCCCCAATCAGAGCATCAGCTGCACCGTCAACAACTGCGCGCACCACTGCCAGGACTCCAATTACTGCGGCCTGACCTCCATTCGGGTCGGCACTCACGAGGCTAACCCCACCGAGATCAAGTGCACCGACTGCCAGAGCTTTGTGCTGAAATAACGGCTCCCTCCCCTCCGCCGCCGGGCCAAAAATCCTTTGACCCACCGGCGGAGGTCCGTACATACGCGAAAGGAAGGTGGCGTGATGGCTTCAAAATGGCCCGCCCGGATCGCCGGCGGTGCAGCTGGTCTTGCCAACGGTCTGTTCGGCGGGGGCGGCGGTATGGTATTTCTCCCCATTCTCTCCCGTTGGGGCAATCTGAAGTCCCGGCAGCTCTATGCCACCTGTGTGGCGGTCATTTTCCCGGTGTGCGCCGTGTCCGCCGCCATATACCTCTGGCGGGGCGGGATGAATTGGGCCTCCGCCCTGCCCTATCT
>ENA-OZGC01001799-OZGC01001799.1-human-gut-metagenome-genome-assembly--contig:-NODE-1799-length-11080-cov-5.506032_pt1 | contig 11080 bp, 8 predicted proteins | sample MGYA00245109_ERZ653643 | MGnify/ENA primary metagenome ERZ653643 (study PRJEB26926, sample SAMN06165107) | human gut metagenome | biome: ENVO:00009003; feature: ENVO:2100002; material: ENVO:00002003... | reverse complement strand
GATTCTCATGCAGCCTAAAAATGAAGGGTGTATCAAAAACCTTTATTCTGATACACCCTCATTTTTTATAGGCAGGCAAGGCGAAAAAACGAAGCAAGGTTACTTGGGCAAGTATCCTTGGATACTTTGCCGTTTATCCTTGGATACATTGCCAAGTATCCTTGGATACTTTTTCGGGGCAGTTCTGCCAGTATCTTTTCCTGGCTCGCTTGACACGTTCTCTTTTCGCATGCTGAAACAGTAGTCAGTATTGTAAAAGCCATACTGAATCCGTTGTCACCTGCTTTGGAACTGTGCTGATTCAGTTGACACTCTTGTCATTTCTTGATTTCACTTATATCATCATAAGACGACTTCCACCTTCACTTGGCTGCTGGAGTTGTATCCTTCCTGTTCCACACATATCTGTACGGGGATGCACTCCTTGAGTTCTTTCACGTGGCTGATGATTCCCACGTGCCTGCCAGCCTTGGCATGAAGGGAGCGCAGAGTCCTGACGGCGTTCTGCAGAGCCTCTCCGCTGAGCGTGCCAAAGCCCTCGTCGATGAAGAGGGTATCTACTGACAGATGGCTGTCAATGTCGCTCAGGGCAAGTGCCAATGCCAATGACACCAGGAAACTCTCGCCACCGGATAGGGTGGTGGCAGCTCTGAGGGTGTACCCCTGATAGGCATCAGAGAGCGAGATGGCAAAGCTGCCCGGGCGCACATGCAGCGTATAGCGGTCGGTGAGAGAGCGCAGATAGCCGTTGGCAGCGTGCAGCAGGTTGGACAGCACATAGCTCTGCGCTATCTTCCTGAACTTGCCTCCTGTGGCATCACCGAGCAGTTGGTTGAGGCGATCCCAGCGCTGATAGAGCAGGTTGAGCCGGTTGGCCTTTTCGCGCAACTCCATTGTCTTCTTTCTCACCTCGTTATCCAGTTCCAAGTCACGCAGTACCGCACCTTTCTGCTTGTTCTGTTCCTCACCCATGGCAGTCAGCTCCTTTGTGTGCAGAAGGACAGCTTCGAGTGTTTCCTCTGGCTCCATCTTAGGCTTCAGCAGCAGGTGGCTTTCCTGCTGTTTCACAGCCTCTTGCTGTAGCGCAATAAGTTTGATGTGGTGCTGCTTCACGCTCTCCACGCGCATCTTTGTCAGATCGATTGACTGTGGCTCTTTATTGGCGAGCCGGTTGATGCAGGCTATTTGTTCGTCGAATGCAGGCGGGGTGCTTGATGCAGGTACTCCGCACACCTGCATGATGCTGCTCATCTCGGTGGGATGCTGCTCTATGTACGAGCGCAGAAGTTGCTCCGTCTCACTCATGCGGGCAGTATTCTGGCTGATGAGCTCTTGTGTGGAGGACACGTTGCTGAGCAGCGAGTTGGCCTGTTGCATGATGAGGGTGGGACGGAAGGGTGGTGTGAAGGGCTGTGCTGCCTGTTCGCCCTGCTCCCACTCAGGCACCAGTTGGCCGATGGAGCGGAGTACCGCCTCCAGATTGGCTTGCCTCTCGCTCATCTTCTCCTGTTCCTGCTGGCGATTGCGAAGTTCTTCGGTATTCTTGTTGAAAGAAAGCGTAGCCCCTCTCAGTTCTCTGATGAACTCGGTCGGACTCTTTTCCCAGTTGCATCTCCATGCCTGGGCATCGAAACTCTCGCCCATGAGTGCAGCAACCTGACGTTTTGCCCGCCCATAGTTCTCCTTCTCCGCCTTCTGGATGGCACCTGTGGCATTCAGATCGTTCTGTGCCTTTATCACCCTCTTTTCTGCCTCCTGCATTTCGGCCATCAGCCTGTCTTGGGTGGTACGAAGCGCTTCCTGCTCCTTTCTGAGTTTCTTCACCTCCAGTTCCTGTCGCTCTGCAGCGGCTATTTCCTGATGTAGAGCTACGCATCGCACCTCTGTCTTCTCCTCCCACGAATCAAGTTCGTCGAGCAATGAATCAGCATGCCGTTTGATGTCCTCTGGCATTGCTTTCTCATCATTGGAGGCCGAGGACAGAAGGATATTCCATTGCTCAATCGACTGCTCCAGGCTCTGAATCTCAATGTTCAGCATTTGTGCATATTTGTCAAATATGCAATCGCTTATGGCTTGTGTGGTTCTCTCCTTTGCCCGAACCAATGCTTCGGAGTCGGACAGCGCTTTTCTCTGTATGGTGAGGCTGTTTTCCAGAGCCTTGATGTCGGCCTCGGCCGCTTGTCTGGCCTGCAGCAGAGTGTCTCTCGCCGTCATCGCCTGCTTGAGTTTCTGCTCCGAGATGGCTACCAGTTCGGCCAGCGCCTGCTCATGAGGCAGTTCAGCTTCGATGGTGCGCTGGCATACGGGGCAGACATCGCCCACATGCAGTTTCACACGCATGCGCTTGGCCCAGTCGCTCACCTTCTCCTGTTCCATCTGGAATGTCTCCTGCAGCGTCTGCACCACCTGCTCGGCAGCCAGCACCTTAGGCTTCATGGCTTCTGCTTCCTGCCGCTTTTGCGTTATCTGCGTGGCGGTTTCCTGCAGATTTCTTCTCAGCTCCCAGTCTCTCCTCAGTTCATCGGCACAATGGGAGACTGCCTCTCGTGCCGAACAGATATTCCGCTTGAGCGCACTCATCTCCTCGCTCTGCTGGCGCTTGGCAGGCAGTTGCAACTGCTCCAGAGCCGCCTCTTCGGTACCGATGCGCTTGCTTTGTGCCTCCAGTTTCCGAGCGCCCTCGGCCAGTTTCTTCTTGGCCTCTTCGTGCTTGGGAATCAGTTGCTGGTTCAGAGTCTGTGTGGTGCGTTCCATCTGCATCTGTGTTTCGCGCTCCTTCCTGCTGCTGTCCAGCATCAACTGCAGTTGGCTCGTGATTCCCTGCATGTTCTCATACAGGGGCTTGCGGACTGCTTCCTTGTTTAATGCCGCAGTCAGTTCGCTGATTCTACGCGCGTTGCGCTCGGCTTCTTGAACTGAGAAGTCAAGTGCTACATGCAGCTGTAGATAGTCTGCCTGCATCTTCTTCATCTCCTTCAGAAGTTTCTCCTTGCTGCTGAGAGCTGCCTGTCTATCCACAGCCCAACCTCTGGCTTCCGTGGTACTCTGCCATAACTGGAGCAGCAAATCATCCTTGCGGAACTCATCTCCGCCTATCTGTTGCTCGATTCGGGCCAGAGAGTTTTTCGCTTCTGTGGTCTTCTGTGCCAGTTCCTGCTCCTTGGTGAGCCAGGCGGCTTTGGTTTGCTCCTGCTGCACAAGGGTGTTGTTGGCCTCGCGCTCCTTGTCCAGGCGAACTATCTCCGCCTTTTTGGCAGCCACTTCATCGTCGCTCAGCGGCTTGTTGGCCTCTATCTGTTGTTCTGCCTTCTGCCATTCCTCCTTGTGTTCTTTGGTCATGTCGAAGATGCGCTTGCCTATGCGCGAGTAGATGCTGGCACCTGTTATCTTCTCCAGAATGTCGGCCTTGTCATCGTCCTTGCTGTTGAGAAAACGTGTGAACTCCCCTTGGGCAAGCATCGTGGTGCGGCAGAACTGCTTGAAGTCAAGTCCGATGGCCTTCCTTATCTCGGCTTTTATCTCCTCGTCCTTATTATAAGTAATGTCGCTGAGCATGTTCTTGAGCGTCCACTTCTTGGCCTGCAGATTGCCGTCGGGCTTGTTCCTTGACCTTGCCACTGACCATGTGGCTTCATACGAAACCCCATTGGCACCCTTGAAGGTCAGTTGCACAAAGGCTTCACCCGTGTCCCTTCGCATGAGTTGGCGCGGATCATCTACCTTTACCACCTTCTCCTGGTCGGTCATATTGCCCTGCATGTTGGTGCTGTCCAGACGTGGAGTGTCGGCATAAAGAGCCAGGCAGATGGCATCCAGGATGGTTGACTTGCCTGCGCCAGTCTTTCCCGTTATCAGAAACACCTCGCTGCTGGAGAGCGGTTGGGCGTCAAACCGTATGGTGGCATCCTTGATGGATGCTATGTTGTGTATGGTGAGTTGGTTCAGTTTCATTCTTCGTCAAGTGTGTTAACAGCCTGGTTGAACAATTCGATAAGGTCCTCGTCAAAGCTTTTGCCCTCCTGCTCGGCAAACATACGCGCTATCTCCAGCGGAGACTCCTCCTGAAACTGCTGGATGGTGAGCGTTTCCCCGTCCGCCTCTTCCCTCTCCACCTTTTCGAGGTTGATGAGACAGAAGCGGCAGCGCTTGCCTTCGGTGAGTTTGACGGCTTCATCTTGAGCCGTTGGGGGCAGGAAATCCTGATGCTTGATGTTCAGTCGGATGTAGGCAGGAATATCGCTGGGGAAGTCTTTCAGCAGCTCCTTTGCTTTCTCCCATCGGGCAAAACCGGTTGATGGAAGGTTCACCAGCGGGTGCGGATTCTCGATGGAAATGGTATGCAAGTCGGGTTCGTCTCCTTGGGCATCGATGCTGACGATGCTCACGCTATGCTCATAATCCTCGTCGAAACTTACAGGCAGGGGCGAACCGGAATAGCGCACGCGGTGGTTTCCTCCCTTCACCCATTGGGCGTGATGGATATGCCCAAGCGCCAGATAGTCGTAACCCCTTCCTGTCTGACTGATGCTCATGGTTTCGATGCCGCCTGTGGTGAAGCTCCTCTTGAAGTCATGTCCCTTCAGGTCGCTGTTTTCCATGGTTGTATGTGCCATCATGATGACTGGCAGATGAAGGGTGTTCTGCTCCTGCACCCTGTCAAGCAGTTGCTGGAAGAAGCCTTCGGGGATGTTGCGCTCATAGCAGTAGGGGACCGCTACGATGAATCCCTTGCCGGGGATACTGATGATGTGGCGCTCGGGATTGTCCTTGCTGAGTTGGCCTATGCTGTGTACGTTCAGGCTCAGCCACGGCAGTCTGAACACCTCATGGCGGCTGGCGCTGTCATGATTGCCCGCTGTGCACACGATGGTCATGGCTGGATGGGCGTTGTGAATGGCTACCAATGCATCGGCCAGCATGCGCTGGACGGCTGCCGACGGTTGGTCTGTGTGGAACACATCACCGCTGAGCAGGAAGGCATCGGGCTTCTCCTTGTGCACCAGGTCGGCCATCTGCTCCAGCATGGAAGCCTGCTCCTCGGTGCGGTCATGGTTGTAGAGGCTGTGCCCAAGGTGCCAGTCGCTTGTGTGAAGTATCTTCATGAGTTCTTGTTTGCTTCTCGTTAATAAAGGAAAGGGCTGTGCCGTGTAGCAGGCACAGCCCTTGAGTCAATGGTGTGAATGTGTTGTGGGCTTCCGTCCTGCCTTAATAGGCAAAGAGGGGATAACCCTTCATCAGTTCGTTCACCTCGGAGCGAACCTGTGCGATGACGCTTTCGTCCTCGGGAGCATTGAGCACCCTCTCGATGAAGTCAGCTATCAGGAGCATCATATCCTCCTTGGCACCACGTGTGGTGATAGCCGGTGTGCCCAGTCGGATGCCGCTGGTCTGGAACGCGCTGCGTGTATCAAAGGGCACCATATTCTTGTTCACCGTGATGTCGGCTGCTACCAGCACGCGCTCGGCCACCTTTCCTGTCAGCTCGGGATACTTGCTGCGCAGATCCACCAGCATGGAGTGGTTGTCGGTTCCACCCGATACGATATCAAATCCACGACGCTTCAGCTCCTCGGCCAGCACGCGGGCATTCTTCTGTACCTGAGCTGCCCACTCCTTGAAGGATGGTGTGAGTGCTTCGCCAAAGGCAACTGCCTTGGCAGCTATCACGTGCTCCAGCGGACCTCCCTGTATTCCAGGGAACACAGCACTATTGAGCAACTGTGACATCATCTTCACTTCTCCCTTGGGAGTCTTCTTTCCCCAGGGGTTCTCAAAGTCCTTGCCCATCAGGATGATGCCGCCTCGCGGACCACGCAGAGTCTTGTGGGTGGTGCTGGTCACTATGTGGGCATACTTGACAGGATTGTCCAGCAAGCCGGCAGCAATCAGTCCGGCAGGATGAGCCATGTCTATCATCAGTATGGCTCCTACGCTGTCGGCTATCTCACGCATGCGCTTGTAGTCCCACTCGCGGCTGTATGCCGAACCGCCTCCGATTATCATCTTGGGCTTGTGCTCGTGGGCCAGACGCTCCATCTCATCATAATCCACACGGCCGGTCTCACGGCAGAGGTTGTAGCCTACAGGCTTGTAGATGATGCCGCTCGTATTCACCAGCGAACCATGACTGAGGTGCCCGCCGTGGTCCAGATTGAGTCCCATGAAGGTGTCGCCCGGATTGAGAACAGCCAGGAAGACAGCTGCATTGGCCTGTGCACCAGAGTGAGGCTGCACATTGGCATACTCTGCACCGAAGAGGGCTTTTACTCTGTCGATAGCCAGTTGCTCCACCTTATCCACCACCTGACAGCCTCCGTAGTATCGCTTGCCGGGATAACCCTCGGCATACTTGTTGGTCAGGCACGAACCCATAGCCTGCATGACCTGATCGCTAACGAAGTTCTCCGAGGCGATGAGCTCAATGCCGCGCATCTGTCTCTGCTTCTCCTCATCAATGAGAGCGAACACCGTGTTGTCTCTTTCCATAATCTTTCTCCCTCTTTAGTTGGTTAGTTGTGAGTATATATCCTGAAATTTTGGTTCTCGTGGCGGCTTCCTGCCTACACCAGCTTCACCTTGTCGAGCTGGATCTCGCGGTTGCAGTAGCGGCACTGCAGGATTCCTTTTTCCTTGTCGAGCACGTGGAAACGTGTCTTCATAGGCTCGTTGTTGGTGATGCACTTGTGGTTGTCGCACTTGACAATGCCTATCAGCTCGTCGGGCATGCGCACTTCGCGCTTCTCCACCACCTCAAAGTCCTTGATGACACACAGGGTGGCGTTAGGTGTGATGACAGAGAGCTGGTTGAGCTTCTCGGGTGTGAAGAACATGTCGGCTATCTTCACGATGCTCTTCTTGCCCATCTTCTGGCTCTTGAGGTTGTATCCGATGGTCACCGAAGTGTGCACCTGCTCGAGATGCAGCAGATTGACTACCTCGAATATCTTCTCTGAGGGTATATGGTCTATTACCGTGCCGTTCCTCAGTGCGGCTACTTGCAGTTCCTCCCGTTTCATGCGATGATGGTTTTGTCATTCTTTATATCTTCCAGAGTTATGCCCAAGGCATCACAGATGAGCGCCTGTCGGGCGTAGAGTCCATTGCGTGCCTGCTGGAAGTAGTAGGCGTATGGAGTGTCGTCGATGCTGTATTCTATCTCGTTGACACGAGGCAGTGGATGCAGTATCTTCATGTTCGGACGGGCCTTGCAGAGCATATCCTCCTTGAGCAGATAGCGGTCTTTGACGCGCTCATACTCCTCCAGGTCGGTGAAGCGCTCCCTTTGCACACGTGTCATATACAGGATGTCGGCACCCGAGATGGTGTCGGCGTCGAAGTCCTGATGCTCTATGAAACGAATGCTATGCTCGCGACAATACATCTTATAATAGTCGGGCATGGCGAGTTCGTCGGGTGCAATGAAGTGGAAAGTGGGGTTGAAGTGGCGCATAGCCGTGAGCATACTGTGCACGGTGCGGCCATACTTGAGGTCTCCCACCAGGTAGATGTCCAGGTTGTCCAGCCTGCCCTGGGTCTTATATATGGAATAAAGGTCCAGCATGGTCTGGCTGGGATGCTGGTTGGCACCGTCTCCGGCGTTCACTATGGGTACTGGCGACACCTCGCTGGCATACTGTGCTGCTCCCTCCAGATGATGTCGCATGACGATGATGTCGGCATAGTTGGATACCATCATGATAGTGTCCTTGAGTGTCTCGCCCTTTGTGCCGCTGGTCACTTTAGGATCGGCAAATCCGATCACCTTGGCTCCCAGCCTGTTGGCGGCTGTCTCAAAACTCAGTCTTGTGCGCGTACTTGGCTCGAAGAAAAGTGTTGCCACTATCTTTCCCTCCAGTATGCGCCTGTTGGGATGACGCTCAAACTCCTGTGCCATCTCTATGAGGTACAGGATTCTCTCCTTTGTGTGTTTGGCTATAGTAACCAGACTTCTGTTTTCCATTCTGTCGGCTTATGATGTGAATTACATTTTCCGAATGCCAAAGTTACGCTTTTTTTCCATTTCTCACGCCATGCCGGGCCAGTTTATGAGGCTTGCTTGCATAATTATATTCTTATTCGCCCCGCAGGCCAGTCCTGTTTCATCAGTAGAGCAACACAAATCGGCTCATGAGAAAAAATGCCTCCAGGGGGCAGTTACCTTGCCGCTTTTTCGTAACTTTGCAAGTGATATGCAACCATTGGCAGAGAGAATGCGTCCGCAGACGCTGGACGACTATGTGGGGCAGAGGCATCTGGTGGGTCCGGGTGCCGTGCTGCGACGGATGATAGAGGGTAAGCGCATCAGCAGTTTTATCCTCTGGGGACCTCCCGGAGTGGGCAAAACCACACTGGCCACCATCATCGCGCGCCAGCTGGATATCCCCTTCTTCACCCTGAGTGCCGTGACAAGTGGGGTGAAGGAGGTGCGTGAGGTGATAGAGCGAGCACGCAACAGCCGCTTCTTCAATTCGCCCAGCCCCATCCTCTTTATAGATGAGATTCACCGCTTCTCCAAGTCGCAGCAGGATTCGCTGCTGGGTGCAGTGGAGCAGGGAGTGGTGACGCTCATAGGCGCTACCACCGAGAACCCTTCGTTTGAAGTCATACGTCCGCTTCTCTCACGCTGCCAGGTATATACGCTCAAACCGCTCGACTGTGATGATCTGCTCAATCTGGTCAAGCGCGTGACAGAGCGTGACAGTCTGCTCAGCCAGAAGAAGTTCGAACTGCGCGAGACTGCCGCTCTGCTCAGATACAGCGGCGGCGATGCACGCAAACTGCTCAACATCATAGAGCTGCTCTATGAATCGGTGGGCGACGAGGATAAGGTGGTCATCGAAGACAGCATCGTCACCGACCGCTTGCAGCAGAATCCTATGGCTTACGACAAAGAGGGGGAGATGCATTACGACATCATCTCTGCTTTCATCAAGAGCATAAGGGGCAGCGACCCCGATGCGGCGCTCTACTGGCTGGCTCGCATGATAGAGGGAGGCGAGGATCCTGCCTTCATCGCGCGCCGTCTGGTCATCAGCGCAAGCGAGGATATCGGACTGGCCAACCCGAATGCACTCCTGCTGGCCAACGCTGCCTTTGATGCGGTGATGAAGATCGGTTGGCCCGAAGGACGCATTCCTCTGGCCGAGGCAACGGTATATCTGGCCACAAGCGCCAAGAGCAATTCGGCCTACAACGGCATCAACCAGGCCATCCAGACCGTGCGCCAGACCGGCAATCTGCCTGTACCCCTGCATCTGCGCAACGCTCCCACCAAGCTGATGGAGCAGTTGGGCTACTCGCAAGGCTACAAGTACGCACACGACTACGAGGGTCATTTCGTGCAGCAGCAGTTCCTGCCCGACGGCATGGAGCACCTGCGCCTGTGGCATGCACAGCCAAACGCCTCGGAGGACCGGCTCAAGGAGCGGATGGTGGCTTGCTGGGGCGACAGATACAAAGATTAGGCATACATTATATATATATAGCTCATGACAAAGATAATCCTGCTTCTGGGCTCAGGCGAACTGGGCAAGGAGTTTGTTATTGCATGCAAGAGGCTGGGCCAGTATGTGGTGGCTTGCGACAAATATGACCGTGCGCCAGCCATGCAAGTGGCCGACGAGTACCGGGTGTTCAACATGCTGGACGGCGACGAACTGATGCGTGTGGTGGATGAAGTGCATCCCGACATCATCGTACCCGAGATAGAGGCCATTCGCACCGAGAAGCTCTATGAGTGCGAGAGCCGTGGCATACAGGTGGTGCCCAGTGCCAGAGCCGTCAACTTCACCATGAACCGCAAGGAGATACGCGAACTGGCACACACCGAACTGGGCTTGTGCACCGCCAATTACCGCTATGCCAACACCTACGAAGAACTGGTGGAGGCTGCACAGCAGATAGGTTTTCCCTGCATCATCAAACCGCTCATGAGCAGCAGCGGACACGGACAGAGCAAGGTGGATAGTGCCGATGGGCTGGAGAAAGCCTGGCATTGTGCCTGCGAGGGTTGCAGAGGCGACATCATGGAGGTTATCGTGGAGGAGTTCATCCCCTTCGATTACGAAATTACCCTGCTTACCGTCACCCAGAAGAATGGTCCCACACTCTTCTGTGCGCCTATCGGACACGTGCAAAAGGGCGGCGACTACCGCGAGAGCTTCCAGCCCCGACGCATGAAGCCCGAGCATCTGGCCGATGCACAGCATATGGCTGCGCAGGTGACAGCTGCTCTCACAGGTGCGGGAATATGGGGTGTGGAGTTCTTCGTGAGCGAGAGCCGTGGAGTGATATTCAGTGAGTTGAGCCCACGACCACACGATACGGGCATGGTCACTATGGCAGGCACACAGAACTTGACGGAGTTTGAGCTGCATTGCCGTGCAGTTCTTGGGCTGCCCATACCCGAAGTGACACTCGAGCGACAGGGCACCTCGGCCGTTATCCTCTCGGAGGTGGAGACCACCAACCCGCAATATGAGGGTATGGAAGAGGCATGTGCCGCACCGCAAACCTACCTGCGCATCTTCGGCAAACCCGAAGCGCACGTGGGCCGACGCATGGGCGTGGTGGTGTGCTGGGACGATATGACAGCCTCGCAAGAGCAATTGCGCGAGAAGTGCAAGGCGCTGGCTGCCAAAGTGAGCGTGAAGTAAGAAGGGGCGCACAGGCACCCGCTGCTCACAGGAGCTTCTTGTGAAACTCCTCAGAGATATTATCCAGTTCCTCATCCGACAGGGTGGGGAACTTTTCTTTTACCACTTCGCGGAAAGCCGCTTCGGCCTTGATGCGCAGTTGCTGCTGGCCCATCTTGATACCGCTTCTGTATGGTGTGGAGGGCAGAAGCGCCCTGTTGAAATTTCCGTCGCTCATAATCTTATGCTTGTAATGTGTTGGCCGGGAACCGTCATGCCGATGCAACATTTCCCGGGTGATACTGCTTGCACCAGGGCATCAGCTCTGATGCTTTCTGCAAAAGTAGTGCTTTTTGCCGACAAGAGGGGTGGGTGGGATTTCGAAATGCTGTTTTCCGAGCCGAAGAACTTCCCCGGCCTGTCTCTTATACACATCTGACGCT
>ENA-OZGC01001793-OZGC01001793.1-human-gut-metagenome-genome-assembly--contig:-NODE-1793-length-11096-cov-4.572321_pt1 | contig 11096 bp, 9 predicted proteins | sample MGYA00245109_ERZ653643 | MGnify/ENA primary metagenome ERZ653643 (study PRJEB26926, sample SAMN06165107) | human gut metagenome | biome: ENVO:00009003; feature: ENVO:2100002; material: ENVO:00002003... | reverse complement strand
CAGACCGTCGACGCCTCTGCCGGCGGCGGCATGGTCAAGGTGACCGTCAACGGCGAGATGGAGCTCGTCAACCTCACCATCGACCCCGATGCCCTCGATCCCGAGGACGTCGATATGCTGCAGGACATGATCATGGCTGCCGTCAACGAGGCCGTCCGCGGTGTCAACGAGCTCGCCAACAAGCAGATGGGCGCCATCACCGGCGGCCTCAACATCCCGGGCATGCCGTTCTAAGACACGCATATATATGAGTGCCAACCATAGTCTGCAAAAATTGCTCGATGAGCTGGGCCGTCTGCCGGGCATTGGTCCCAAGTCGGCCCAGCGCATCGCCTATTACCTGCTCGAGGCCGATGCCGAGGAGGCGCGCCGCCTGGCCGAGGCTATCCTGGAGGTTAAGCAGGAGGTTCACTTTTGCAGCCGCTGCTTTAACTACGCCACGGCCGACGAGTGCTCCATCTGCCAGGATTCGATGCGCGATACCACTCGCATTTGCGTGGTGGGCGAGCCGCGCGATGTCCAGGCGATTGAGCGCACGGGCAGCTACCACGGTCTCTACCACGTATTGGGCGGCGTGATCAGTCCCATGGACAAGATTGGTCCCGAGCAGTTGCACATTCGTGAGCTGCTGGCACGCTTGGGCCACGAGGACATCCACGAGGTCATCATCGCCACCAACCCCAATATCGAGGGCGAGACCACGGCGAGCTACCTGGCCCGCACTATCAAGCCGCTGGGCGTTGAGGTATCGCGTCTGGCGAGCGGCCTTCCCGTTGGCGGCGACCTGGAGTATGCCGACGAGCTTACGCTTGGGCGCGCCATCGAGGCCCGTCGCACGATTTAGGTGGCGAGCCTGCTCCTGCCGTATGTCTTCATCGCGACGCACGGGGTAGCCATAATTTCCCCGTGCGACTGTAAGTTTGTTGTGCAACAAAGATGCTTTGTATCCGCTTATCGCATGGATGCTTCCACTCGCATCCTTAATTTGCCCATTCGTTGCGCAACCTTTTGGGTTCGCTGATACACTCAAATATGGATTCGAATGAATGCGCCGCTCCCGAGCGGCGTGTTTTTGTTGGAGGAGAACGCATGCGGCCCGGTGGCACTCAGACAAAGCGCGGCGCCGCGGTGCGCATGCGACGCCGACTGGGCTTGGCGCCGCGGGCGTACGCACTGCTGTCTTGCTCGCTGGTGCTGGTCATAGCTGGCGTTTCTGCCTATGGCATGACCGTGCCGTCCATGATGCAGGCACATGCCGCACGCGAACCGCGCGTGGGGCATGAGGTCAAAAGTGACCTGGGGACCACGACTGGATATGCTTGGGCAAGTGTGGTCGCGCATATTGTGTTTGGCACCGGCGACGCGGACGGCGCCGAGGCCCCGGACAACGAAGTCACGCTTGCCAATGGCAAAACCATCGTGCTCACCAACACCAAGATCATCGATCGGTTGTCCAACAATAGCGTGGCGGCAACGGTGAATAAGGTCGAGCAGCAGAAGGAGCAGGACGCCCAGCAGTCCGGAAAGCCCGGTAGCTCGGATACTTCTGGCTCCGGCTCGGATTCGTCGAGTTCGGGCGGTGGCTCTGGGTCGGGTTCCTCTGCCGGAGGGTCTGGAAACGGCGGCTCGACGGGCGGCAACACTGACAACGATGCAAACTCCGGTGGCCTTTCCGCTGCTGAGGAAGAGAGCATTCACAGCTGGCTTGTGACCAAGTACAACATGCTCGACGGCTATGTTTCTCGTGCCAATGACGTGGTCTCGACCTATAACTCTACGGGAGATCCCAGGCCGTGCGACAGCCTGGTCGGGGAGATGTTTGTCATTCGAGCCGAGTTCGGTCGTCAGACATTCTCGCCCCGGTCAAAGTGGTATCAGCAGTATGCCAATCTGTGGGGCTGTTACACCAACCTATGTCAATGGGTCGGCCATTACGGCGATGATGACGTCGCGCTCGGTAACTTCAACAATAACGTGGCGGCGCTTGCCCTATGATGACCGATCTTGCATCCACCACACCACAATCGCTCGGTCGCGATCCCATGGTCGGCCTGCGCCTGGCGCGTGTCGACGGGTTTGAGCCGGCCATTGCGCTCGGTCAGGGCGAACTGCCTGCCTATCTGCGTCGTTTTACGATGCTGTTTGCCGACGATGCCACCATGCGCCGTGGCGGTATCGGCCGCGTGACGCGTGCCGTCAACGCCCAAGGCGAGGCCGTGGCACTCAAACAGCTCATCTTGCCGACGCGCGATGAGTTTGACGACGATGCCGCTCACGAGGCGCTGGTCGCCAAGTTCAAGGCGGCGTTTCGCGAGGAATACGAATGCCATCGCGCCCTTTCGGGCCTTAAGGGCTTTCCCCGCCTCTATGGCTGGGGCGAGGTCGACGGTGTGCCTGCAATTGTCATGGAATGGGTCGAGGGCGAGACGCTTGCCCGCTTGCGTTCGCGACTTGCCGTGGACGATGCCGGACGCCTGTCGCCGCTTGTGGCGGCGCGTCTGGGTCGCGACCTGTTCGATCTGCTCTGCCGTATGAGCCTGGTGGGCGAGGGCTTTGTCCATCGCGATATCTCGCCCGCTAATATTATGGTGCGTACGGCGCGTCTACCGCTTGACCGGCAGCTTGCCGAGGGCACCTTTGACCTGTGCCTGATCGACTTTGGCTCGTCGCTGGCGCTTGAGCCTGCGTCGGCCGTGGCCGGTACCGGCGGCAAGGCGTCGTTTACGGAGCGTTATGCCACGCTGCGTCGCGCGACGGTTGCCTATGCCCCGCCCGAGATGCTCACCGACGATATTCCCGACCTGCGCGCTTTGCGTATGTCGCCGGCGATTGACGTCTATGCCGCGGCAAGCACGGTTTACGAGCTCATTGCCGGCATCGCGCCATACGAAGCCGCGCCGAGCACTTCGGGCACCTCGGGTTCGCGCAAAAAGACGCGCGACATCGCGAGCCCCTACCGTCTCAAGATGGACACGCGGCCCGACTATCCCATTGGTGCCCATGCGCCCGGTTGCGATTTGACGCAGCTGCTTCATCGCGAGCCCGATGTGGCGCTCGCCGCGGCCGAGCAGGCCCAGCAGCTGGGGCTTGAGCCGGATTCCGAGGAGCTACGCGATGCGCTGGCGTTTGTCGATGCCCAGCTGTTCAACGTGGTGATGGCCTGTCTGTCCAGCCATCAAAAAGATCGTCCCGAGCCGGCGGCGGTCGAGGCGGCGCTCTCGGCGTTTTGTGACCACTATGCGCAAAATGTCGGTCGTTCGCTCCGCGGCGAGCCGCTCACGCCGTGCCCCATGGATGCGTCCGGCCGCGCGGTTCGTCGCGCGCTGATGGTCGGCGCGGCGGTCGTCTGTGGCGTGGTTTGGGCTGCGGTCGTGGTTTCGGCCGCGCTGCTGGCGTCGGGCGCTCGCGTGACGGCGACTTTGGGATCGCTCGTGTGGCCTGGGTCGCTACCGGGTGTTATTGCCGCACTGGCGCTGGCGCTGCCAGGCATGGCCGGCGTTGTCGCGGGGGCACTTGCGCGCGATCGACGCTCGGGGTTCCTGCAGGGTGTGCTTGCGCTTTCTGCCTGCGAGGTTCCGGTACTGGCTGTGGCTGCATGTAGCGTATTTTCCCAACGCGCCGTGATGGGCGGCCTTGTTGCCGCTTTGGTTGCAACCTATACGCTTACGTGGTTTTTGCTTGCGATGGGCTTTGCCTTTGAACTTCCCGTTTCGGCACCGCGACGCACAAAAGCCCAGATGGCGACTCCGCTTGCCGGTGGAGCCGCAGCTGCCCGTACTTTTGGCGGACCTGTCGAAGTATCGTCCGATTCTATTTCTACGACCAAGGAGGCCTAGGTCATGGCATCTCAAGTTGAGCTCACCCCATGCGGGGCCATGTTTGACATCTTTAAGCGCGCGGCGCATCTGAGCCATATCGAGCTGTGCGGCTTGGTGCTTTCGTCCCGTCCGCTCGCCGACGGCCGCAGCCCGCAGAGCCGAGCCGCCGATCGCTCTTGGGTTTCCCGCTTTATCGTTCGCGCGCCGGTCGGCACGCTTCAGCAGCGCTACTTTGCCGAATACGGTACCTCGGCTGCGCGTATTATGTCGCAACTGGCCCTGCGCCAGCGCAATCCCATGGACTCCACGGCTGTGATCAATATGGTGTGCGGTCCTGCAGGTGAACCGATGGTACGCGCGCTCGAAGAGTGCCATCAGGACACGAATCTCTATCGCAACGCGCTCGATCGCCTGTCCCAGGCGGCGGAACTCATGCCCGCCGAGCGCGCCGAGGCCGTGCTGGTGCTGTTTGTCGCCGTCGGTTGTTCGGCGGATGTGCGGTCCTCGGTGAACTATGCCATCGACTACGCGCACGCGACCTGTGGCGGAGGCACCTCCACGCCGCGTTCGCTTGGCATGTCGATGACCGCGGGCGAACGCGAACCCGCTCCGGCGCACCCCTTGGGCTTGCTGCGCGTACAAAACAGTTTTGTCGTGAGCGCCCCGCGCTGGATTCAGCCGAGTGAGCAGGGTGTTGAGATTGGTGCGCTGGCCACTGGTGAGGGCGATATTACCGACGTCGGCGACGATGTCTCGGCCCGCCATGCCCATATCTGGTGCGATGCTCAAAATATCTGGCACGTCGAGGACTTGTCGTCCACCAACGGAACCGTGGTGGTAAACGGGGCCACGCGCGTCTGCATTCAGGTCGAGCCCGGCCGTTCCGCCCAACTCAATCCCGGCGACGAGCTCAAGCTCGGCGAATCCACTACCTACGCCATCCTCTTCGGTGCCCTCTAGCCGGCAGATAGGGACGTTTCTTTTCTGCCGGCACTTGGGGACACTCCTCGGCGCGCCAGAGCCAGTCGCCCGGGGATAGAGGGGCCATTTTGGCCCTTGGCGGTCAGTCGGGGCGAAACTAGAAGATCTTTCCGATTCGCGGCTGTTCATGCTTGTAGAGCATCTAAAACAATAGGATGTTATTCTGGAATATGCCGGGTGCGTGAACTTGCCTGTCTTAGCCTTAATAAGGTATAGGGGAGTTTGGCTCAGGGGTTCCGTCTTGTTCTTCAGCGCAGTATTGTGGGACAGATTTGCTGAGATTGGCGCCTTACACCGCAGAGCGCACGGAAGGCTCTCGATTTGTGTTCTGGCCCCAGAATACAGGGCCTGATACTTACCAACTGTGGCATGGATGTAACATCTGTAGAAATCAACCCTTTTGTTGTCGACCTTTGTAAGAAAAACACTGCCATCAACTCTTTGGATGACGAAACTAGGGTGCTTGAGGGGAGCCTTTACTCCCCTCTGAGAGATGACTCATGTTTTTCGCTTGTCGTTGTGAATCCTCCGTTACTGCCGATTCCGGATGAGATTCCTTATCCCTTCGTTTGAGATGGAGGACAATCGGGTCTGGATAAAACACTTCGTATTCTTAAGGGTGGCGATACGCATTTAGAGAAAAACGGTAAATACTGCTAATAGGGGTGACGACGATGGTGCAGGGGCGACCCGCGATGCTCTCATCAATACGTCGGATACTTGGGAAATCAGGTCTAGATGCATGTATGATGATGCTGTGTGGCTATTCAATTAATCCGCGTTCCGAATGGGTGCAGGGTATAGCTGCGACATCGTATGCTTTTGACCCGGCGCGATACTCAGATATTTCTGAGGCGGTTGACGAAGTTTATACGCACTATGCCGCGCAAGGCGTTTCGGAAGTTTGCACATCTACGTTACGGGCTTAGGTTTCTTCAAGCGAGCAGGCCGGTTGCGTTATTTCGAGCGATTTTTCTAGTCTAGACGACAAAAGGCAAAGGATTTGATGGGTATAAAACGCGGACGTTTGTGGGCGGATGCTCAAATCTATTGTGGCAATCGGGCGGTTGAAAAAGATATTTCAACCGCCCGATTGCCAGGTTCGTCGGAGGAGATGTCCGATTCCGACTCTCTTGTAGGAAGAGCTTGAGATCGTATTGGCCCAAGGCAATCTTAAAGCAGTCTCATTGGCAAATCTTCGCTCCTGTTGTGTTGAGGTGTAAGGTATCAGTGATTGATGTTTTGTGGCGGGTAGATTGGGGCCTTCCTTGATTCGATGCGTTCTCTCGAGGTTCATCAGAGCAAAAGGGGCTTTCGTCTTCATTGCTATCACGGTGATTGGAACCGCTCTCTCCTATGCCATGCCATACGTGAACGGGAAATTCTTAGATTTTCTTCTCGGTAACCGCAGCGAAAGAGACGCCGTACTCTTCGCGCTCCTGGTTGCGTCAATAGGAGTTTTCTCCACCCTCTTTACTTATTTTGCAGGAACACTTTCCATTCGCATAACCACGAGACTTTCCTTTGATCTTCTCAGGGAGGCCGTCTTGCGTTTTGAAAGAGACGATTACTTGGTGAGTCGGACCATCGATCCAGCCTATACAACGCAACGGATTATTTCCGACTCCAGCGTGGTCTCATCCTTCGTTTTGGCGAATTTTATCAGTGCGCCGCTGTCCATTGTAGCCATTCCCATCGTATTGCTTATCATATGGTCAATTGATTCAACTCTCGCGGTGTTTTCCATCATTCTCCTCATCGTGTATTTCTGTGTAATTACTGGGTTGAGGAAACTTTTGTATAGGGTCACGTATGAGAAGAAAGAGGCGGACAGCGCCTTTTACGCCGCAATTGCATCGCAGCTTAATCAGATTCTCAACATTCAACTGACATCTTCGTACGGCAAGAGCGAACAAGCGCTCGACGCTGGCTTTAAGAGCTATTTTCCCAAAGTTTTGCGCTCCGGAAAGCTATCATATTCTCTGACATCGCTCGATGGTCTTTTCGCAGCGTTGTTTCAAGCGGTGATACTTGTTGTTTCCGGAGTACGAATCATTAACGGAACTATGTCAATAGGCGAGTACACTATCATCGGTACATACTTCGCGGTTCTCTTTAAGACTTTGAAAAGTATGATGTCATTGTTCAAATCCTATCAAGATGCCAAAGCATCATGGGATAGGACGGCTATCGCGACGAGAGAAAAGGAGAGATCGGGGTGGAATCGGACCGATTTAGCTAAACTCGATGAAATAAATGACATTTCGGTATCTGATTTGGAATTCTCGGTTGCCCTTCCAGACGGATCTGTCCGAGAGGTCCTCGGCGGGTTTTCTTTCAAGTTTTCCGGTCCTGGTACATATTGCATAGTTGGGGAAAACGGAAGAGGCAAGACGTCACTTCTTTACTTGATGCTCGGGCTATACTCATCGAAAGGCAAAGTAAAATACAACGGCGTGCCAATCGAAGAATGCGACTTGGATTACATACGTGCGAGAGAGATATCGTGCTGCCCACAGTCGTGCTTCGCGCCGGACGAAACGGTGAAAGAGCTGTTAGAGTATTTCGACACGCCCTTTTCTTCCTATCACCGGGGTGTAGATGGCCTACTTTCGCTGGAAAACAGCGTGAAGGAGTTGCTCGGGAAACGTTGCTCCGCGCTTTCGGGCGGTGAGCTGCGCCGAGTGTACTTATGGTCGGCGATTTCACGCAAGTCGTCAGTTTTGGTACTCGACGAGCCCACGACTGGGTTAGACGCTGTAAGCCGCGCCGAGCTTGCGGCCTATGTTAAGCGCAACAAGCAAAGCCAGCTGATCATCGTTGTCTCTCACGATGACGAGATGGTCGGCGCGGTAGAAGGGGTAGTGGATTTAGGCAGCATGTACCAGGGTAAATGATGACAAGTGTAGTGCTACCCAACTGGCAGAGATAACAAAAGGCTCTGTTAGACCAGGATTGACATAAATCCGATGTCACCGCGAGGAGCTATCCTTCATTAAACGTTGAAGGAGAAAGCATGGACGCCGACGACCTTGCCATCAGCCTGAAGATGGGCCTATCCCGACTCAGCAAGTCCGAGCGCCGACGCGCAATCGAGTCGGTGCGCGACATCATCCGCGCCGCCATGTTCGATGACGCGGCGGGAGACGGCTACGAGATGGAGCGCTGCCCCCGTTGCGGTTCGGTCGCCATCGTCAAGAAGGGCAGGTCCGGGAACGGCGGGCAGCGCTACCTCTGCCGCGGCTGCGGCAGGACGTTCTCCGGCTCAACCGACCGGATCCTCGGCACGAGCAGGCTGCCCCGCGAGACCTGGATGGCCTATGCCGAGTGCTTCGTCCTCATGCTTCCGCTCCGCGAGTGCGCCCATCGCTGCGGCGTCTGCCTCAAGACCGCATACACCATGCGCCACAGGCTCATCGAGTGCCTGAGGGCGTATTCGCCCGAGTTCCGCGTCGGGCGGGGGCGGGCCTGCGAGCTCGACGAGACGTACTTCCCCGAGTCCTTCAAGGGCAACCACTCAAAGGGCTCCTTCACGCTGCCGAGAAAAGCCAGGCGCCGCGGCAAGCAGGTGCACAGGCGCGGCCTCTCCCGCGAGCAGATCTGCGTCATGACGGGCATCAGCGACACGAACGCCACCTTCTTCGAGGTCTCGGGGCGCGGCGCCGTCTCGCGCGGGCGCGCGGCGGAGGCCCTTCGCGGGCGCATCGGCGCGGGCGCCGTCGTCGCGACCGACAAGGCGGCCGCATACGTCGACGTGCTGCGCGACCTGAGGGTCGCCTCGCATGAATCCTACGACCCCAAGGACCGCTCGGAGGGCACCATCAACCGCATCAACGCCGTCCACTCGCTCCTCAGCTCCTTCATGGCCCGCTTCAGGGGCGTGTCCACCAAGCACCTTTCCGCCTACCTCGAGTGGTTCCGCTGGTGCCGCACCTTCATGGCGGTGGACTCCCGCACGGCGGAGTCCACGGTGGCCAGGCAGCTCGCCGACGGAACCTGCGCGACCCGCATCCGCGACATGTTCAACGTCCGGCCGCCGTATATGGACTACTGGGTCCCCAAGGTGGCATAGTCCGATAGAATGGCGGCGTACGAGCAGGAAGGCAGGAGGAGCCACCATGACGTCGAGCGTGCCCGCGACCACCATCAGGATCGACCCGGAGGTCAAGAGGGAGGCCGTGGCCGTCCTCGACGAGCTGGGGCTCTCGATGTCGGGGGCCGTGAACGTGTTCCTCCGCGCCGTGATACGCGAGGGCGGCATGCCGTTCGACGTAAGGCTCGCGCCCGCCGAGAAGGCCGACGAGGATGACGCCGGCTCGTCCCAACAGCTGCGATAGATTAACTTGAGGGCAAGAGGGCAGCCGGTCGTGTCAATTCCGGTCTAACAGAGCCTAACAAAAAGGCGATGCAGATGCACGTAGCATTCAGGCGGTTCGGACTCGGTGCCTTCACGCCATCGCAACGCTTTCAGATATAGTTCTCGTTCTCTTACTAAAGGAAACTTTAGTCTACGTCATCTTGTCGAGACAGAGGTGAAGCGAAGTGTTGTCGCGACGTATCTTATTCCAGGTGGCTCAGTATCAGCGTGAGAATCGCACCAAAGTGTACTTACGATTCTCGTGTCCCACGGACAACATGAGCTGAGCATTGAGGTTCCACCCTTTGCTGCAACTACACGGGGTTGGACGGCAATGAATATGCCGGGCCGCATACCACGCGCAGCGGGGGTCCATGTCCCAGTATGTTGCCTACAGCAGCCTCGATGTCCACGCACACATCATCTCTGCCTTCGCGTTCAATCCATTTGCCGGAGAGTGCGAGGGTTGCCAGGCCGTAGAATTCGAGCCGAACAAATGAAATGCGGTATCAGCGCATAGGATTAAACTGACGATTGCTTTGCACTGAGAATACGCTTGGAAAGCCGCTATGGGTGGCGGCCCGGGTTAAATAGAGAAGCCCGTCCGATCACTTTCATGTGGCGAACGGTCGGGCTTCTTATTCCACTTGCCAATGCTCGGCTCATATTGGAAGAAAGCTACGCTAATGTTTGCGTGACACTCCTATTTTCTCCGAAGAAAGAGTCGGATAATGAAGAATAGAATTAAAAAAGGTGCCAGATATAACGCAAGTATAAAGGCTAATCCAACGAGACCTTGCAATAATGGCATAACTCCTCCCAGACACGAGATTTTGGTATTTGTTCCCATCTTATTCTGAATTGGACCAAATAGTTCCTAGCCACAAAACTACTCGTCAACTGGATCGCACCAATCTGCTGGCAAAACACAGCTTGATTCTTTATCGACATAGCACCAATCCGCAACAGGGCACTCGGCGATGTCGTAAAAATTGCATATATCAACTCCAAGACAACAAGGCTCAACGGGAGGATGTTCATTTGAACCAACAGGATGGATATGCTTCATAACAGCTCCTCACCTTAATCCAATTAGAGACTACGTTTGATCAATGCCACAGTGATCTACAACGCAGATGCTGCCGCCATCCATGTCATAGTCGCAGTAATCGTATGCACCACAGCCATCTGCTTTATCATAAACAGTACAGATGTCAGTAATGCCCAAGAGGCAGTCAAAAGACATCGGCTTTACGCCTGCCTCGTCGCCACTTCCTGGATTAATCGGATGAATATGCTTCACGACTACCTCCCTTTGAGTGCAGAAAAACCTCAATATTGTGTATAACAAACCAAGATGTCTAGTTCGCCATATTTCTAGAATGGTTTCGGCGAACGTAGCAATAAGCTTCGCAGACGGTAATCAGAAGAACGAACACCTCCACAATGGTGACAGCAATGCGCTGAACCGCTTATTCCGATACAGTAGCTTCTCGTTGATTTTTCTCCTGCGAAGATGAGTGGCGGGAAATAAGGTCAAAAGCCATCTCGTAGCACATTTTTCTATATTCACATGATGCAGGGTGTAGACTCTTGGGCAAGTAGCCGTGCTCGCCTGCAGCCTCCCAGCTACAGCCCCCACCACAGAAAGACCGAGCCCAACAGTCCGTACAGTCAATTCTTTTTTCGACACCCTGACTCCAGTTTTCAATATACCTAGTTTCGTCAATTCCGGTGACGATGTTGCCCATTTTGAATCGCATCATCCCGACAAACCTGTGACAGGGGTATACGTCCCCTTCGGGAGTCACGGAAATAAAACGCCTGCCAGCCCCGCATCCGACAAAGGCGATCCTGTTGCTCATAATCAAATCAACTGCAGTTTTCAATGTCTGTCTCTTATACACATCTCCGAGCCCACGAGACTACGCTGCATCTCG
>ENA-OZGC01001791-OZGC01001791.1-human-gut-metagenome-genome-assembly--contig:-NODE-1791-length-11107-cov-6.259501_pt1 | contig 11107 bp, 6 predicted proteins | sample MGYA00245109_ERZ653643 | MGnify/ENA primary metagenome ERZ653643 (study PRJEB26926, sample SAMN06165107) | human gut metagenome | biome: ENVO:00009003; feature: ENVO:2100002; material: ENVO:00002003... | reverse complement strand
ATAAGAGACAGGTCATAGGTGACGCGGTGAGGGAAGACCAGTTCGCGCTCGCGGGAAGACTGGAACACGTAGTGCCCCAGCGGCTCTACTTGCAGCGACGAGAGGTCGAGCCCAAGTTCCTCACCCGCCTCGCGCAGGAGTGCCTGCTGCACGCTTTCGCCCAGATCTACGTGTCCGCCCACTGCCGTATCCCACTTGCCGGGCTGTATGTCCTTCCATTGCGGCCTGTGCTGCAGGTATATGTCGCCCTGCGCATTGAACACATGCAGGTGTACCACAGGGTGAAGCAGCATGCTGCCGCCGTGGCACTCGCCTCGTGTAGCCGCTCCCGTGATGTTCCCCTCCTCATCTACGATGGGGAACATCTCCTCTGCGTTGTCCCTTCCTATGGCTATCATGGTATGAGCAATGAGGAGTCGCCGTAACTGAGAAAGCGGAAGTCATGGGCCAGAGCATAGTCGTATATGCTGCGCCAGTCGCCCTTCACAAAGGCGCTCACCAGCAAGAGCAGGGTGCTCTGAGGCTGGTGGAAGTTGGTCACCATGCGCTTCACTATGTGGTAGTGGTAGCCTGGGGCAATGATGATTTGCGTGCTCGAGTGCAGCACGTCCAGCCCGTGGGCGTCCATATATTCGGCCAGCCAGGCGATGGCATCGGTGGCGGCTGGCTCATGGTCTCCGCTTTCATAGGGTGTCCACTGCTGTACGTGCAGTTCCTCGCCGTCGCCCGTATCCTGATGCTCCTGCATGAGCTGGTGGGCGCGTATGCCCATGTAGTAGAGGCTCTCCAGCGTGCGCACCGATGTGGTACCCACTGCTATGGCCTCTGCCTGGTGGCGTATGAGCGCCTGCACCACGCTGCGGTTCACCGAGATGTGCTCTGTGTGCATGTCGTGACCGCCTATGTTCTCGCTCTTCACCGGCTTGAAGGTGCCTGCGCCCACGTGCAGCGTCACCTCCTGACGCTCAATGCCACGCGCGTCGATGTCGGCCAGCACGCGCTCGGTGAAGTGCAGACCGGCTGTGGGAGCTGCCACGCTGCCCTTGATGCGGCTATACACCGTCTGGTAGGTGACCAGGTCCGATGCCTCCGTCTTGCGGTTGAGGTAGGGCGGAATGGGCAGTTCGCCTATCGCATCAAGCAGTTCGGCCCAAGTGGCCTGTCCGCTCCACTGGAAATCCACCAGGTGTGAGGTGCCGCTGGCCTGCGTGTGCCGGGTGGCCGACAGCACGATTTCCTCATCGCCGATGCGTATGGTGCGGTGCAGCGCACCCTCCTTCCATTTCTTCAGATTGCCTATCATGCAGTGCCACTGGCAGTGTCCGCGCGACGAGAAATTCTCCTGGTACTCGATGGGCTGCGCGGGTTCGAGCAGGAACACTTCGATGAGCGCACCCTGTGCCTGCCCGCTGGCACTGTCCTTGCGGAAGTGCAGGCGTGCCTGTATGACCCTGGTATTGTTGAACACCATCAGCGCACCCTGGGGCAGGAGCGAGGGCAGGGAGCGGAATCCGGTGTGACTCACCTGTCCGTGCTCATAGATGAGCAGTTTGCTGCTGTCGCGTTCGGGGAGCGGGAATTTGGCTATGCGCTCGTCGGGCAGCGGGTAGTTGTAGTCGCTTATCTGTATTTCCTTTGTCTTCATCATATTCTTTTCTTTGGGTGCAAAGTTACTGCAATTCGGGGGGAGAAAGCATCTTCGTTTCGCAGAAAACCCCTAAATTTGTGTTTTGAGAAGTAAGAAAGGACAAATAAGATATGAAGATAGGTGACAAGGTGCGCTTCCTCTCCGAAGTGGGAGGCGGTCGCGTGAGCGGATTCCAGGGCAAGGACATTGTGCTGGTCGAGGATGAGGACGGATTCGAAATCCCCATGCTCAGGAAAGAAGTGGTGCTGGTGGACGACAGCGACTACGATATAGGCAAGGTGAATACGGGCACACGCACGGCTGCCGACAAGGGAGCCAGGCAGCCCAAGCGGCAGGCACCCCACGAGGAACCCGAATGGGAACCTGCCGACAAGCCCATCACCTTCAAGCCCAAGGCGCAGGAGCGCAAGGGAGGAGACCAGCTCAACCTGTACCTGAGTTTCCTGCCTGCCAATGTGAAGGAGATTTCCTCCACCACCTTTGAGGCTTATGTGGTGAACGACAGCAACTACTACGTGCAGACGCTCATCATGAAGACCGACGGCGTGGCATGGAGCGCGGTGTTCAATGCTGTGGTGGAGCCCAACAGCAAACTCTTTGTGGCCGACATCGAACGCAGCCAGCTGGCTTCGCTGGAGCGCCTGTGCGTACAGACTCTGGCGTGGAAGCAGGACAAGACTTTCATGCTGAATCCCGCTCTCTCTACCGAACTGAGGCTCGACTGTACCAAGTTCTACAAGCTGCACACCTTCCAGCCCGATGATTTCTTCCGCGAACCTTGCTGGACGGTGAGCGTTGTGCGCGACGACCGACCCGTGCGCAGTGTCTTTGCCGATGCAGAACAGATGCGCGAGGCACTGCTTGGGGCGGCACCTACCAAGGAGCAGAAACCGGCCGAGCAGAAGCCCCGTCAGTCGAAGCCAAGCGGCCAGCCCGGCGAACTTGTCATCGACCTGCATGCTGAGGAACTACTCGATGACACCAGCGGACTGAGCAGCGGCGACATCCTGATGGCGCAGATGAAGGAGTTCAGGCGTGTGATGGACGAGAACGCAAAGAAGAAAGGACAGCGCATCGTCTTCATCCACGGCAAGGGCGAAGGCGTCTTGCGCAAGAACATTCTGCAGGAACTCAAGTACCGCTACAAGCAGTGCACCGTGCAGGATGCCTCTTTCCGCGAATACGGATACGGTGCCACCCTGGTGCGCATCAACTGACAGTGGGGCAGGGGAGAGTCTTTCCCCCGATTGGCCGTCGTGCCGTCTCTCCCCTGCCTATACATTATATATATAAGGATAACTAACTTAATACACAGAAACAAAATGATTCACATTGCAAGGAAAATCTCCGTAGGCCTGCTTTGTCTGAGCAGCCTTGTGGGAAGCACCGCGCTGGCCGACTCGCTGGCAGAACGCTTCGAGCGCATACCCGACGACCAGCGGGTGGCTGTCTATTGGTATTGGATGAGCGACAATATCTCGGTGGAGGGCGTGCAACACGACCTGGAGGCGATGAAGAAGGCGGGTATCACACGTGCCTATATAGGCAATATCTGGCAGGATGAAGTGAAGCCCGGACGGATAAAGGTGCTCACGCCCGAATGGTGGGAGGTGACCCATGCGGCACTCAAGCGCGCAGGCGAACTGGGTATCGAGATTGGCATCTTCAACTGTCCCGGCTGGTCGCAGAGCGGAGGCCCGTGGATAAAGCCCGGGCAGAGCATGCGCTACCTCAAGGAAGTGCGCACGCAGGTAGTGGGAAACGGCAAGGAACAGATTGTCAAGCTTCCCGAACTGGGTCCCGAAACCACCGATGTGAAGGTGCTGGCCATGCCTTGCCACACCGCCCAGCTCGATACCCTGGTCACTATAGACAAGCAGACAGACAAGGATCAGGTGACTGATATCCACTTCGATGCCGTGAAGACCTTGCGCAACATCACCCTCACCACCACTCAGTATCTGCTTGTGGATATGAAGATACAGGCCAAGAAGGGCGACCGCTACGAGGATGTGAAGACCGCTCACCTTGAGCGCATCAACGATAATCGCAATGTGGGTTTCATGCCATGGGCGCCCATCAGCATCAGTCTGCCCGATGTGCAGACTCAGGATTTGCGCCTCATCTTCACCGGCGGCCCGCAGGACTGCCACTTCCAGGCCCGTGTGACCGACCTCCCACAGGTGGAGCGCTATGCCGAGAAGTCGTTGGCCAAGATGTTCCAGTCACCTCTGCCCATGTGGGGAGAGTATATGTGGAGCACGCAGCAGGAGCCTCAGGGGGTGGCTGTCACGCAGCTCTCCGAGGTCATCGACCTCACTGCCCACATGCAGCAGGACGGTACGCTGGTGTGGAAAGCGCCCAAGGGACGATGGACCATACTGCGCACGGGAATGGCTCCTACGGGTGTGACCAATGCACCTGCCAGCAAGGAAGCCACTGGATACGAGGTGGACAAGATGAGCCGACAGCATGTGGCTACCCATTTCGATGCCTTCCTGGGCGAAATTCTGCGGCGCATTCCTGCCGAGGACCGCACTACCTTCAAGATAGTAGTAGAGGACAGTTACGAAACCGGCGGACTCAACTGGACTGATGATATGGCCGAGGCGTTCCGCACACGCTATGGCTACGACCCCATCCCCTACCTTCCCACGCTCTACGGAACGGTCATCGGTTCGCAGGACCAGAGCGAGCGTTTTCTGTGGGATCTGCGTAGGCTCATTGCCGACCGCGTTGCCTATGACTATGTGGGCGGACTGCGCGAGGTGAGCAACCGCCACGGACTCACCACCTGGCTCGAGTGTTATGGCCATTGGGGCTTCCCCAGTGAGTTCCTGATGTATGGTGGACAGAGCGATGAAGTGGCTGGCGAGTTCTGGAGTGAGGGCTCTCTGGGCGACATTGAGAACCGTGCAGCCAGTTCGTGTGCACACATCTACGGCAAACGCAAGGTGTGGGCTGAGTCGTGTACAGCAGGTGGCCCCAACTTCAGTCGCTATCCTGCCGTGATGAAGCAGCGCACTGACCGCTTCTTCTGTGAGGGCATCAATGCCACTCTCTTGCACCTCTTCATCCAGCAGCCCGACGATGTGACGCTGCCCGGAGTGAGTGCCCCCTTCGGTAATGACTTCCAGCGCAAGAACACGTGGTTCTCTCAGATGGACCTCTTTACCGACTATCTGCGCCGCTGCAACATGATGCTCCAGCAAGGCAGCTACGTTGCCGATGTGGCTTACTTCATAGGAGAAGATGCTCCGAAGATGACTGGCGAGTGCAATCCAGCACTCCCACGGGGCTATAGCTTCGACTATGTCAATGCCGAGGTGCTGCATTCGGCATGGGTGAGTGACGGCCGTCTCTGCCTGGCAGGCGGAATGACCTACCGCACGCTGGTGCTTCCCAACCAGCAGACCATGCGTCCAGAGGTGCTGGCCGACATAGCCCGCCTCACCCGCGAGGGCCTTACCATCGTTGGTCCCAAGCCCACAGCCTCGCCCAGCATGCAGGATTTCCCGCAGGCCGACAAGCAGGTGCAGACTCTGGCCAGTCAGATGTGGAGCACGGGTCAGTGGGGCAAGGGACGCATTTTCCCAGCCGGCACAGAGCTTCAGACGGTTCTCGATGGCATGGGCATCAAGCCCGATTGCTTCGTGGAGCCTGCCAAGCCCTTTGCCTTTATCCACCGCCGCCTGCCTGGCAAGGAGATCTATTTCGTGAGCAACCAGAGTGACCAGCCGCAGGATATGCAGCCGCAGTTCAGGGTGACAGGCATGAAGGCAGAGATATGGAACCCCGTGACGGCCGAGCGTATGCGCCTCGACGTGCAGGACAACGGTTCTCTCTCCACAGCCAACCTGCATCTGGAGGGCAACGAGAGCGCTTTCGTAGTCTTCAGCAATGAGGCGGATGAGGCTCTCGCAACCTACACTTCTGCCCAGCCACACACCTTGCTCACCATCAGCACCCCATGGCAGGTGACCTTCCAGGAGGGCATGAGAGGTCCTGCAGAGCCCTGCACCATGGACAGTCTGCTGGCATGGAACCAGAGTGAGGACGACCGGATACGTTACTTCTCGGGTACTGCCACCTATACCAATACATTCAAGCTGAAGAAGGAACCTGCAGCCCCCGTATGGATTGACCTGGGAAAGGTGATGGTGATGGCGCGTGTGTATGTCAATGATACCTATGCCGGCGGCGTGTGGACAGCGCCCTATCGTCTCAACATAGGCCGTCTGCTCCGCAAGGGAACCAACACCCTGCGCGTGGAAGTGGTGAACAACTGGCAGAACCGCCTCATTGGCGACCAGAAGTTGCCCGAGCAGGAGCGTCCCACATGGACCAGTGTCAACCCCTGGAGCGCCGATTCTCCTCTTCAGGAGTCAGGCCTCATTGGCCCTGTCAGACTTCTTCAGTAAGCGGGAAAAGCATGCGCCTGCGCATCTGGAGGCTGCTTTTCTGCATAAAATCGCCTTTATTTAGCTACGAGGCATCGTTTTGGTGTACCTGTAGCTAAATAAAGGCGACTTTGTACATGAGTAATAAAGGGATTTGTTGTACCTTTGTGAAGTAAACAAGGATTTGGCTTATGTGTGAGATAATAGGAAGAAAGAATGAGATAGCAGAACTCAAACGCTGCTATAATAGCGGCAGAGCCGAGTTCGTGGCTGTCTATGGAAGACGACGTGTGGGCAAGACATTTCTTGTCAACGAGCTGTTCCATGATGATGTGGTCTTTCATCACACGGGCTTGTCACCGTATGACCGTCAGCGCAGAGTATCTACTAAGGACCAGTTGCAAAACTTTTACTTCTCGCTCATCCGCCACGGCATGGAAGGCATCAGCCAACCCAAATCGTGGCTGGAAGCCTTCTTCTTGCTGGAGAAGTTCCTTGACATCAACGAGAATGGCAGCCGTCAAGTAGTCTTCATCGATGAGTTGCCCTGGATGGACACTGCCCGATCGGGCTTTCTCACCGCATTGGAGGCTTTCTGGAATGGTTGGGGTAACACCAGACACAACCTTATGCTCATCGTGTGCGGGTCGGCTACCTCCTGGATGCTGGACAATCTCATCAACAACAAGGGAGGGTTGTATGGCCGCCTGACAGACGAGATAAGGCTCTCGCCTTTTACACTCAAGGAGTGCGAAGACTTCTTCCATAGCCGCCACATTAGAATGAGCCGTTACAATGTGGTGCAAGCCTACATGGCTCTTGGCGGCATCCCTTTCTATATGAATTTCTTCAATCCCTCATTGAGCCTCGCACAAAACATTGATGCGCTGTTTTTTGCACGCAATGCCAAATTGGGTGATGAGTTCAACCGCCTTTTCAATTCTGTCTTCGACCACGCTGAAGAGAGCATGCAGATTGTTCGGGTGCTTGGAGGCCGCCATGCAGGATATAGCCGCCGGGAAATTGCGGAGAAGACCGGCATCAACCCCAATGGTGAGTTTACTAAGATGCTCAAGGCGCTCATAGGAAGTGACTTTGTGTGTAAATATGTGCCTTTCGGTGCCTCGTCAAAGGAAGAGTGTTACAAGTTGACCGACCCCTTCTGTTGGTTCTGGCTCCACTTTAAGGAAAGCAAGCGCGTCAGTCAGGAGGACTACTGGCAACACCACCTGCGGGAATCAGAGGTTGCTGCCTGGAGAGGTGTTGCCTTTGAAGAGGTATGCCTGCGGCATGTCAAGCAAATCAAGCAAGCTCTCCAAATCGGAGCTGTATCCTCAACAGAGTCTGCATATGTCACTAAGGGAGATGAAAAGACTGAAGGCATGCAGATAGACCTTGTCATTGACAGGAACGATGATGTGGTAAATCTGTGTGAAATAAAGTTTTCCAAGAGTCTGTATGTCATATCCCAGGCATACGCCAGCCGTCTGGCTACCCGTCAGGAGACTTTGGAAAAGAGTGTCAGGAACAAGACATTTATGCTTACTTATATAGGGAACTCGCCTCTCGCCGAGAATGAATATGCCGACATATTTCCCTGCCAGCTTACATCAGAGGACTTGTTTGCGTAATCCTGGTCGTGCCTGTACGCCATAAAACGGCAATAACAGAAAAACGCAATGAGTGTGTCCGTGTGCCTGCTTGTGGCAGTGACACAGAGTGGCAAGATTGTGTGCGGGCGTAAATCCTTGCTGTGATGGCCAATGGTGTCGGCAAGCGGAAAGAATAATGTCCACAGGGGAGAGGCAGTGGCTTCATCCCTGTGGACATTTTCAGTTGTGGCCAGAAGGGGGCTGTGGTCAGTCTATCAGTCCGCGTCCTTTCTTGAATGCCGTGTCATCGGGCTTGCGGCCGGCAAACTGCTCAAAGAGTATCATCGGCTCTTCGGAGCCTCCCTTCTCAAGGAATGTTTGCTTGAACTTTGTTGCCAAGGGGATGTTCCACACGTTGCCCGTCTGCTCGAAGAGGGAGAAGGCATCCTTGTCGAGCACTTCTGCCCACAGGTAACCGTAGTAGCCTGCACTGTAGCCGCTGGAGAAGATGTGGTTGAAGTAAGTGGTGCGGTAGCGGGGACCTATCTCGGGGATGAGGCCCATATCCTGACACACCTTGTGCTCAAACTGCTTGATATCCACTCCCTCCACGCTCTCCAGTTCGTGCCATTTCATGTCGAGGATAGAGGCAGCGCACAGTTCGGTGGTCATGAAGCCTTGGTTGAACTTCAATGAGTTGTTTATCTTATCTACAAGTTCGGCTGGAATCACCTCGCCCTTGTCATTCTTGGCATACTCGGCCAGCAGTTCAGGCTGGAATGCCCAGTTCTCGTTGAACTGTGAGAACATCTCCACGAAGTCGCGCGTCACATTGGTTCCGCTCACGCTGGGGTAGGTACATTGTGTAAGCAGTCCGTGCAAAGCATGTCCGAACTCATGGAATACCGTCTGCACCTCGTCTATGGTCAGATACTCCTGCAGGTTGCCCACGTTGACGATGATAGGACGTACCATCTCGCCCTTGACATCCGCATACTGCTCACGCACATTGTTCATCCACGCACCACCACGCTTGCTGTCACGGGGCAGCCAGTCAGTGGTGAAGATGCCCAGCAGTTGTCCGTCGTTGTCGGTCACCTTGAAGGTCTTCACCTGTTGGGTGTTGTATGAGGGTACACCCTCCAGTTCCTCCATGTTCACTCCATAGAGCTTCTTGGCGGCCAGGAATGCTCCGCGCACCACATTGTCCAGTTTGAAGTAAGGCTTTGTCTGCTCTTCGTCGAGGTCATACTTTGCCTTGCGCACCTTCTCGGCATAGTACCACCAGTCCCAAGGCTCTATCTTGCTGCCGGCAGGCAACAGACCGGCCTTGATATCCTCGTTCATCACGGCTTGCATGTCGGCCACTTCCTCCCGGGCTTTCTTTACGGCATCGGTCATGATTCCCTGCAGGAAAGCATCCACTGTGGCAGGATCGTGCGCCATCTTTGGTTCCAGGATATAGGCAGCAGGGCAGTTGTAGCCCATCAGCTTGGCCTTCTCGATACGCAGGCGCATCACATCCTGGATGAGCTGCTTGTTGTCGGCCTTGTTGCCATTGTTGCCACGGTTGGTATAAGCCTCCAGCATCTCCTTGCGCTTGGCCCGGTCGGTGGTGGAAGTCATGGCATTGGGGTAGTCTGATACGCTGATGCCGAACTTCTGCTTGAAAGCGTTGCTCTCCTCCAGGATGTTGTTGCCTATCTTCTGGGTCTTCGAAGCTATCTCGGAGTTTATCTCCTTCAGCCGTGTCTGTTTCTCCTCGCTCAGTCCCACGCCGTTGCGCTCAAACTCCTCATAGTGCTTCTTGAGTACCATCTGCTGCTCGCGTGTGAGACCGGACTGGTCACCCTTGTAGAGTTGTGCGATGCGCTCGTAGAGTCCCTTGTTGAAGGAGAGGTTGTCGCTGTGCTCTGTCATCATGGGTATGGCCAGTTCCATCACGCTGTCCAGTGCGTGTGTTCGGTCGGTCTCACTCACGTTGTAGAGCACTCCCGACACCTTGCGCAGGATTTCTCCCGAGAGTTCCAGCGGCAGGATAGTGTTGTCGAAGGTGGGAGCATCCGGGTTGTTGACGATGTCCTCTATCTCCTTCTTCTGCTGTTCTATGCCCGCCTGTATGGCAGGGATGTAGTTGTCAACCTGAATCTCCTGGAATGGCGGGATGCCATAAGGTGTGTTCCAATCCGTGAGGAACGGATTCTCGCGGTTGGTGCAGGCCGAGAGGCATGCTGCTGCAATCATAGTGGTGAATAATTTTCTCATTATATAATTAGTTATTGGGTTGTTCGGTTGGTAAAGTTAATGCTTTTTCTTCAAGTAGCTGCCCAAAATGCCGCGCTATTATATTTCGCCCAGTCCATGAGCAGTATTTCCTTGCCCGAAAAGGGAATAGGGCAGGCTTTGTGAACCCAAGGAACGATTCTATAGCCATCGCCTAAAGGCATCATGCGCCACCAATGGCTACCTGTTGGACTTCTATTGGAAGTTGGGACGAGACATCGAAGCCAAGCAATATACCAATACATACGACTCAGAGTTCTACAAGAATCTCAGTTTGGACCTCAAGCATGAGATGCCTGGGGTGAAAGGGGAACTCACAAATAAACTTGCGCTATATGAGCCGGTTCTTCAGTTTGTGAGAAAGACTTGGGAGAACAATTGGGGACGTGATGTTCTGCTCAACTGGCTTGATACTATGGCAAGTAATCCGTAGCACAAACAGCTAAGAGGGTGCATCAGAATTTTGATACACCCTCCTCGTTGGCATCTGCTTCATTGCAGGCCCCCCCCTGTCGTCATCAGGACAGAAATCAGGATTTAAGAATTCAGAAGACCGAGCGGAGTAGTCTCCGTTCGCCGTAGATATGGCCGCAGGATAGAGCTGCCGGTCGCAGCCGGCACCTCCATCCTGCATCCATATCACAATACTGTCGGCACGCATGGAAAATGTATTGAGCACCGAGTACAAAGAAGCGGTTTGCAAGGCTTCAGAGTGAGAAGCCTCGCTCGAACCCTTAGCAGCCGTCTCCTTTTCGGTGACTCGCACCGTCCTGCATGCCGACATCAGAAGTATTGTGCCGGCGAAGAAAAGAAATGGGAAAAGATTTTTTTCATTGCTTACAGGATTATGATGATTAAATACTAAAGCGACGGGCGAACATGGTGGCATTATCGATTTTGTGATGCGATGTTTTGGTACGAAAGATGTGCAAAGGGTGTTGGAGGAACTCGACAAGGCAAATCTCTCTCCTTTTTACCAGCAAAAAAACTTGGGCGGGTCAAAAGAAAAGGGAAATGGCTTCGCATTCATAGACGTGATGCCGCTGCAGTCCAAAGGGCTGTACGCCTACCTCCACAGCCGTTGCATCAACACTACCATAGCCAAGCGGTTCCTTAAAGAGGCTCATTATGTAAGCACTCAATTGCTTCCAACCCCTTATAAACAGGGGCTGGAAAGCCATTGA
>ENA-OZGC01001786-OZGC01001786.1-human-gut-metagenome-genome-assembly--contig:-NODE-1786-length-11137-cov-6.405793_pt1 | contig 11137 bp, 8 predicted proteins | sample MGYA00245109_ERZ653643 | MGnify/ENA primary metagenome ERZ653643 (study PRJEB26926, sample SAMN06165107) | human gut metagenome | biome: ENVO:00009003; feature: ENVO:2100002; material: ENVO:00002003... | reverse complement strand
TTATGCGATCGTCGGCAGCGTCAGATGTGTATAAGAGACAGATTCCAGTCGATATGGTCGCGGTTCCAGTTCTTTTCCACCCTCTTGCCGAAGAGCACCTCCATGGCAGACACCTCGTCGCGCCTTGTCACCACGAGCACGTTGTCGCCAGACTGGATAATAGTGGAGGCATTGGGAACGATGACGTCATCGCCACGCCAAATACGAGACACGATGAAGTGGTTGTGGGTCATCTGCGACACCTTAGCCAGCGTCTTGCCGGCAATGGCAGGATTTACCACCACGAACTGACCGACAAAGGTCTGGTCTTCATCATTTGCATTGTGAGGCTGCAGGTCATCGGGAGTGACGAAGAACTTGCGCAGCAGTATCATAGCGAAAATCACTCCCACTACACCGAGGGGATATGTAACGGCGCATCCCAGGGCAGCACCGCTACTCGACAGGTGTGCATTGGACAGAGCCTGCTGGGCAGCTCCCAAGGCTGGGGTGTTGGTGGTGGCTCCGCAGAGTATTCCCACCATATCCGGCACGCTGACCGGCAGCACGAGGCACAAAGAGATTGCCATCACCGTGCCCAGGGCTATAAGCGCCATGCTCCACGCATTGAGCGACACGCCGTCATGGCGCATCATGCCGATGAAGTTGGGACCTACATGAAGGCCGAGCGCATATACAAACAGCGACAAGCCGAGCGTCTCGGCAAAAATCAGCATCTCTGGGGATGCCGAGAGATGCAGACTACCTGCCACGATGCCGATGAAGAAGACAAATGCCACACCAAGGGATATTCCTCTGATGTGGATCTTGCCGAGGGCTAGTCCTAATGACACAATAAGGGACAACACGACAATGCTCTGCACGGCAGAGTGTATCGTGAAAAGACTTTCAATCCATTCCATTTTTGCTTTCTTAAAACCTGTTGTTATGTAACAGAAATCTCTCTGGGCTGCAAAGGTAATGGAAATTTTCCGATTTTGAGTGTAAAACGGTAATGCTTTTTGAAATAATGGTTTATGGTGACGAGCTGACAAGATGACAAGATGAAGAGGACAAATAAATCCGCTGACCCAAGATACGAGGTGACGAGGACAGAAGAGTTGAGAAGATACGAGGTGGCGTTGCACAAACCTTATAAAACGAAAAAAGGAAGCCTCTTAAAGACTTCCTCTTCTGGGTGGCTGGTGGGGCTCGAACCCACGACATTCAGAACCACAATCTGACGCTCTAACCAACTGAACTACAGCCACCATGTTAGTGCATTTCTTAAATGCGGTGCAAAGATAGGGATAATCTTTAATATTGCAAAGAATGAGACGAAAATTTTTGAGATTTCTGCATTATTTTTTCTTCTCGTAGATACCTATATTGTGCTGCTGGAGCAGCTTTCGAGAGCTTTTGACAAAGATTTCCAGGTGTTTACGAGCTTCCGGCGTTAAATGTTCTGTAGGAAAACTGGCAGGATAAAGAATGTAATTTTTTTCTTTAGTAAGTTCCGGCCGGCCGGTCCAGACCAGATTATATCCACAATAGGAAACACGACAGTATGGAAAAGGCAGAGGATTGGAGTCTGGCAGGGGCGTCTGACTCTGACCGGTGTAAGAGGGACGGATGGGTTGGGGGAGAGGATGTTTCTCCAACTGCAAAGTGAAGATGAGGCCGCCGTCAGTGTTGGCCTTGCTCATATTGGAAATGAAGTTTCCCAAGGAGTAGACTATGATGTGCTGTTCGGTACCGTTGGTACGTAGTTCCATCGGTTGAATGACGTGAGGGTGTGAACCGATAATATGTGTTACGCCTTGTTGGAGCAACCAGTTGGCCAGTTCGCGTTGCTCACGGTTGGGAAGGGACTGATATTCCTCTCCCCAATGCATGCAGGCAATAATGGCATCCGGTTGGCGTGCCTTGGCACTTTGGATATCTTGCAGGATGGTATTCTTATCAATATAGTTTACGATATTGGGAGAGGTAGCCTTGATACCATTGGTGCCGTAAGTATAGTTGAGTAGGGCAATGCGAAAGCCGTTTCTGTTGATGAACAGGGGATAGCGTTGCCTGCGCTCCGACAGATTCTTGTAGGTGCCTGCGTAACGAATACCGGAGGAGTCAAGCAATTGTATGGTACGCTCCATTCCCTTTTTTCCACGGTCCAGACAGTGGTTGTTGGCTGTCAGTAAAATATCGAATCCGGCGTCCTTTATGGCCTGAAGATATTCATCGGGGGCGCTGAACATAGGATAGCCCCGATAGGGCCTGCCCCCCAATGTGACTTCCAGATTTCCTATGGCGAGGTCTGCCTGGGATATTTGCTCTTTTATGAGGGAGAAGCAGGAGGAGTAGTCATATTTTCCTTCAGATACATGTGCAGCGTCTATTTGTGCCTGGTGCTGCATCAGGTCGCCGACAAATAATAGCGTAATCCTTTCCTGCGAGGAAAGGGTTACGCTATACAGTAGGACAACAATGAAGACGGCGAGCGTTTTCATCGCCTTGTTATTGGTAGATTGCTTTCTTGCCGGCGAGCAATGTATTCTTCATAAGGGAAACGATGGTCATGGGACCTACGCCTCCCGGTACGGGGGTAATGAATGAACATTTGGGAGCTACTTCGTCGAATTTCACATCACCGGTCAACTTGAATCCGGATTTCTTGGAGGTATCGGGCACACGGGTAGTACCTACATCAATAACGACAGCGCCTTCCTTGACCATTTCCGCCTTAACAAAGTTCGGTTGTCCCAACGCAGCAATGATGATGTCCGCTTCCTGGCATTCCTTTACCAGGTCTTTGCTGCGGCTGTGGCATACGGTCACTGTGGCATCGCCGGGATAAGCTTTCTGCATCATCAGGGCAGCCATGGGTTTGCCTACAATGTTGCTGCGTCCCAATACCACGCATTTCTTGCCTGAAGTCTCTATCTGATAGCGCTTCAGCAGTTCGAGGATACCGTTGGGGGTAGCGGATACATAGCAGGGAAGACCAATGGACATCCGTCCCACATTGATGGGATGGAAACCGTCCACATCCTTACGGTAGTCGATGGTTTCAATCACTTTCTGCTCGGAGATATGCTTGGGCAAGGGAAGCTGTACGATGAAACCGTCCACATCCGCATCCTCGTTCAATTCGCGTACCTTGGCGAGCAGTTCCTCTTCAGTAACGTCTGCCTCGTAGCGGATAAGTGAGGACTTGAATCCGCAAACTTCGCATGCCTTTACTTTGGCGGCGACGTAGGTTTCGCTACCTCCATCGTGTCCTACAAGAATGGCGGCCAGATGCGGGCGTTTACCCCCACGAGCCACTATCTCGGCTACTTCTGCTGCAATCTCTTGCTTTACTTGCTCTGAAATTGCTTTTCCATCAATCAGTGTCATAGGCTGTTATCTTATCTTTTAAGTTTCGGCATCATCTTACCCATCTTGCTGCCAGTGACCATCTTCATCATCTTGCGGGTCTGGTCAAACTGTTTCAGCAGGCGGTTTACTTCCTGAATATTCGTACCGCTACCTTTGGCAATGCGCTGGCGGCGTGAACCGTTCAGAATGGCCGGATTGCTGCGTTCTTCCGGAGTCATGGAGTAGATGATGGCTTCAATGCTCTTGAAGGCATTGTCGTCAATGTCTATATCCTTGATGGCTTTACCTACGCCCGGTATCATGGAGGCAAGTTCCTTCAAGTTACCCATTTTCTTGATTTGTGCAATCTGGCTCAGGAAGTCGTTGAAGTCGAACTGGTTCTTGGCAATCTTCTTTTGCAGGCGTTTGGCTTCTTCCTCGTCATATTGTTCCTGCGCACGTTCCACCAAAGATACGATGTCACCCATACCGAGAATACGGTCGGCCATACGTGAGGGATGGAACTGGTCGATGGCATCCAGCTTTTCACCGGTACCTACAAACTTGATGGGCTTGTTTACCACCGAACGGATAGAAAGGGCGGCACCACCGCGGGTATCACCATCCAGTTTGGTCAATACTACACCATTGAAGTCGAGCCGTTCGTTGAATTCCTTAGCGGTATTCACTGCATCCTGACCGGTCATTGAATCCACTACGAACAGAATCTCGTCCGGATTGATGGCCTTCTTGATGGCGGCAATCTCGTTCATCATCTCCTCATCCACTGCCAGACGACCGGCTGTATCGACAATTACAAGGTCGTAACCTTTGGCTTTGGCTTCTTGGATGGCATTTTGGGCAATGGCTACCGGATTTTTGCTGTCCGCTTCCGAGTACATCGGTACGTCAATCTGTTCAGCCAGTACACGCAACTGCTCGATAGCGGCAGGACGGTACACGTCACAAGCCACCAATAACGGCTTTTTGTTCTTCTTGCTCTTCAGCATGCGGGCCAGCTTTCCGGAGAAAGTTGTTTTACCAGAGCCTTGCAAACCGGACATTAGGATAATGGCAGGCTTGGAGTCGAGGTTTATTTCAGAAGTCTCGCCGCCCATGAGCTGGGTCAGTTCATCGTGTACGATTTTTACCATCAGCTGGCTGGGCTTAACGGCTGTCAGCACGTTTTGTCCCAAGGCTTTTTCCTTAACGGTATCGGTGAAGTTTTTGGCTACCTTATAGTTCACGTCGGCATCCAAAAGTGCCTTACGTACGTCTTTCAGGGTTTCCGCAACATTGATTTCGGTGATTTTGCCCTCACCTTTCAAAATTTTAAACGACCTTTCAAGTCTCTCGCTTAAATTATCGAACATAGTATCTAATTACAATTACTAAATTACAAATTACTCTTATTGAGGCGCAAAAGTACAAAAAATCCCTTTAACTGCCTTCTTTTGAAGCAGAATATTATTGAAGACTTGCAGCGGGATGGGCGAAAAGAATGGAAGTGCCGGTCAAGGCACTGATAATCATCTATATTATTCTGTTTTTTTTAGTTCTTTTTGCTTACTTTCTATTGATAATGTCTCTGGCGCAGGGTCCTTCGTGGTTGGGATATCCCGGTGCGTGGCTGCGCCATCTCTTGTCGGCTTCAACTTTCAGGCTTCGGTAGTCGTCCTGTGTGCGGCGGATGTAGTCGTCCAGCAGTGCCCGGTGCTCGGCCAGAATCTTTGAGTATTTGGGGTCATGGGCAAGGTTTCGTCTTTCTCCTTTATCCTTCAGCATATCATACAGTTCTTCCCCGTTGCCTTCCAGATAGTGTGTGTATTTGTATCTGGGACTGCGTATCATCCGTCCCGGGCTGACGGTCACTTCGTATTCACTGTGCCATTCGGAGGCTGCATAGGGGTGCTGCCTCTTTTGCTTCTCGCCTTGCAGAAAAGGGGCAAGGCTGATGCCGGGCTTGGAGGAAGGCACCGGAATGCCTGCCAGTTCACAGAGAGTGGGCAGCAGGTCGATAGTGGGTTGGGTCAGTAAATCTTCCACCGGTTTTTGACGGGGATGAATGCCGGGACCGGCTATGATGAAGGGCACATTTGTCATTTCTTCGTAAAAGCTGACCTGCTTGGTTACCATGCGGTGTGACCCCATTCCGTCTCCGTGGTCTGCCAGTACAATGACAATTGTATTTTTGCCGGCGGGAGTGGAGTAGAGGGCTTCCAGTACACTCTCTATCTGTCTGGCCACTATCCGCGTGTAATGCTGGAAGGCGGCGACGTAGTGCCGGTAATTGTCCTCGTTCCAGTGGGCGGCTTGCATCATCCTCCGGTGGCTGCAGCAGATGTACTGAATGGGCAACGGAAGTTTTTCCCAGTCTTCCACTTCAAAGTTTTCGGGTAGTAGCGGGAGTGGGGTACTGATGGGGCTATCTATGTGCTCCCCTTTATTTTCGCCTACATATCCGCAGATATTGTGCGGGTTTTGGAAATCGGCTATGCAGATGAAAGGTTCTTGCGGTGGATTGCTGAGATAGGCCACGGCATCCTCGCAGGTTCCTACATCCAGAAAGCTGTCATTGTTGACGGGAAATTCGGGGTCGGTGAAGGGCTTGGCAACCGGTTCCTTGTGGCGGAATCCCCTTAGGGAACCCATGTCATGGGTTTTGCCAAAGTGGACGGCCTCATAACCGTTGGCGGTGAAGAGGCTTCCCAGGGTCGGAATGCTGTCGGGCAGCGGAGGATTGATGTGTTCGGCCGAGTTGGAACGTACATTGGTTTGATGCGGCATCAGTCCGCTCCATAAGGCAGCGCGTGACGGTTGGCTGAGGGGGCATCCCACGTATGCGTTGGCAAATGTTACACCTTGGGAGGCAATTCGGTCTATAGGTGGAGTGCAGCTGGGGTCGGCACCGTATGCGCCTACTACCCGCTGGGTCAGATGGTCGCATTGGATAATAAGAAAATTGGGCGATTGCTGTGCCATTACCGGAAAGCTGCACAATGCCATTCCCATAAAAGAGTGAATCGTTTTCATCAGATTTGGATTTTATTTGTTCAAGGTTATTGTATGGTGGCAAATGTATGAAAAAACGGATATAAAAAAAGCTTCCACCTACGTTTATGAACGTAAATGGAAGCTTTTGTACAATATCTGTATGCAGTTGTTGTTAACTGTTCATGCTCATCAGGAATTCGTCGTTGTCTTTGGTCTTCTCCAGACGGTCTTTTACGAAGTCCATGGCTTCTATCGGATTCATGTCGGCAAGGTACTTGCGGAGAATCCACATGCGGTCCAGTGTCTGCTTGTCTTGCAGCAGGTCGTCGCGGCGGGTGCTGGAGGCAACGATATTGACAGCCGGGAAGATACGCTTGTTGGACAAGTTGCGGTCGAGCTGCAACTCCATATTACCCGTACCCTTGAATTCTTCGAAGATAACCTCGTCCATCTTTGAGCCAGTGTCAATCAAGGCAGTGGCAAGGATGGTCAGTGAACCGCCGCCCTCGATGTTACGTGCTGCACCGAAGAAGCGTTTGGGCTTATGTAATGCGTTGGCATCCACACCACCGGAAAGCACTTTGCCGGAAGCCGGGGATACGGTGTTGTAGGCACGTGCCAGGCGGGTGATGGAGTCGAGGAAGATGACAACATCGTGTCCGCATTCCACCATGCGTTTTGCTTTTTCAAGGACGATGCCGGCAATCTTCACGTGGCGTTCTGCCGGTTCGTCGAAGGTAGAGGCGATTACTTCCGCATTGACGGTACGCGCCATGTCGGTAACTTCCTCCGGGCGTTCGTCGATGAGCAGCATAATCATGTAGACTTCCGGATGATTGGCGGCAATGGCGTTGGCTATGTCTTTCATCAAGATGGTCTTACCGGTTTTGGGCTGTGCCACAATCAAGGCACGCTGACCTTTGCCGATGGGGGCAAACAAGTCTACGACACGGGCCGACATAGAGTCGGAGTATCCGCCTTTGCAAAGCTTGAACTTCTCGTCCGGGAAGAGGGGGGTGAGGTGCTCGAACGGTACGCGGTCGCGTACGAAAGCCGGGTCACGTCCGTTTATTTTGGATACTTTTACCAGCGGGAAGTACTTTTCGCCTTCTTTCGGGGGACGGATTACGCCTTCTACCACATCACCGGTTTTCAGGCCGAACAATTTGATTTGTGATTGTGATACGTAAATATCGTCCGGTGAGGACAAATAGTTGTAATCGGAGGAACGGAGGAAGCCGTAGCCATCCTGCATGATTTCCAGTACACCGGTTCCGGTGAGGATGTCATCGAATTCGTACGTCTTCTCGCGTTCTATTACGGGTTTGCGTTCCGGAGCGGCGGGATAGTTCTCTCCGTTGTTATACGGTTGTGCAGGGCGCTGCTGCACGGGGCGCTGTTGGTTATAGCCACCGGTACGGTTATTATTGTTGTTATTATTATATGGGTTGTTGTTGTCACGGGGACGGAGGCGTGGGCGTTGTGGCTGTTGCGGTTGCGGTTCGGCTGGGGCAGCGGCAGGAGTGGGAGTGGCGGGAGTTTCCGCTTTGGTCGCTTCGAATTTGCCGATGAGTTCGGATGGCAATTCTATTTTTTCCGTAGGGAGGTCTTCAATGGGGATGAAGTCATCTGCCGCTTCGGCCAGGATAGGGCTTTCGTCCGGTACGATATTCTTTTCTGCTTTGGCTTCTGCCTGAGGTTCTGTTTTCGGAGCTTTAGCCTCGAAGTTCAATTCCGGTTCGGCAACCTTCGGGGTTTCCGTTGCTTGGGGTGCAGCAGTCTCTTCCTTTACCTTGCGGGGGCGTCCCGGTTTGCGTTTGGGTACGGCGGCTTCTTTGGCTGGCGCCGGCGTTGCAGCTTCTATGGTCGGTTCTTGGGGTGCTTCCACAGTTTTGGGTTGTTCTTTCGCAGCCGGTGCTTCCTCTGTTTTGGCTTTGGTGAGGTCTCCGTTTTTATTGGCTGAGAACACTTTGTCGGCACCTTCCTTTTTTACGGTCTTTACAGTGACGCGCGAGCGTTTTTGCTTTTCCCCTTTACGCTCTTCCTTCAGCTTGTCGGCGGCAACTTTCTTGGTAGCGCCTGCGATAGCTTGTTCGTCAAGTATCTTGTAAACAAGTTCTTCTTTTTTGAGTGAGTCTGTTTTTTTTATACCCAGTTCTTGGGCAATAGTTTGTAGTTCCGACAAATTTTTGTCGTTCAGTTGAATGATGTTATACATACAGTATATATGTGAATGGTTTAAAATTTACTTTTATTGAAAGGCATAAGTGCACAGTTGCAGTTGTTGTAGGAAGCAACTTGGGCAAGTTTACCTTGTGATATATGATTTATATGGGATATTTATTATTGAACCGGAAATCTGATAAACAATTCTTGCCACAGCAAGAAGTCGCAGAATGTTTCAACGGTGCAAAGGTAATAAATATTTTTGGTTTCATAAACAAATCATCTTTTTTTTAAATTTAAAACTTTATCTTTGCTGTATTAACAACAACATGAAGGATTGGTTTATGAATATAGATGAAGTACAGTTGATAACTTTTTCACCTACTTGTACCTCTAAACAAGTGGGAGAGGCAATTGTTCACGGAACGGGAATTTCGTCTGTCTCCAAAGTGGACCTCACCTTGGAGGCGGCGGGTAAAAGGGAGGTGCCTTCCCATGCTTTGGCGGTCATCACGGTGCCCGTATATGGCGGTCATGTGGCTCCTTTGGCATTGGAGCGGATGAAGGAGCTTCATGCTGACGGTGCACCTGCCGTGGTTGTGGTGGTGTACGGCAACCGGGCCTATGAGAAGGCTTTGGTGGAATTGGATGCTTTTGTCACGAAGTTGGGCTTCAAGGTAATTGCAGGTGCTACGTTTGTAGGAGAGCACTCTTATAGCAGTGAGAAATATCCGGTGGCAGCCGGACGTCCGGATGCGGACGACTTGGAGTATGCAAAGCTTTTTGGTGAAAAGATACGTGCTAAAATTGCGGCGGCCGAAGATATGGAGAAACTGTATGGGGTGGATGTGACCCGTATCCAGCGTCCGCGCCAGCCTTTCTTCCCGTTGCTCCGCTTTTTGCGCAGAGTCGTCAAGTTGCGTAAGAGTGGGGTGCCTATGCCCCGTACTCCGCAAGTGGATGCGGAACGTTGTACGCATTGCGGATATTGCGTGAAGCATTGTCCTGCAGGAGCCATTATAAAAGGAGACGAGTGCAATACGGTTGCAGAGAAATGCATCAAATGTTGTGCTTGTGTGAAAGGCTGTCCGCAGAAGGCGCGCACGTATGACACGCCGTTTGCCGTATTGCTTTCCGATTGCTTCAAGAAACAGAAGGAGGACAGAATCATTCTGTGATGGCTACTGGTCGATGGTTGATACGACCAACACTTTCCGGGTTTTTTCGTCTATTCTGAAACGGTTGTCCACCCGTTCTCCCACCAGCCAGATGATGTCATCTCCGCAGCAAAGCACCCATTGCCGTTCTTTGCGCAGAAGGGAGAACTTGCGGTCGGTCAGGTAGTCGCTTACCTTCTTCCGGCCTTTCATGCCGAAGGGCACGAAGCTGTCTCCCTGCCTGCAAAGGCGCAGTGATAGGGGATGCTGGAGTTTGTCGGCATCAAAGCAGGCGGTAGCTTTGTCGCGTGGAATCATGAAATCCGGTGCATAGGGATGCTCTTTCATTTCCAATAACGGCTTTACGGCTTCCTGTACGGGTTCTATCAACAACGAGCCGCGGTCTTTGATGACACGCCAGCCGGGGGTGGCAAAGACTTTGCCGGGCTGTCCGTCCAATGTCCGGCAGATGTCCCTTACTTGTGCGGCGTTGAATCCAAGCGGATGCAGAATTTCAAATAAGACCGTTTCCGGTGCCGCTTCTTGCCTCAGGGCGCCGATACTTATGCCTTCCGGTGTCTTGACTCGCAGTTTGGCTTCTTCTATACCTATATTATATATAGAGGCGGCATCGTCCAGATGCTCTGCCGTTTTGAGGATGCTTTCCTTGACGGAGGGGTTTATCTCCTGCATCATGGGAAGCAGGTTCAAGCGTATTTTGTTGCGGGTATATTCGTCCTGCAGATTGGTGCTGTCCGTCACGTAGGCTTGCCCGATACTTTCCAGATAACCGACGATTTCCTTTCTGTCCAGGCAGAGCAAGGGGCGGACTATATGTCCGTTTCGGGGGCGTATACCCCGCAATCCGTTGATGCCGGTACCGCGAATCAGATTGAGCAGCAATGTCTCTACACTGTCATCTTGATGGTGGGCGACGGCAATGACAGCTGCACTGCATGCTTCCCTTGTTTTTTCGAACCACGCGTAGCGCAATTCCCTTGCAGCCATTTCGATGGAGATATGCCGTTCCTTTGCTTCCTGCTCCGTGTTGAAGTGGACGGTGTGCAGCGTCACCCGGTGCTCCAGGCAGAGTTGGCGTACAAAGTGCTCGTCGCGGTCGGATTCCGCTCCGCGCAGATGGAAGTTGCAATGGGCGGCTTCGCATGTGTATCCCAGGCTGAGGAGCAGGCGCAGCAACGCCACGGAGTCCGCCCCGCCGCTCAGTGCCACAAGTATCTTGTCGTCCAGCGAGAAGAGCTTGTGGCGCTCGATGTATTGTACTACCTTCTGCATATTCAACTATAGAGTGGTGCAAAGATAGTGCAAACGATTTTTATTGCCATATCTGCAAGTATCTATTTTCAGAATCTCTATCGGCTAAGGTCGTATTTGCTAAAAGCTAATCTTACCACAGCTGTGTTTTATGCATACCACACCTTTGTTCTTTTCTTACCACAGCTGTGGTAAGAAAAGAACAAAGGTGT
>ENA-OZGC01001778-OZGC01001778.1-human-gut-metagenome-genome-assembly--contig:-NODE-1778-length-11182-cov-6.625595_pt1 | contig 11182 bp, 9 predicted proteins | sample MGYA00245109_ERZ653643 | MGnify/ENA primary metagenome ERZ653643 (study PRJEB26926, sample SAMN06165107) | human gut metagenome | biome: ENVO:00009003; feature: ENVO:2100002; material: ENVO:00002003... | reverse complement strand
AGCGTAGTCTCGTGGGCTCGGAGATGTGTATAAGAGACAGGTAATGATAAATGGGTTCTGTACGGTGAAGAAGATGCGTCCGCTGCAAATCTTCTCAGCACCAGCCTTGATCAATGCAGGGAAGCTATATCCCAAAGTCATGTTGCTACACTTCAGGTAAGAAGCATTGCGTACAAAGTAGTCACTGGCATTGGTTGGGAGATCTGTTGTACCCTTAAAGCCAAGATTGACGGCTTCAGCTGTTGTGTTTCTGTAGAGATTGGTATCGTTGATTTTCATCAATTCAGCTTTTGAATTCAGGAAATCGTAGTACACATAGTTGCCGATAGATGCATGGAAGGCTGCACTGAAGTCCCAGTTCTTATAGATGAACTTGGTGGTGAGACCCATGATGACATCAGGTGCAGGGTTCTTGTAGCAATAACGGTCATCATTGTCAATCTTGCCGTTACCGTCACGGTCAACATACAATCCCTCAATAGGTTTGCCATTCTCGTCGTAAACCTGCTGGTAAACATAGAAAGAATTGAGAGGTTCGCCAACCTTGTTTATCTGTACCAATGTGTTGTTTCCACGAGATACCTTGCTGCCTGTCCAAACCCAGTCTTTCGAGCCAGCCTCTAACTCTGTGATTTCATTGTGGTTCCATCCCACGTTGTAGGTTACATCCCACACGAAGTCCTTGGTGACGATAGGCTTCACATTGAATGCCAATTCCACACCATAGTTTTCTACAGCACCGATGTTCTTCAAGAGATTGTCGCCAAAATTGGTACCACCAGCAATGGAAACTGTTGCCAAAAGGTCGGTAGTCTTGCGATAGTAACCATCGACATTGAAGCCGAAGCGGCCATTGAGAGCGGTGAAGTCAAGACCGCCATTGTAGGTTGTGGTCTTTTCCCATGTCAGATCAGGGTTGTATTTTGTTGGACGCATGGTCTGATAATACTTGTCACCAAATGGATACTGTGCATAACTGTCGCTGACAGTATATTTCGGAGTATAGTAGAAGTCGTCAATACCATTCTGCTGACCAGTCATACCCCAACCCAAGCGAAGCTTCAACTCATCAATCCATTTTACATTCTTCAAGAAAGACTCGTTGTTGATCTTCCAGGCAAAGGCTGCTGCAGGGAAGTAACCCCACTTCTTGCCCTTTCTGAAGCGAGAAGAACCATCGGCACGGAAGGTTGCTGTAAGCAAATAGCGATCTAATAAGTTGTAATTGAGACGTCCGAAGTAAGATACCAAAGAGTTGTGACTTTTCCACATGGTGTTTGCCATGTATCGTGGGTTATTCACGTAGTTCCATTCTCCATCTACTAACTGTGGATTGGTATCTCTCAAATACTCATCGATACCGCTTCCGAAGTCATAGGTTGTTCTGTGGAAGTGGCTCTGCTCAGCACCTGCCATGATGTCGATGTCGTGCACACCAAACTTGTGGGCATATTCAGCAAAAGCTTTTCCTTCGATGCTATATTTGTATTGATGGTCAGTACCATACCAACCAAAATAGTTGTTGGATGATGAATACTTGTTAATATCATTATGCTGCTTGGCATCAGTGTACTGTGCTCCAATGGCAGCATGCAAATGCAAGTCTTCGAAGCCGTGAATCTTATAATCTACCTCCAAGTTTGAAGATATGTCATGAGTATTGGCTATTATCTTTTGGTTGTTGAGGAGAGCCACAGGGTTCTGAGGAACCTGACTCTTGGCAATCTTTGTCCAGTTAGGATCTGTTATCTTGTCGCCTTTGTTGTCCAGATACTGGAAATATCCGCCTACACAGTTGTACATCTCATCGTTAACACGAACAGGCTGTGTTGGATCCATGGTCAACGCATTACCGATGGCGCCACCAAAATTAGCATATCGGTCCTTTTCGAACATATACTTCGCTGTGAAGTTGAAGTTCAAGTGCTTGTCGAGGAAGGAAGGAGCCAAATTGACAGAAGTATTGAAACGCTTCATCCAGCTGGTCTTAACGATACCGTTGTTGTCTTCGAAACCTAAACCAATACGGTAAGGCATATCTTTCAAACCTCCCTGAATGCTGAGGCTGTGCTTGGTAGAGACGGAGGTGCGGAAGATCTCGTCCTGCCAATCGGTGTCGGCTGTACCCAAAGCACTTGTATCAATGCCTAAAGAGGTAAGAGCCTGCTTGTACTCGCCAGCATTCATCACCTCATATTTCTTCTGGATGGTTGACAAGGTAATATCACCATTATAGGTAACGGTAGGTCTCTGACCGGCACGTCCCTTCTTTGTGGTGATGATGATGACACCATTAGAAGCACGAGAACCATAGATGGCTGTTGCCGAAGCATCCTTCAATACTGTGAAGCTCTCGATATCGTTAGGGTTAATCATCGCCAAGACGTTACTTGTACCTGTCAGATTGTTATTATCAATAGCCAAACCATCGATTACATAGAGAGGGTCGTTAGAGGCATTCAGAGAGGCACCACCACGGATACGAATCTGTGCGCCAGAACCTGGCTGACCACCAGCAGTCTGTACGTCTACACCAGCTATCTTACCTACCAACATATCTGAGGCACTGCTTGTGATACCCTTTGACATCTCATCAGGCTTGATGGCTGTGACAGAACCCGTCAAGTCGTTTTTCTTAGCACGACCATAACCGATGACAACGACTTCGTTCAACGACTTAGAGTCATCGATCATCGTGATGATCATGTTCTTGCTTGCTTGTACTGTCTTTGGGGTCATACCCAAATAAGTAAAGGTTAGCTTAGTACCGGGAGCTGCGTCAACAGAGAAGTTACCATCCATGTCGGTAATGCCTACTGCCTTACCGTTGACTGTAATGGTAGCACCCATGACAGGCTCACCAGAAGCATCTTTCACTTGTCCCTTGATGGCATTTGACTGCGCAAAGGAACTTGCTGTCAGGAGAAGACCACTTGCGAGGGTCAACATCCTAAGAGGCAATTTAATTTTTACCTGCTTCATCATTCTGTTTAATTTTTAGTTAATATATGCATGTTGTTGTTAGTCGGTTTTTATTCCACGCTTATTTTCCTTTAGCCGTTAGTTATTAGTCCGCGCGGTTAAAAAATATTATAAGGTGGTATAGCTCATCTCATCATTTTGTTTGATCTTTAAGTTTATATGAATAATCTTGCTTAGTTATATCCTGCACTTAAAATAAAGTTATAACCTTTTGTGGCGTTCTGGATAAGTTTTGGCTTTTAGTTAGTGTTGTTAGCTATTAACTTTCAATATCCAGTCGGTCGTTAGGTCTCTACATTATTATAAGGTAGGAATGGCATTTTTTGTACCATTTTAACTTTCTGTATGCAAATGTAACTCCTTTTGCGCTTACTTGTACTTTTTTTAGAGTTAAAAACAGCATTCTTGTTGTGCAAACGTTTGCACGATATTTGCCTTAGGTACATCTTTAGGTACTATAGTGGACGGGAAAAAATACCTTGGTACGAATTGGGTAAAAAATGCACCATCTCAATAAGGTCATGGTCTCAAATCATACTAATTTATTTTTTCACCATCACTAAGTAACTCTAATTCCGCAAAGTGGTTCAAATACGCCCTGAAGGAGCTGGAGCCCATATTAAGCAGCACGCCCTGAACCAATGGTCACCGGCCGAAGGGAAAGGTAAAGGGCAGAAGCTCTTAGCCCAGGGCAACGCCCTGGGTGTAGTAGCAATCAGCAAGGCGCCCTGTAAGGGCAACAGCTTTACAAATTGCCTGGTTCTTTGAAGCTTTTGCCCTTACAGGGCGACAGGTTTGTGTCCGCAATTACCCAGGGCGTTGCCCTGGGCTAAGAGCTTCTGCCCTTTCAGGGCGTGCTGCTTAGAACTTTTGGACCTTCAGCCCGTACTTGAACCACTTTGCGAAACTTCAATTAATGTTTATTGTTGAGTCCACAAAAGCTGTTGTCTTAACTCCCTTAACTCCTTAACTCCTTTGACTCCTTAGAAAAACTCCTGAGAATTCTCCTAAGCTGCATTAATGTCTGATCTTTGTACGATAAGAGCAGCGGAACTTTCCCTTGAGGATGTTCTTGAGCTTGCCTGCAATCATGTTCTTGCGAAGAGGCGACAGGCGGTCGATAAACATGGTGCCCTCCAAGTGGTCGAACTCGTGCTGCATCACACGTGCCAGGTAACCTTCCACCCACTCGTCGTGCTCCTGCATCTCCTCGTCGAGATACTTCACATGGATGCGGGTAGGACGAGTCACCTTCTCAGAAATACCTGGGATGGAAAGACAACCCTCCTCAGAGGAAGCCTTCTCGCTCTCGTCGTCATACTCTAAGATATGTGCATTGATGAATGCCTTGCGGAAACCCTTGTACTCGGGGAATTCCTCGCTCAGCACGTCGAGGTCGATTACCACCACACGGATGGCCAAACCTATCTGAGGTGCTGCAAGACCTACACCATTGCTGGCATCGAGAGTCTCGAACATATTGGCAATAAGAGTCTTAAGCTCGGGATATTCTGGGGTGACATCTTCGGCAACCTTTCGTAAAACAGGCTGACCATAAATATAAATTGGTAAAATCATTTTCTTGACTGCAAATAATCTTGTAAAATAATGGTGGCGCTGATCTCGTCCACCAAACCTTTGTTCTCGCGCCTTGTCTTCTTCTTCACTCCGCCATCTATCATGGCACGGTGGGCCAAGACCGACGTAAAGCGCTCGTCGTAATACTCTATGGGAATCTCGGGATGAGCCTTGCGCCAACGGTTGTAGAAATTCTCCACCCTTACCATGTTCTCGCTGGGCTGACCATTGGGCTGCATGGGCTTTCCTATCACGATGCGCTCCACCTGCTCACGCTGGATGTACGCCTCTATATACTCATAGAGCACAGAAGTCTCGACGGTACCCAACCCTCCAGCGATAATCTGAAGAGGGTCGGTTACCGCGAGCCCTGTGCGTTTTTTCCCGTAATCGATGGAAAGGATTCGCATTTATTTCTTGAAAAGCAACCAAGCATCTGGATACTTGCCAGCACGAAGCTCGTTGCGGCTCTTCACAGCGTTGGCCTTGTCGGCGAATGTGGTGGCAACAACACGGTACATATTGCGGGCACCCTGAACGATCTGAGCATCGTAGCCTGCGCTCTTGAGGGTGTTGTACAAGCCCTCGGCATTGGCCTTCACACCGAAAGAGCCTACTACTACGCTAAAGTCCTGCAAACCAGAACCTGCAACCATAGAAACGCTCTCCTGGCGAACCACGGCATTATCTACGTCGGTAACTGTTGTCTGAGTGGCTGGAGCTGTCTCCAAAGGAGTTACGACAGGTTCGGTAGTGACAGGAGCCTGCTGTGCCTGCTGAGCCTCCTGAGCCTGCGCCTTCTCGAAAGCCTTGCGATAAGCGCTCTCCTTAGATGTTCCACAACTTGCGAGCGCCAAGGCTGCGCATAAGCCAACACTCATTATTGATATTTTCTTCATGTGCTTTTGTTTATTTATTGTTTAACTTTTGAAATCATTTTTTTGTTCGGCGAAAATACAAAATATATCGCAAATAGGGAAAAAAGGGCGCATAAAGTTTGTTAAATCCATATAAAACAACATTTTTATGGAAAATTTAAGCCAAAAATACTTGTTTTGTCCCTAAAGTTTTGTATATTTGCAACATCAACTTCAGCAAGCGGAGAAATGAAAAAACAACAACTCCTCCACTTGACAAAGTGTAATTAATAACATGTTTAACATTTAATACATTAGAATTATGAAAGCATTAGGTTACATTGGCGCATTCCTCGGCGGTGCTCTTGCCGGCGGTGCTCTCGGTTTGATTTTTGCTCCTGAGAAAGGTGAAGATACTCGCAACAAGATTTCTGGCGCAATTGATGATTTCTGCAAGAAGCACGACATCAAGTTGAGCAAGAAAGATGTAGACGACCTGGTAGATGACATCAAGGATGCGGCTACTGAGGTTTAATTTTCCTGCCCTTTCATCTTTTAGCACATTTTCAACACAACCAGGATTGGTTGAACAATAAATTGAAGTTTCGCAAATGCGAAAGTTGAATTAATTCGAAAGTTAGTTTTATAATATGATGTTCTCTAACGATAAAAACGTTGAGACAATAGGACAACTCGTAGAAACTATCAAGCACTACATCGGGCTTCAGAAGGAATATTTGAAGCTCGATGTAGTTGACAAAGTTGTTCGCTTGCTCACAGCCTTCACCATCACTCTGGTGTTGGTCGGGCTCCTTACCATCGTCCTCATCTACCTGTCGTTTGCTGCGGCTTTCGCCCTGGGCAACTGGTTGGGAATGGTATGGGGATTTTGCATCGTGGCAGCTTTTTACATTCTCCTCTTGCTCTTATTCGTTGCCAACAGGCACCGATGGATCGAGAAACCTTTTGTCAGATTTCTTGCCAGCCTACTCCTGAAATAGCGCTTAGTTTAATGGTTAATTCTTAGTGTTTAATGTTTAATTGAGCTGGGTTCTGAACTTACCAATGTTTAATTGAGTTGGCTTCTGAACTTACTAATGTTTAATTGAACCAAGTTCAGTAAAATCACAACAAAAATGACAAAAAAAAATCAAGAACAGGAATTAAGTTCGTTGGCAGAAATCATGTTGCGCAAGGAATTGGTGCAAAAGGATATTGATGCCGATGATGAAAAAATAAAAACTCTATGGAACTCGCTTTTCAAAAAGCCTGATGCCTTGTCGAAGTCGGCAAGCACAAGCAAACGAATAAGCAGTCTGATGTCCATGGGTGCTGGCGCACTCGATGGGGCTATCCTTGCATGGAAACTCTACCGCAAGTTCAAGAGAAAAAAGTAAACAAGACTAAGTTTGAAAAGTAAAAATAAAAATAAGTCGGAATAAGTCTTAAAAGTAAAAATAATGGCAAAAAAAATGGGCCACCGCCGTGACCCCATGTTGTTAACCTTAAATCTAATACTATGAAAAACACATTGCAAATATAAAAATATAATATGTAATTTGCAAGTATCCATCCGTTTATTTAATTTCTTTTAACCATTCCCCTTGTTTAAACGATTCTAATTTAACAACCCTTCAACGTCAAACTTTCAGAAGGTGGAGCGCTCTTTACCGAGCACCCCCTACCCTATAATGGTAAACTTGGCAAACTTGAGAAGAAGCTGCTTCGTCCCGGAATTGACAAACTGGACAGTGGCCTTGGCATTCTCGCCCGAGCCCTCCAGCTTAAGAACCGTTCCTACGCCAAAACGCTGATGCTCTATCTTGGCTCCTTCTACCAGTCTGCCTGAACCTGCCGAAGAAGAAGAACCAAAGGCTGAACCACTCGAAGAAGAGGAAGAACCCAACGAAGAAGAGGAAGAACCCAACGAAGAAGAGGAAGAACCCATAATACGACGTGCAGCTTCCAGTCCTCTTACCGACTTGAATCTACTGTCTAAACCGGAACCTGACCTACCCGATGTTCTGAAATCATCACGACCGGAACTTCTGAAATCATCACGACCAGAAGTCCGATAGCCACCCCTTCCGTTTGTTCTGAAATCATCCTCGCCGTCAGAATAATCCTTTCTGTCAGGCTTGAATTGCGAGGAGATGGAATGGTTATCCCAGGGCATTCTTCCACCATAGCCGCCATTTCCATAACCGCCTCTTCCATAGCCACTACTTCCGAAACCATTGTCGTCGTGAGGCATTTCAGAATCCTCCTGAATAAACGCAGAATCTATCTCCTTGATGAAACGGCTGGGATTGCCAAACTCCATCTTACCATAACGGAAACGGTTTTTCGCACTCGTGAGAACACAATGTTTCTCGGCTCGCGTAATGGCAACATAAAGCAGACGTCGCTCCTCCTCCAACTCACGGAGCGTGGAGACAATGGCACTTGGGAAGATGTTCTCCTCCAAACCTACCACAAAGACCGTAGGGAACTCAAGTCCCTTGGAGGCATGAACGGTCATGAGCGACACACGGGGCTCGTCGTCATCGCCCTTGCTGTCGAGATCGGTCAACAACGCAACGCCCTGCAGATAATCCGTAAGATAAGCCTCCTGCTCACGTCCCTCCTCGCGACATTCCTCCACAAAACTCTGCATTCCTCCCAACAGCTCTTCCAGGTTCTCCTGACGAGCCAAATCCTCAGGATCACGGCTTCCCGATTTATAAATATCGGCACTAATACCACTCTCCTTGACGATGGTGTCGCCCAGGTCGAAGGCGTTCATGCTCGCCGACTTCTCCACAAAACCGCTGATCATCAACCGGAAACTCTCCAACTTGGCAAGCGTTCCCTTGTTGACTCCCAAACCATAATGCTCGGGCGAGGAAATAACCTGCCAGAAGCTCACATGATTGTCGAGCGCACAGGCAGCAATCTTTGCCACGGTCGTATTGCCGATTCCTCGAGCAGGATAGTTGATAATACGCTTGAAAGCCTCCTCGTCGTCGGGATTTGCCACAAGACGGAAGTAAGCAATGACATCCTTGATCTCCTTGCGCTGGAAGAAACTGAGACCACCATAGATGCGATAAGGAATGCCCTGTTTTCTGAACTCTTCCTCGAAGCTTCGGCTCTGGGCATTGGTACGGTAGAGAATGGCGAAATCGCTGTACTGGCAATCGTCTTGCCGCTTGATGCGCTTGATCTCGCGACACACGATCAGGGCCTCTTCCTTGTCGCTGTAGGCTGGTTTGTAGATCAGGCTCTCTCCCTTGTCGTTCTTGCTGTAAACGTTCTTCGGAATCTGATTGCTGTTGTGCTTAATCAGACTGTTTGCCGCCTCCACAATGCTCTGCGTGCTGCGATAGTTCTGCTCCAGCTTGAAGAGTTTGGCACCCTTGAAATGCTTTTGAAAATTAAGAATATTGTCGATATTGGCGCCACGGAAACTATAGATGCTCTGCGAGTCGTCGCCCACGGCACAAATGTTCTTCTCATCCATTTTATCAAACAAGAGTGAAAGTATGCTCTGCTGAACCTTATTTGTGTCTTGATATTCGTCGACCAATATGTACTTAAAGGAGTTAGCGTATTTCTGACATATTTGTTCGTTCTTAAATAATTTATAAGTATAATACAACAAATCATCAAAATCCATTGCATTTGCTTTAAGACAACGCTCTGAATAAGTTTTATAGATTTTTGCAACACTTTTCAATAAGATACCTGAATGATAACCAGTTTGAGTATTATCATCAATATGCTTAGCCATATACTCAGAAGGGCCTATCAAATTATTTTTTGCATTTGATATAACTGCATGAATGACTTTGGGTTTATAAGTTCTTTCATCAAGCCCCATCTCCTTAACAATCGTTTTGATTAAAGAACAAGAATCAGACTCGTCATAAATCGAGAAATCAGAAGAAAAGCCCAAAAAAATAGCCTCTTTGTGTAATATACGAGCAAAGACACTATGAAAAGTGCCCATATAATTCTGCCTTTGAGCAAATATTTCACCAAACATTTTACTTATACGATCAACCATTTCCCTCGCAGCTTTATTTGTAAAAGTCAAGACCAATAGAGAATCTAAATTCTTTCCCTGATTCTTGAGGTAAGCGATCTTATAGGTAAGCACACGGGTCTTTCCCGAACCTGCACCGGCAATCACAAGCGAAGGTCCGTCAATATATTCCACAGCCTTGCGCTGCGATTCGTTCAGGTCGTTCAATAAATCCATTCTTTTAATGTTTACTACTCATTATTTATATCCTCCCACAGCAGTATTGGGGTCAAGGTCTTCTCCCTCCTTCGGAAAGGCGGGAATGAAGCGCATTTCGTGCTCTATCTGCCTCTGTCGCTTGCGCATGTAGCGACTGGGATGCTCTGAGTTGAACTTGCGGGGATTGGGGAGAGTGGCGGCAATCAGGGCGCACTCACTACGGAAGAGGTCGTTCGCCTCCTTGTCGAAATGGTATTCAGCCACAGCGTCCACACCATAAATACCGTCGCCCATCTCGATGCTGTTGAGGTAAACCTCCATGATGCGCTGCTTGCTCCACATCATCTCTATGAGGAAGGTGAAGTAAGCCTCGAATCCCTTTCGGGTCCACGAGCGACCGGGCCACAGGAAGACATTCTTTGCCGTCTGCTGACTGATGGTACTGGCTCCATGCACCTTTCCGCCACGGGCATTGTTGCGGGCAGCATTCTCTATGGCGTTGAAGTCGAAACCATGATGTTTCAGAAAACGGGAGTCCTCGCTTGCCATGACCGCCACGGGCATGTGGGGCGAAATCTTGTCCATCGAAACCCAATGATGATGCAGGGTAACACTCTCGCCATCAGCCACTTGCTGAAAGCACCTTATCACCATCAGGGGCGTGATGTAGACCGGGATGAAACGATAGGCCACAACAGCAAGAATGGTGGTACTGAAAAACAGCACCACCACCCATTTCAATATTTTCTTTATTTTCTTTAGAATCATCGTAATGATTACTCATGTGGACCGGGGAGCACAAAGAATGCGTCCACGGCCCGTTGGATTCAGTTCATTAGTTCAAAGTACCGTTGTTGGCCTTGTCAACCATGGCTTGGCTTGCATAGAGGTAAACCTCCACACGGCGGTTGGCCTGCTGACCAGCCTTGGTGCTGTTGTCGCCTACAGGGTTGCTTGAGCCGTAACCAGCCACGTTCTTGAACTGGCTTGCCTTCACACCACATGAGGTGAGATAATTGTAAACAGCCTTGGCACGGTTCTCACTCAGAGGCAGGTTGATTCCATCGTTACCTGTTGAGTCAGTATAACCCTGGATGTCAACCTGGCAATCAGTATTGTTCTTCAATACCTGAGAGAACTTGGCAAGGTCGTTCTTGGCGTTGGCGTTGAGGTTGAACTTATTGACCTTGAAAAGGATTCCCGAATCAAAGGTCACCTTGACGGCAGCCAGTCCGTTGGCGTCGGTCACCTGCTCCACCTTGGCGTTCTCCACCTGCTTGGCCTGCTCAGCCACCTTGTCCATGTGTTTGCCAATCAGAGTTCCGGCTCCACCACCTACGGCAGCACCAATGGCAGCACCCACGAGGGCACCTGTTCCACGATGACTGTTGTTGAGCAGTCCACCAACGATAGCTCCCAGAGCCGCACCCGAACCAGCACCTATGGCTGCACCCGTGCCCGTCTTAGTCTGACAACTACCCAAAACCAGCAGCTGTCTCTTATACACATCTGACGCTGCCGACGATCGCATAAGTGTAGA
>ENA-OZGC01001776-OZGC01001776.1-human-gut-metagenome-genome-assembly--contig:-NODE-1776-length-11195-cov-6.158528_pt1 | contig 11195 bp, 9 predicted proteins | sample MGYA00245109_ERZ653643 | MGnify/ENA primary metagenome ERZ653643 (study PRJEB26926, sample SAMN06165107) | human gut metagenome | biome: ENVO:00009003; feature: ENVO:2100002; material: ENVO:00002003... | reverse complement strand
CTACACTTATGCGATCGTCGGCAGCGTCAGATGTGTATAAGAGACAGATAGAGAACGAGGTGCGGATTACGCAGATAGGCGGTATGTCCAACAAGAACTTCAAGGTGGTAAAGGGTTGCTCTGAATACGTGCTTCGTGTGCCGGGCAATGGCTCCGAGGGTATGGTGGTGCGCAGCAACGAGGAGCAGAACTCCATGCAGGCTTGCAAGATGGGTATCAATCCACCGGTGAGATATTTCAATGCCAAGAACGGAATCAAGTTGGCTGACTATGTGAAGAATGCCGAGACCTTGAATGGCGCAACCATTCAGCGCACTTCCAACATGGATAAAATCGTCAAGATATTCCAAACCTTGCACCACTCGCATGTGCGCTTTGGCAATGAGTTTAATGTGTTCAATGAAATCTTGAGCTATGAGCACTTGCTGGAGAAAGCCAATGGAAGAATGTATGAAGGTTATGAGCCAGTACGTGAGAAGGTGTTCCGACTGGAGGAATACCTGAATGGCTTGGGCGTATCGGTCAAGCCTTGCCATAACGATCTCGTGGCAGAGAACTTCCTGAAGGCAGAGGACGGAACCATTTACTTGATAGATTGGGAGTATTCGGGCATGAACGACCCAATGTGGGACATCGCAGCCTTGTTCTTGGAGAATAATTTTACTGATGAGAACCAGGATTACTTTCTTAGTCACTACTTTGAGGGGATGGAGCCTGCCAATGCACGCAAGAAGATATTCGCCTACCAGATCTTGATGGACTATCTCTGGACTGTATGGACCTGCATCAAGGAGGCACAGGGCGATGACTTCGGCACGTACGGAATGGACAGATACACAAGGGCAATCAATAACTTAAAGAAAATAGAACTATAATGAAAGCAAACACATCTGCGCTGTTGCGCAAGGGCTACACCACCGGTGTGCTCTCAGGCATGACCTGGGGCTTGGACACGGTGTTGATCGGTGTGGCCATGGCCATGTCTCCATTCGTGGAGAATCCGGTACTCCTCATCGGAGGAACTTTTATCTGTAGTATGCTTCATGATGCGTTTGCTGCATTGTGGATGCTGGTCATCATGGGTTGCAAGGGCAGGTTGAAAGACCTCCTTCCTGCCATCAAGTCGAAGGACGGACTGTACTGTGCCTTGGGAGCCTTGTTTGGTGGTCCGCTCGCCATGACGTTCTACATGATTGCGATAGCCAAGGGAGGTGCTGCGCTCACAGCCACCGTCACGGCTTGCTATCCGCTTCTGGGTTCAGCCATGGCCATGGTCATCTTGAAGGAGAAGATTCGTTTGCGTGGTTGGCTAGGACTGCTGATTTGCATCCTGGGCATCATCTATATTGGCTATACGCCGGAGAGCGAGACGGACGTGAAGGTGGTGGGTGGCATTATGCTGGCAGCCGTGGCAGCTATTGGTTGGGCTACAGAAGGCGTGGTCTGCGGATATGGCATGAAGGCAGGCAATGTCGATCCCCAGATGGCGCTGCTCATCCGTGAGCTGACCTCAGGCATTGTCTATATCTTGACTGTGGCTCCAATCATGGTGGGAGGATATGGTGACATGGTGACGGGCACGATGGCCGTGTTCTCGGATACGGCTTGTTGGCTGACCCTGTTCTTCACAGCCTTAATAGGAATGATTTCCTTCTTCTGCTGGTACACTGCCATCGACTTGATAGGTGCGGCGAAGGCGCTTTGCCTGAACGTGACCTATTCCTTCTGGGCGGTGGTGTTCACCTTCATCATCGTGGGCAGCACCTTGTCTGTCAATATCATCGTGGGTTCCATTATGGTGGTGGCTGGAGTCGCCGTGGCAACCTTGGTTTCTAGGAAGAAAGATAACAAACAATAACTATGAATGCAATTATTTTGGCGGCAGGTATGGGAACACGCCTGCGCCCTTTGACTAACGACCGTCCGAAGTGTTTGGTGGCGGTCAATGGTGTTCCCATGGTGGAACGTCAGATACAATTCTTGAAGGAGAAGGGGATTGATGACATCTCCCTCATCTCAGGTTACAAGGCTGAGGCTTTGGATTTTCTCAAGGATAAGTATGGTGTGGATATCGTCTTCAACAACAGGTATGACACTTGCAACAACATCAATTCGCTTTATATTGTCAGGAATCGCTTTCACGACACGTATGTCTTGGAGGGAGATGTCTATATGGACAAGAACGTGTTGCTTTCGGAGGTCAACCATTCCACTTACTTTGCTCGCAAAAAGAAGTATGAGAATGAATGGGGACTGGAGGTAGATGCTGACAATTGTCTGACTTATATCAATATCGGCAATGGTGATGGGTATCTGATGAGTGGCATCTCTTATTGGAAGGCTGAGGATTGTGAGAAGATTGTCAACCACATGGAAGAGGTATATGTCACCAAGGATTACACCAATTTCTATTGGGACAACATGGTGCTTGACATCTATCCTGAGTTGGATGTTCGGGTGAGAGAGATTGATGGCATCTATGAGATTGACACACCAGAGGAATTGAAAGAGGTGGAGAAATGTATAAGTATTTAATCATATCTGCCTTTCAAAAGAAACGTGGATGGAGAACTTTTTCAATGTTCTCCATCTACATTTCTTTATATAGACAATAATATTCTGTAATAATTGTAAAATCGTAGTATTCTTACTTATTCTCTGTCCAGTTAAATGTATGATATTTTGCCAATTGCTTATTCATATATTTCTTGTCTGATATTGCTTGGATTCTTTCTGTTATTTTTTCTGGCAAGAGTATCTTAATGTATTGTAAAAGAAGAGACTTTGCTTTTTGGAAAGAGGACATCTTGAAATTTACGTAAGGAATAGGTTCATGCCAACTGCTGCCATAGTTGAATTCCAAGTATTTAATATAGTCTCTTGGTGCTTGGAATATGGCTCCTTGAAATTCTATGGGTGCAGTGTCTTCCAACAAAGCCTTTGGATATATGTCCATGCAACAATACGATAGAGAAGGATTCTTAGGATAGTCATCAAAGAAATAAAAGTCTATGTATTCACCTTTCCTAATAATAGACAAGAACCCTCTTGATTCATATCTTGCAATTTCAAATCCATTTTCTCTTAGCTCAAAGAGCAGTGACAAGAATTTAGGCATGTCCTTTTTCATCATGATCAAGTCGATGTCTTCGTCGTGGGTGATGAAATCATGTTCTCTAACCGCGCCAAGCAGAGTTCCATAGGCAAGAAGGAACAAAACGTGGTTTTGGTCGAGTATATTTTTCAAGAGCAACAAGTTTTCTTTGGCAATTGCTTTGTTGATAGGTTTAATGCCGAGGAAGATAGGCACGTACTTATAATAGTATGGTCCTTTAGGTGTTTTGATTTTTAATTTCATGATTTTATTATATTTTTTATGATGTGCTTGATTTTAAAAGGTATAAGCTGTTTGATGCCATTTAGCAAGTTGTTATTTCCTTTGTAAAATGCATTCTCAAATGGCTCATATGGTACAACATATCTTGGGTGTTGGAGCGGAAACTCCAATGACTTTGTCGAGATGTATTGTTTTGTGGCATGGCTTGTCGTATGAGTGGCATCCTTTCCAAATCCAATGTTGGTAGTTAAAGTGTATTTTGGAATGATGGCAAGCATGTTGTTGGCCGCTAAGGTGAAGTACCATTGCCAGTCCCATGCACTGACATCATTGAGGTCGATAGCTTTCAAACGATACTTCCAGTAGTGTTTGTCTTTGGAACGATATCCCATGTTGCCTATGACTGACTCGGAATATGGACTTTTCCTCCAACTCATTTCCATGTCCATTAGTTTCCATGCTCTCTTCCAGGTTGCCCAACCATGACATGACTTATATCTGCTAAAGACATAAGAGTCTGGAATGGATGTGTTTGCCGCATAGTTAGCGCCACAAATCATACCAATTCTGTTGTCGTCTTTGTATTTTTCCAGAAGTTCCTCTGTAAACTTGAAGAAGCAGCTTTGCATGACACAATCATCTTCTATGACAATTCCTCTATCTTCATTGTCAAAAAGCCAATTAATGGCATTATAAACACCATTGGCACATCCTTGGTTTTTTTCCGATAATCTCGTCTTTACTTCACATTCCCAGTCGATGGCATCAAGAACAGCTTGACGAGTCTGTTTTACCTTTTCTAATTCTCCTTCCACGGTGTCTCTGGCACCATCAGCGGCTATGTAAAGCTTGGCTGGCTTCACAGTCTTGATGGACTCTAAGGTCCTCAATGCAACATCCTTACGCTTGAAAATCACAAATAATATCGGTATCTTATACATTCAAACAAATTGTTTTATAACTTCAGAAGTTTCATTATTCTATTTAATCCATCATTATAAGAAAAACTTTTTATGTATTCTTCATATATAATTGACTTATTTATCCTACCATGTTTATACAAGCTCACTATACTACTAACAGCCTTTGAAAACTCCATTGAGTTTGAGAATGTTTTGAAATAGTCACACCTGAAAAACATATCATACCCTCGAGCCGAGCAATTATGAGTGATAACAGGAAGACCAAGTCTTAATCCATCCATAATGCGTAGTTTTAATCCACCTCCTAAACGTGTCGGACAGATATAAACGTCACCTTGCATTAAAATATCCTGCATATTCTCTGGGTTGGGAATCAATGTGACATTCGGCAAACATTTACATTTCTCTATAAGAATAGCTGCAGGATTTCTACCCGCAATTATCACACGGCAGTCTTTAGGAAGACACTGATACAATTCATCAAGAAAATATGATACACTATCAATACTTTGTTCATGAAACAATTGCCCCGATATAACAAATGTAAGTCTGTTATCCTTACATATTTTATCAATCACCGGTAATGGAGGAACATCCTTAAATTCAAATACACCAAGTGTAGAATTGATTCCATAAGAAATTCCATAGCATTTCTCAAAAGTCAATTTGTCATCATTAGTTAGAAATATATTATAATCACTCTTGATATATGCATTTCTCTCTAATGTAGAGATATGATGCAAAAATAATGATTTCAAATGGCTTACAGTAGGATTAGACTTGAAATATTCATATTCGTAATTATGATGTATTGTGATAACCTTTATATTATTAGAATGAAAAAAATCTACCAATACACCACTCGACATACTACCATTACATACAGCATACGTAAACTCCCCAGGCATTTTACGTACTATCCGTTTGGCGGAATCAGTGTATCTCTGAACATCTCCAGATAACATACCCCACACCTTCTGAAATAAGCTACGCCTCTTAATACGTATATATTCATTTGATAGCACGGTATTATCAATAGCAGAACATCCTTCTTCAGGTAGAAATATATATGATTCTCCACCCAAAGCCTCAGAGAAGGCCTTGACATAAGCATGTGTTGCGAAACTGCCACCACCAATGCCGAAAGGATCACAATTTGATATAAACAATATTTTTCCCATATCAGTTGAGTATAGACAAAAGCTGCTTTCGAATTGTATTATTAATAATATATCTTGTTCCAGACTTCTCACGAATAGATTTGTACAGGTCTATGTTTAGACAGACATCGCTAATAGCATCTGCAATATCTGCAATAGGGCAAACGAAACCATCTATGCCGTTAGTAACAAATTCATTGGCTGAACCAAAATCTGTAGTGACTATTGGTACATTCAAAACTCTTGCTTCATTAAATGTCATAGGACAAGCCTCTGTAGTAGATAACGACACACACAAATCCGAATGTAGCATGTATGGATATGGATTTATCTTGTCGCCAAGCCATTGAACACTATCACCAACATTATATTTGACAATATCGTTCATCAGCATGGAATACTCCTTTTCGTCAAATACTGGTCCAAGAATAATCCATCTAACATCTATGCCTCTTGATTTTATTTCAGCCACAATTTCTGGAATTTTACTAAAACGCTTTAAAGGAACGATTCTCCCGAGCGACAGTAATGTAAACCGCTTATCAGACAAATCCATATCAAATATAGGTTCTTGTGCCAGTCTCTGAATTCGTAATTCGTCAAGAAAATTATAGACAAAGCATGTATGACCTTTGTATTTGGGGTACTTATTTAGAAACTGTTGCTCCGTATAGTGAGCAACAAAAACAATCTTTCTAAAATGTCGATATATTTCAGCATCATTGGTAGGAAAACCTTGTGTAAAATCACAATGTATCCAAGCTAACTTATCGTCACAGCTAAAAATACTTGCAAAAAGAGCCGAGGCTTCTTCTTGAAACGCTACAACTCTATCAAAGGAGTATTGCTTTTCTATTTTGCGTACTGTACGTTGAAAAATATACTTTTCCAAATTAACATGCAACTTTATACACAGGCGCTTGAATATTTTTACAAGAAACCTAAAAGGTTTGTCTTTTCTCGAAGCATTGTCAAAATCGCCCAAGAAAGCATCTACAATCGGGTCTTTTGAAAGCAACACCTCATTAAAGCCATGTGATTCCTTATTGCCATCATGCGTCAAAGCAAATACTTTTATGTCATAAAAATTCCTCATCTCGGCATACAATGCTGAGAGTGATGTATTGGCCCCACCTATGGTAAGAGTATTTATGACAAAAAGTATTTTCTTTTTCATTATTCGTCCATTTTATCAATATCTGTCTTTACTATCTTAGCTGGATTTCCTGCAACAATACAGTTAGCAGGAACATCCTTTGTGACTACTGAATTAGCAGCGACAACAGAATTATCACCAATTGTTACACCTTTACAAATACGAACATGAGAACCTATCCATACATTCTCTCCTATGACAATAGGGGCATGCACAGAATGTTTCCACATACGCAAATCATGGTCAACTGGAGTAGGACGCATTTTACGACGAAATGCAGGACTAACGGGATGATTGTTATTATCACATATTACAGTATCGCTCGCCACTGCCGTATAAGCGCCTATCTCTACTCTATCTACACAAAGAATTGATGTAGTTGAATCAATCTTTGAATACTCATGCATTATCACTTTGCCGGTATGTTGAACATGAATTTGGCCCAACATCCAAGAATGGTCTTCTAGAAGAATTGAATCCTTTGTGGCTCCATCCTTCAAATACACATGTGAATATGGACCAAGAACATGACCTGTTCCTGTCATAATGGAACAAGCCTTGACATTGGCTTTAGCGATGCGTCTACGGCGCCAATCAAGTAATTTTGTAATTAACATCTTTTCAATTTATTTTTAATGAAATTAATGAATCTATTCTTTTCTTCTTTCTGTAGTACAATCATGTAACTAATTGCAAGACAACATACAACAGAAGAGAAGCCTACCAAAACGAATCGCAAGAACGTTTCTTCCATCATCTTAGTTATATAGTATCCTACAATCGGTGACAATATGGTTGCCAGTAACAGTGGACATATTATATTACCTATATATCTTCTAAAATCAATAGGAAATATACGGTTCATAACATATAAACATGCACATTGATTTAATATGGTAAAAATAACACAAATAAGGAACACTGAATATGGAGGTAATCCATAATGCAAAGCAATCCATGATACGGGTATTACCATACATGTTACAACACCAGTAGTTATCTGATATGCCTTCATCTTACCTGAAGCATGAATAATCTGAGTGACAGGTGTATTAAGACTACTAAATAGCATATTCACAAGCACAAGGAATGTGAAGACATACGTTTCGCCTGGCACACCATCACCAAGCCATAAATTCAATATAAAATGCAATTCAAGAATCAACGGTGTTATGATAATAAGGAGCATTATGTATGACAGTTTCGACATCCATGTGAATATATCCATCACACGCCTAACGTCATGCTCTGCATATGACTGCACCATTTGCGGTCGGAATGCAAGAACTATATTGCCTTGAAATCCCTGAACTGCAGCCTGTATCATATTTGCAATTCCTCTTGCAGAATTAAGAACAACACCGAAAAATCCATTCAGTAACAGATTAAGTCCCTGACTCTGCATAACATATGCAAAAGTACCAAAAATATTCCAGCCTGAGAATACCATCATCTCCTTAAACAATTTAGAATGAAAAGTCAATGACAATCTTATATCAGAGAAATGATATTTGCAATAAACCGAATAGAGTGCGAAATCAAAGATATTGATTATAAGCAAAATCCATCCGTATAATGCCAGTTTGTCCGAATCAATAAACGGCAACAAGATTATAGCTACCAATCTTGCCAAAACGTCCAAAATATTGACGATGGCATAATAGTCCATGCGTTCGTATGCAATTATGGCTGCATTGTATGGTATCTGTAAGAGCACAAAAAACAATGAAAGTGTTCCAGTATGAAATACCAACAAAGCAGAATTAAGACGCTCATGAGGTATAGTCATACAATTATGAATATACCAGACTCCAACCATCTCCACTATCAATACTATCAATATACCGAAGATAAGCTGGATGAACAAAGCCATATTATAAACCTGTCGTACAGTATACTCGTTCTTAGCACCAATACTATAGCTATAGAATCGCTGCACTCCATTTGCCAAAGAAGTATTAAGAAAAGAGAACAACATAACAAAGCCATTGACTACATTATATATACCATAGTCAACAACTCCAAGTACCCTAAATACCACTCGCGTTGTATATAAGGATACTCCAAGAACAAAGAACATTCTAAGATAAAGAAACAAAGTGTTCTTTGCTATCTTTTTATTTTTATTGCCGTAATCAACCACTTTAATTATACTTCCTTAATTTCTATTTTCAATTTGTCTTCAACTACAGGAACAATTTTGTTCTTTATCATTCGTTTTCTCTGCAAAACATTATCATTACGTACTATAATAATTATGAACAGGAGAAAAACATAATAAACCCAACGTCCGAATGCAAATGGCTCTAAGGTGAGACTTGCCAAAAGTAAGTAGAACGTATAGGCACATACTTCACTTAACACTTTTGTTCCATGCTTCATATTATAAAATGGCAGAGACAACATTCCCAAAAACATGACAAGTCCGATTACTCCATATTCAGCCAAAAAAGCTACATAATCATTATGACTACCCATTGGAAAAGGTAATCCCAATTTAAGTCCGTCCTGCAAACCATAGCCTACAAGCCAATAGAAAGGAGAGCCTTCAAAAAAAGCAGTCAAACGATTCTGCAAAATCCATACTCGCTCATTATTAGAACTAGTAGCCTCGCCATTCAAACGTTCCTCAAGCATCGTAAAGAAATCATTAGTATATAATATTATCACAAATATAACAATAAATGCAATCATGCCTATCTTATAACTTGTCTTTATCTTTGAAAACAGTATAAGAACAGCAATTCCGCCACACAAACACAATAGACCTCCTCGAGAAACTAATAATAACATTGCAGGTACAGCCATAAAAAATGAAGTCAAGGACAAAACTGCTGTAAATCTGTCTATATTACGAATACGTAGAATATTTCTAAAACCTATCACAGCTCCCATTCCCACTATCATAGAAAGATAGTTGGGGTCAGTCCATGCACTTCTCTCTGCAATTGAACCCGCTGCTCCTGCTGCAAATAATTCCTGAGTCGTCAAAGAATAGAATGACAACACTATTGTCATGACCATAAAGGCCCACGACATCTTCTTTTCATTATCATTGCCTTTATCCGGTATGAAATAAGGGAATAATATAAATATAAGCAATCCCCATGTTATCTCTTCTATAGATGTTGTCTGAATCAAATTACGCAGTGTTACGAATAAAAATAAACATACGGGCAACAAATACCCTCTAAACATCATAGATTTCTTGTCATAACGATTTATTATGACCATAGATACAAGAAGTAAACCTACGTAAAGATAAACCTGTGTAGGCATATACGAGTATGCATAACCATTTACAGCTACTCCCCAAAAACAAGTTATTGCCGCAGGTAAAACACAATCTTTATCAAAAAAACCAGGAACCATGACTGCAATAAGAAAAACAATACGCAATGTCATAGAAGGAAAACTATTGTAATCCGTCCATGACATCATAACCAGCATCAACACTGCATAGTAACATATTATATATCTTCCTTTTATTTGCATTATAGCTTACTCCTCACATTCTACAATTTTATATACCACCTTATCTTTCTGTTTATTTTTCTTTAAATTATTCAACAGAGTAGATTTCAAACAATAACTAGCTGTAACTATGGTTGCAAGAACAAGCATTGCCAAGACAAAAATCATACGCTTCGGCCCGGCAGGCTTGATAGGTACCATTGCACTTTGTAACGTTGTGAATGCAGGAGTTTTTTCCTGCAACTTAGCACGCATAGCCTCAAGCTGAGTACGCATGGCACTATATGTATTAAACTTTAGCTGCATTTCATTCTCCAATTCATCACGCTTAGAGATGAACGACTGGAGCAATACATCCTGATTGGCATCGCAATACTCACTATATACGCGCACACTATAATCGTAGGCTTTCTTTGACTGCTCAGTAAGCTTCAGATAATATTCAACATCAATTCGCGCCTTGTTTGTACGATAGTGTGTAATGAAATCCTGCAAACGTCGACTGACAGAAGTGGCAAGCGATGCAGCAATCAAAGGATCTTGATCAATAACAGATATCGTTATGACATCCGTTTTCTTGTCAACATTGCACGTTATCTTCTCTTTTACCAATTGAACCAAATCGTAATCCTTTTTAGTCATTCGAAAAGCATTTAATTTCTTTCCAGTTCCAATAGTATCAGACTTTTGGGGCGTAACAAATATACTTCCGATAGCTTTTGCCAACTTATAGAATGGAGCTTTTAGCCAATTTTTTTTCTGATGTTTTTTTAAATATGTATAATAATCTGTTGAAACACTTCCATCTATAGTCTTGACCTGTATATCCATCAAACCAATAACAAACTCATTTGATGAGACAACATCTGGATACAATAAAGGATAAATAGCGTCACTACTTGAACTTCCTATATTCACACCAAACTGCGAAGCTACAGAAGCTAAACCTCCACCTATATCCTCACCATTCATCTCTGGTGCCAACGTCACTTCACTTTTATAATAACGAGGCTGTGGAAATATCCAAATGCATGATAATACAAAGACAATAGGAAGCACAATTAAGAATGTCCTTGTATGAGCTTTCAATTGTCTAAATATTTCTGTAAAATCTCTGTCTCTTATACACATCTCCGAGCCCACGA
>ENA-OZGC01001775-OZGC01001775.1-human-gut-metagenome-genome-assembly--contig:-NODE-1775-length-11198-cov-11.229382_pt1 | contig 11198 bp, 9 predicted proteins | sample MGYA00245109_ERZ653643 | MGnify/ENA primary metagenome ERZ653643 (study PRJEB26926, sample SAMN06165107) | human gut metagenome | biome: ENVO:00009003; feature: ENVO:2100002; material: ENVO:00002003... | reverse complement strand
TCCCGGGGTGCTAGCTTTTTGCTTACTTTTTTGCAATGAAAAAAGTAAGGCGGGTAAGGGGTGCAACCCCTGATAAAAAAGGTTATAAAACGCCCGGCTCAAAATAGGTTTGTCCTGCGGACGGCGGCTCGGGGGCTAGCCTTTTTGCAAAGCGGCCCGCAGGGTGCGGCCCGCAGGGTGCGGCCAGCAAGGTGCGGCCCGCTGGGGCAAAAAACGGCATAGCCGGGGGTTTCAAAAACACAAAAAAATACCGCGCCGGAAAAGCGCGGTATTTACATTTAGGAAAAGCGGGTAAAACTAAAAGCCGCCATCTGCATCCTTTTTGCTACCGGCAATAGCATAGCAAAATTTGGCACTTTCATTATTTTCATTATAAGTGCAGGTGCGTTTCCACGATTTGCCACCATCGTCCGTGGAAGTGACAATGCTGTATGAGGGCCCTGAAGAGCGCGTGGCCGTAATGGTGTACGAATCGGTGCCCGTGCCCTTAGTGACAGACAGGCAGAAATTTTTGCCGCCGGGTGCCGGGTGGTCTGCGGTTCCGCACGCAGCGCTCAAGGGCAGTTCAATATCCAATTTTTTCAAATCGTCGTTGCCGGGCCAAACTTCTTTCTGCAACAGGTACCGTTCAGCCGCATAGCGCAAAGAGCCGGAAAGTGTAAGCGCTTCCGTCGCGCGGGATTTTTCAATAGCGGTAGTGTATTGAGGCAAAGCCACCGCGGCCAATACGCCGATAATCAACACAACTACCAGCAGTTCAATAAGGGTGAAGCCTTTTGTGTTCATAAAATCTCCTGTACGTTAAAAATAAATCGTTCAATACATAGTATAGCAAAAAAGATTTATTTTGCAATACTTTATCCGTTGGCTACCATTGGGCAAAATTGTTAATATATCTGTATGGCTAAAAAACACCTCGCGCCCGTTGGGGCCGCATTACCTGCTTCTACCTGTTTTTTGCCCCGCCTGTTAGCGTGGGGTACCGGGCTTTTGGGCCTTTTAATGGTGCTTGCTTTTTTTACCGGAACGTACGATAAAGCCCAAATAAAAGATACGTTGCTTTTTGCGGGCGGCGGTACTTTACTGCTTACTTGGCTGGCGTATAAAATACAGCAGGGGCGCGCGCGGTTCAGCCGGGCAAGCGGGGTGTGGGTATTGCCGTTTGCGGCCTATTACGGGTGGGTGCTAGCTTCTGTTTTGTGGGCGCCGTACCGGGTGGAAGCCTTGGCGGAGTGGGCCCGCTACGCCGTGTATTTCGGCCTGAGCCTGATGGCCCTGGAGCAATTCGGCACCCGGGCCGCGCGGATAATTGCGCGTTGCGTGGGGTGGAGCGCGTGGGCGGCGTACGGCTATGGCCTGTTGCAGGTGGTAAACCGCTTTGTGCCGGGGGCGGATTTTATGCCCTGGCAGGGGTTTTTTGGGCCGAGGGTGTTTTCCACCTTGGCAAACCCCAACTTTTTTGGGGATTTTATCGTTTTTTCATCCTTTTTAATTGCCGCGCAATATTTGGTTTCCCGCCAAAAAAAATGGCTTGTGCTGTGGAGTATGGGCCTTATCAACCTGTTTTTTACGCAAAGCAAAGGTGCGTGGGTGGCGTTTGGCGCGGTGTACGGCCTGTGGGGCGCGGTATATGTAAATGTATTTTCCGCTTGGAAAAAACCGTATAAGCGTTGGCTGAACGCGGCCGCCGCGTGTGTGGCGCTGGGGGCGGTTTTGTTGGCGGGCGTGTATGCGTTTAAGCGGCCGGATTCCGCCTCGTTCCGGGTGCATACTTGGGTGGCCTCGTGGGCCATGGTGCAGGATAGCCCGGTATTGGGCACCGGCATAGGCAGTTTTAAGACCATTTATCCCGCGTACCGCAAGCCGCAAATCTTTTTTATAGAAAACGCCCACAATACCGAAACCCAACACGCCGAAAACGAATTTTTGGAACAATGGGCCACGCTGGGCGTTATCGGGCTGATTTTATTTTTGTGGTTGCTGGCCTTTGTGTTTACCGCCGCTTGGAAACGCCTTAAAAACCCCGCCGTGCCCGCGCAGGAGCGTTGGTTGTTGTGGGGGTATAGCGGCGCGCTCTTGGCTATGGCGGTGCATAGCACGGTAGACGTGAGTTTGCGCTTTGCCTCCGGCGGAGTATTTTTTGCGCTCTTTTTGGGGTTGGTGGCGGCTTTGGCGCGCGGAAAGGAAGATGACTCCGCCGAGCTGGCCCCCGCGCACGGGTGGGCGCAGTGGGCCGTTTACGCGCTTGCCGCCGGCGGCGCGCTGTATGCGTGTTATGCGTTTTACAAAGTAATGCAACTGATGAGCGCCCCGCGCTTGGGAGATGTGATTTTTACCGGGGTTGCGTGGGCGTTTTTTGCGGCTACGGTGGGGCTAGGCGTATTTTTGGTATGCGCGGCGGCGCGGCGCTTTACCCGCGTGGCGGCGTTGGCGGTATTGGCCTTGGTTCCGGCGGTGGTGTGGGGGGCGTTTCAGCCGTTCTTGGCAGACCATTATTACGGCGTGGGCGCGTTATTTGCCACGCAGGCGCAAACAAATCCCGCATATTTTACCCCGGCGCTAGATTATTTTAACCGCGCCATTACGCATAATCCGTTTAATATGGCCTACCGCCAGTACCGCGCCACGCTGCTGGCAAGTAAACTGGATTTGAGCGAAACCTTTAACCGCCTAAAGGGGGATAAAACGGCTCCGGCTACCGATTATGAGCGCGTGTTGCGGGATTTGCAAACGGTGGAAAAACATTCGCCCAACCAGGCGCTTTTACAGCAGGCGTATGGGGAGTTTTATTTTGCGGCGGCGTTGAAATTTTCCGATAGAGCGCGGCTGGCGGCCAATGCGGCCGAGTATGAACATTACAAGGCCCAGGCGTTGGCCGATATGGATAAGGCACAGCAGTATTTTGAAAAATCCTTATTATTGGACCCGGTCAATTACGCCACCTATGCTTTTTTGAGTGAAATTGCCATTTTACAGCGCCGCCCGGACGAGGCGCGCGCCCGCGTGGCGGCGTACCGCCGCGGCCCGGAAAATATGACGGAAGAAAATTGGCTAATCAAAATGGCCGAGGACCCGCGCGCGGAGCAGTTGGAGCGGCGTATTCAAGCGGCGTTCGGCCCGCAAGCACCAGGGGAAACGAAAAAATAAGTTTTTTCTTTGCCCTAAAACGCCGGGGAAAGTGAAAAAATAAGGGTTTTGTCCGCCCCCACACGCGCCGTAAAAAAATAGACGTGCAAAAGTTCTTTGTTTTTTGTAAAATATTTGTATCTGATTAATTTGCCGTTATTTATGCCGAGATAGCTCAGCTGGTAGAGCAACCGCTTCGTAAGCGGTAGGTCCGGGGTTCGATTCCCCGTCTCGGCTTTTTTTGCGTCGTCTTTTGCCTGCCGGCGTTGTCCTCGCAACCTCGGATACCTCGGGCTGCCGCCCTTTCCCAGTATACGCTCGGTTGCTTGCGTCCTAGCCGGACAGCCAAAATACTTGCAAAAAATACGCCGGGTGTTGGGCGGGGGGTAATTATTTTCTTCTTCTCGGCTTTTTTTGCGTCGTCTTTTGCCTGCCGGCGTTGTCCTTACACCTCTTAAAATTTCCACTCAAATTTATACTTTTTCCACATAAAAAAGCCCCTCGGGTAGAGGGGCTTTGCGGTTTTGGTTAAAGCGGGGGATGTTATAATAATTCTTTGCAGAACGTGCGGCTTTCCGGCGTGACGGGCGTGCAGACCACGCGGTTTTGGTTATCCGCCTTAAAAAGCGTGTAGAGCAAATCCCCGGCCGGGGAGCGCACCGCGGCGGTAATGCCCGTGGGCACTAAATAAACCTCAAAGCCGGAGCATTTCAAAATGCGCGGGGTGAGTTTTTGGCAGTTTTCAAATTCCCCGTTCCAAACGGCTCTGTCCGCCCCGGCTTGCACACGTTCGGCCTGTACGGCTTGTATTTGGGCCACTTGCGTTGCCACCAGGCCGGCTTGCGCTTTGTTGGCCAAATGTTTATATTGGGGCAGGCTGACCGTCATTAACAGGGCGGAAACAAACACAATCGCCAGTAAAATGGAAACAATCGTCACCATAGTAAGGGAAGTTTCTTCTTCCTCTATAAAATCGTCCGGGTCAAATTCCGCATTTTTGAGTACCACGGCGCTATGGCTGATGCGGTCGTGCAGGGTTTGTTTTCGGCGGTCAAACGCGGCCATAAAAAAGCCGAAGTAAAAAGTTAAATTCGTGACCAGTTTGGATAAAATACGCTCCGTAGCTTGCCAAAATGTCAGGCGGCGGCCGCGGTGGTCCACCACTTTAATACCGGCGATTATTTTGCCCAAACTGGCTTGCATGGGGGAGCTTTCCAACAACGCATAATACAGCCAAATCACCACGACCAAGGTAATAGCCGCCGTGCCGGAGCCGGCGGCGTGCGCCACGGCCCAAAACAATACGGCAAAAATAGCCGCATCAATTAAAAATGCAAAAAAACGCTTCCAAATGCTTGCGTACATAAATAAAAACCCCCTTTTTTGTAAAAAATCCTCTATTTATAGTATAAGAACCTGCGCTTGTTTTTGCAAGTAATTAATACCCGTCCGCACACAAAGGCGCCGTTTGGGCGGGTACGGCTTTTAACAAATCCTGCGGGTTGATTTTAATTTGCAAGCCGCGCAAACCCGCGCTTACAAAAATGTAATCCCACAAAATGCAATCTTCGTGAATAAAGGTAGGAAACAATTTTTTCATACCTAAGGGCGAACACCCGCCGCGCAGGTAGCCCGTCAGCGGGAAAAGCTCTTTTACATGGAGCATTTGGCAGGATTTATCCCCGGCGGCTTTGGCGGCCAGTTTTAAGTCCAATTCGGCCGCCCCGGGTATCACGCACACAAAGTACCCGGTGCGCTCCCCGCGTAAAACGAGCGTTTTATAAATTTGCGCCAGGTTTTGCCCGGTGGCGGCGGCAACATGCTGGGCGCCCAGGTCGTCTTCGTCCACCGGGTAGGATATTAATTCGTACGGTATGCCCAACGTATCCAAATGGCGGGCGGCGTTAGTTTTGTGGAGTTTTTCTTTCATATTATTTCTTCTTGCCCGGTTTTTTGGCGGCGCTCTTTTGGGGCGTGTGGAGTTGGGCCTGCGGGTGCGTTTTCAAAAATGCGTCCACCGCGTCCAACTCCGGCTTGAGGTATTTACCGGTGTAGGACCCGGCACAGGCGGCCACTTGGCGCGGCGTGCCCTGGCAGACAATGTTGCCGCCCTTATCGCCGCCCTCCGGCCCTAAATCAATCAGCCAATCCGCCGTTTTGATAACGTCCAAATTGTGTTCAATAATCAGCACGGTGTTGCCTTTATCGGCCAGGCCGTGTAAAACGTGCAGGAGTTTATCAATATCGGCAAAGTGGAGCCCGGTGGTGGGTTCGTCCAAAATATACAGCGTTTTGCCGGTGCCCTTGCGGGAAAGTTCATCTGCCAGTTTTACGCGCTGGGCCTCCCCGCCGGAAAGCGTGGTGGCCGCTTGGCCTAATTTAATGTAGCCCAGGCCCACATCATTTAAGGTTTTCAAAATGCGTTGGATACGCGGAATGGCGGCAAAAAAATCCAACGCTTGCGACACACTCATATCCAGTACCTCGGCAATGTTTTTGCCTTTGAATTTTACTTGCAGGGTGTCTTCGTTAAAGCGTTTGCCGGCACATTCTTCGCACTTTACATAAATATCGGGCAGGAATTGCATTTGTATTTTTAAGATGCCGTCCCCTTGGCATTTTTCGCACCGGCCGCCTTTTACGTTGAATGAAAACCGCCCCGGCTTGTAGCCCCGGCGTTTGGCTTCGGGCATTTCGGCAAATAAATCCCGGATGTGGGAAAACACGCCCGTATAAGTGGCCGGATTACTGCGCGGCGTTTTGCCAATGGGGCTTTGGTCCACAATAATTACTTTATCTATATTTTCCAACCCTTTAATGGCGCGGTGGGCGCCGGGGGCCTCTTTGGCGCCGTAAAACTTTTGGGCCAGTGCGCGGTATAAAATTTGGTGGATTAATGTGCTTTTGCCGGAGCCGGAAACCCCGGTCACGCATACAAATTTGCCCAGCGGAATTTTAACATCTATATTTTTTAGGTTGAACTGTTGTGCCCCTAAAATTTGTAAGTATTTTCCGTTCCCCGGGCGCAGTTCGGCGCGGGGCAAAATCATCTGCCGTCCGTTTAAGTAAGAGGCGGTGAGGGATTTTTCGTTTTTCAAAAATTGGGGGGTTTCCTGCGCGGCTACAATCTGCCCGCCGTATTCACCCGCCCCGGGGCCGATTTCCACCACATAATCGGAAGCTAAAATGGTGTCTTTATCGTGTTCCACAATAATTAGCGTGTTGTCTAAATCACGCAAGTTTTTGAGCGTTTCAATCAGGCGGTCGTTATCGCGCGAGTGCAGGCCGATAGTCGGCTCGTCCAGTACATATAACACCCCGGTCAGCCCGGAGCCGATTTGCGTTGCCAGGTGGATACGCTGGGCTTCCCCGCCGGAGAGCGTTTGGCTTTTGCGGTCCAAGGTTAAATAAGCCAGCCCCACGCTGTTTAAGAAACCCAGGCGGGCCTTAATTTCTTTTAATACGTCTTTGGCGATGGTTTGCTCTTTGGCGGTTAATTGCAAGTTGTTAAAATAGTTAAGCGCGGCCGATACCTGCATAGACGTAATATCCACAATGCTTTTGCCGTTAATGTAGACGGATAAGGCTTCCGGCTTGAGCCGTTGGCCCTGGCAGGTGGGGCAGGTCACTTCGCGCATAAAGCGGTCGTGGATTTCTTCTTTTACAAAATCGCTTTCGCTTTCCTGGTAGCGGCGCTTGAGGTTTGTAATAACGCCCTCAAACGCTTGTTCCCCGCCCGAAATGACGGACGTATAACTGGCCCCGCCCGCGCCGTAGAGCAGTAAATCGCGCTGGGCCTTGGGGAGTTTTTCCCAGGGGGTGTTCATATTGATATGGCCTTGGCGGCAGACTTGTTGCAAGATGTCAAAATAGTAGCCGCTCCAGGAGCTTTTCCAACGGTGGGTGCGGGTCGTCACGGGGTTGTGCCAGGCGGCAATCGCGCCCCCATTAATGGAGAGCGTTTTGTCCGGCACGACTAAATCTTCGTCAATCTCAATTTTCAGCCCCAGGCCGTTGCAGTCCGGGCAGGCCCCATAGGGGGAGTTGAACGAAAAAAGGCGCGGCTCCAAATCACTAAACCCAATGCCACAATGGGCGCAGGCGTTGTTTTCGCTATAAGTAAATTCGCGCGGGTTTTCGCCTTCTTCCAAAATATGCACGAGTCCTTTGGAATATTTGAGGGCGTTTTCCAAACTTTCGCTTAAACGCTCTTTTTCAAATTCTTCCACAAAAATTTCGTCCGCCACCAGTTCAATGGTATGCTTTTTATAGCGTTCCAACACAGGCGGCTGGGCCACTTCTATCACGGTGCCGTCCACACGCGCTTTTACATAACCCTCTTTTTTCAGCTTGGCGAAAAGTTCCTCGTAAGTGCCGGCCCGGCCTTGAATGAGGGGGGATAAGACATAAACGGTTTTTTCGTTAAATTTTTTAAGAATATCCTGCGTAATGCCCTGCACGCTCCAGGCTTCCACTTCCCGCCCGCAGCGGGGGCAATGGCGGTGGCCGATACGCGCAAACAACAGGCGCAGATAGTCGTAAATCTCCGTGACGGTGGCCACCGTGGAGCGCGGGTTTTTGGACGGATTGCGCTGTTCTATGGAAATAGCGGGGGAGAGCCCCTCAATATGTTCCACGTCCGGCTTTTCCATCAGTTCCAAAAACTGCCGCGCATAGGCGGACATACTTTCCACATACCGCCGCTGGCCCTCTGCGTAAATGGTGTCAAATGCCAGCGAGCTTTTGCCGGAGCCGGAAAGGCCCGTCACTACCGTCATTTTGTCTTTGGGTATTTCTACCGTAATGTTGCGTAAATTGTGTCCCTTCGAGCCGATTACTTTAATGCTTTTCATAAAAATCCTGTAATAAATAGTCAATGTGGCCCAAAAAGCCCTTAATAAATTGTACAATTTATTTAATTTATACTTTAAGGTTCCGTTATGAAAAAACCGGTTAAATATTTATTATATGCGCTGGGGGGCTTGCTTTCCCTGGGGATTATTGGGCTGTTGGTCTATCAGGCCAAAGACAGTTTTGTAAAAATTTGGAGCGAAGTAAGCACCCTATATTTGGGGTTGTCGCTTTTATCTTCCGCTTTGATTTATGTGGCTATGGGGCTTAGCTTGTACGAAGTCCTGCGTATTATGGGCCACAAAATCGGCAAAGGGGCCGCTATTGGGATTGCGCTGGTGTCTACCACGGTAAATTATGTGGTGTCTTCGCTGGGGGTATCCGGCTTTGCGTTGCGGGCCCACCTGCTCAACCGCCGCCGCGTGCCGTTTGGTATGTGCGTGACGGCCAGTATTGTTATTACCGTATTGCTTTATTTTGTGTTGGCGGTAATTATTTTGCAAGGGTCTTTACTGTTGTTTTTGAATAGCTCCGCCACTACACTGCAAATCTTAAAAAATTTCATTTTAATTGTGGTAATGTGTGCGGTGTGTGTGGCCGTCACCGCGTTTTTGTTTAATGACGAATGGCGCTCCAAATGGGTGCGCCGTATTTTCCGCCTGATGAACAAAATGCTGTTTCACGTTTTCCGCGCGTTAATCCCCAAAGGCAAGTACGATAACTTTGTAGACCAACTGGACGAAGGCATTGACCTTATCCACAAGAAAAAGAAAAAACTGACCTGGACCATTATTTATGTGTGTGCCGATTGGTTATTTACCATTTTGGTTTTATATTTTGCCTTCCGCGCCGTGGGCGTGCATATTACGGCGGGGGTATTGGTGGCCGGGTTTGCCGTTGGCATGGTGACCACGCTAATCCCTTTACTGCCGGGCGGTTTGGGCGCTATGGAACTGGCTATGACCGCCGTTTATGCGCAAATGGGTATTAATTGGGATGCCGCCTTAATGGCCACCCTGATTTACCGGGTGGTGTATTATATTTTGCCCGGCATTGTAAGCATTTTTATTTACTGGGGGCTCCAACTTTCCGAAGGGCATATTCCCCATAAAAAGAAATCTGTTCCGGGAGTTTCCAAATGAGAGAACGAATTGACGAATTAGTGCCTAAAAAACATCCCTCTTGCTATGTACATAAAACGGCCTGTTTGTTGGGGGCCGTCACGCTGGAAGAAAACGTGTCCGTTTGGCCGTGCGCCGTGTTGCGCGCGGATATTGCCCCCATTACCGTGGGAAAGGGCAGTAATATCCAAGATAACGCCTGCGTGCATGTAAATTACAACTGCCCGGCGGTAATCGGCGCGGGCGTGACGGTGGGGCACGGGGCCATTGTGCACGGCTCCAAAATAGGCGATAACTGTTTAATTGGTATGAACGCGGTAGTGTTGGAAAGTGAAATCGGCCCCAACTGCATTATCGGCGCGGGCAGTGTGGTGACGGCGGGGAAAAATATTCCGGCCGGGTCTTTGGTGTTGGGCGTTCCCGCTAAAGTGGTACGCCAACTGGACGAAGACGAAATCAACTCCGTTTTGCATAACGCGCACGAATACGAGCGACTGGCTAAAATTTACAAAGACCAGTGCGAGGAACTGGCATGAAAAAAGTAGTGCTGGTGGAAGACTCCAAGGTACTGGCAACGGCCCTTTGCGGCGCCTTAAAAATAGAAGGCGTGGAAGTCATCTGGGCGGCCGACGGCGTAAAAGGCGTGGCGGCGGCCAAACAGCACAAGCCGGATTTGATTTTGCTGGATTTAATGCTCCCCAAGTTAAGCGGTTTTGAGGTGTGTAAATTATTAAAAACGGATAATGCCACCTGGAAAATCCCGGTGGTGATAATGTCCACATTAAGTGACCCGGAATCGCGCGACCGTGCCACTCAGGCCGGGGCGGATTATTTTATTCCCAAACCGTATGATTTGGCCTCCACCATGGCGGAGATAAAAAAGTATTTGCATATTTAACCAAGCGGCCCGGTTGCGGGCCGTTTTTCAAGCGAGGTGACGTATGAGTACCCAAAAAAGCACCCGGCCCACGCCGGAATTGTTGGAAGAATTGTTAGATGCCAACCAACCGTCTAAAGTGTTGGAACTGTTAAAACAGGTAAAAACAAAAGATGCCGCCATGCGGTTTTTGGAGGGCGAGGCGCACCGCCAGTTAGGCTCTTTTGAAGCGGCTATTGCCAGTTATGCCAAGGCGTTGGCTATTTGCGAAGATGCCGAAGGCCGCATGGATGCGTTGCTCGCCTTGGCGGCCTGCTACCGCACGTTGGGGCACTCCGCCGCCGCGTACGAAATGGCCGACGAATCCTTACAAATGGCGAACGAACTGGAAATGGACGATTACGCCGTGCGCTCCATGCAGGAAATGGGCATGGCCTTGCGCGCGTGGGGCCGTTTGGAAGAAGCACTGGATATGTTGGATGTGGTGCTTTCTTATTACGAACAGCAAAAAGATTGGGCCGGTATGAGCTTTATTTGTTGGGCCAAGGGCGGCATTTTCCGCTTGCAGGGCCATTTTGAGGACGGTATCCGCCAGTTTAAGGAGTCTATCCGCCTGGCTAAAAAAGCGGGGGACGATATTAATTTGGCTTACGGGTATTGCGGGTTAGCCGGGATTAGCCGCATTTGCGGTAAAATTGACGATTGCGTAAAAAATTACAAATTGGCGGAAAAAATCTTCCGCGCAAGCGAGGACGTTTTCGGCAAAGCCTACACCAACTGCGGTATGGCAAACGGCTTGCGCCAACAAGGCAAGTACGACGAAGCCCTGCGCCATTATAACACCGCCGATAAGCTCTATTCGTCTATTCACGATACGGTGGACTTGGGCTTTGTAAAGTGGGGCCGCGCGGATATTTTGAAACGCAAAAATAAATTGGAACTGGCCTTAAAAGATTTGCAGGAAGCCAAAGTGCTTTTTGATAATTCCGACGAAAAACGCGGCCAGATTTTGACGAAACTGTCTTTGGCGCAAGTGCTGTATGCGCTGGGCAAAACGGCCGAGGCGGAAGAGTTGTATGCGGCGGGAGTGGAGCAGGCGAAGGGAGAGGGGTTGCATACCTACCTAGAAAGCTATACTTGATAACAACTGTTGGTAAGCTAGGTTTTCAATGCGCGGGGAACAAAATAACATTTTGTTCCCCGTTCGCATTTAATGGGCAAAC
>ENA-OZGC01001749-OZGC01001749.1-human-gut-metagenome-genome-assembly--contig:-NODE-1749-length-11332-cov-5.819367_pt1 | contig 11332 bp, 8 predicted proteins | sample MGYA00245109_ERZ653643 | MGnify/ENA primary metagenome ERZ653643 (study PRJEB26926, sample SAMN06165107) | human gut metagenome | biome: ENVO:00009003; feature: ENVO:2100002; material: ENVO:00002003... | reverse complement strand
TGCAGCGTAGTCTCGTGGGCTCGGAGATGTGTATAAGAGACAGCTCGTCTGTTTTTCCAGACCGTGCAGAACAAGCTGCATTATGCCGTTCATCGCCACACAGCGGCAGAGTTGATCGTGGAGCGGGCTGATGCGGCGAAGGAACACATGGGGCTGGCAACCTGGGAAAATGCACCAGACGGAAAAATCGTAAAGGCTGATGTGACCGTAGCCAAGAACTATTTGAGCGAAAAGGAAATGTCATATCTGGAACGGATCGTGTCTCTCTATTTGGACTATGCCGAGCTTCAGGCTGAACGCAAAATTCCTATGAGTATGGAGGATTGGGCGAAGCGTCTGGACGGGTTCTTGGAGTTTAACGGAAACGAACTGCTGACGGGACCCGGTAAAATCAGCGCGGAGCAGGCAAAGCTTCATGCCGAAACAGAGTTTGAGAAATATCGAATTATTCAGGATCGACTCTACGAGAGCGACTTTGATCGTTTCCTCATGTTGGAGCAGTCGGCGGAGAATTCTGTGATGGAGAACTAACTCTTATTGATTACAGCGGCCCAAAATATGAATGGGCTATTACGCCTGTTTTGGCAAAGAGGTTGGTATCAAATTGTGATACCAACCTCCTGATGACTATATCGACTTTCGAAGAAACTGCGGTGTTATCTGTGACGCTGAGTCGATGCGATTTGCGCAGGCACTGTCTACACAAATCGCTGGTTGACCACAGTTTCACCACAGACAAGCGTGGAAACAACGGAGACTGCACTTCGCAAAAGTTCTGGAAACGATGTTGTTCGGAATAGAAACGACTAAAAACAAACGGAAATTATTATAAAAAACGCCAAAAATCTCTTGGTAAGGATGAGGTCACCAGTTCAAATCTGGTCAGCAGCTCCAGAACAACACCTGAAATCCGAACGATTTCAGGTGTTTTTCGTTATAAAGATAAATCTGGGATCAAGAAGAGCTCCCGCATTGCAAAATGCAATGCGGGAGTGTTTTTCAGTCGCAGACATCATCCGCTACGCGGCACAGCACATCGGGGTGGTTGGAGATGATGCAGTCTACGCCCCGGGCGATCATATCTTTCATGTTCTCCTCGTCATTTACCGTCCAGGTGTTGACCTTCATGCCCCGGCCGTGGAACAGTTCCATCAGCTCCGGCTGATATTGCAGAAGCATATACCGGGGATGCATATTGTCGGCATTGGAGCGCTGGACATAATGTTCCATGTCCAGATAGGGCTTATCATACAGAAGGCCGGTTTCAATGTCCGGGCACAGCTCCTTGAAATGCTGCATGGAGATATGGTTGAAGGAGGAAACGAACACCTGCTCCTGCATCTGGCGTTTGCAGATTTCGTCGATCACCCGTTGCTCCAGATTCTCGTAAAACACCTCGTAGTTTTTCAGTTCCATGTTCAGCAGCATCTTGGTCTCCTTACAGAAGTCCAGCAGCTGGCCGAAGGTCCAGATATGCTGACCTGCAAATTCCGGAGACTTCCAAGCACCGATATCCAGTGAGAGCAGCTCATCATAGGTCATGTTCTTGATGAAGCCGGTGCCGTTGGAGGTGCGCTCCACAGAGGCATCATGAAAAATCACCAGCTTGCCGTCTTTGGTGATGTGGACGTCACTTTCAAAACCGTCGGCAGCGGTCTTTTCCACTGCCATCTGGAAGGCCAAAGGGCTGTTCTCCGGGTAATTGCCGGAAAAACCGCGGTGCGCAAGCAAAAGTGGGCGTTTCATATGATTCTCTCCTTACACGTAATAATAAAAGCGCATGACGCTCCCGTCATACGCTTCTCTCAACATCTCTAATTTGTATTATAGCCGCATAAACAGGGAAATACAAGTATTAACACAAAATTTTGGCAAAAGGAATTTCGGGACGAAATTGACCAGAAGTGCCCGCAGTTTTTGATAAAAACCGAGGCTGTTGCTGCAACAGCCTCGGTTTTGTGCGCGTTTACTGGTGGATGGCGGTGCCGGTTTTGCCGGCTACGCCGTCCTTGGCCTTTTCCAGCAGCGTGATGAGGGCGGAGCGGCCGGGGGCACTTTCGGCAAACTCCACGGCGGCCTCCACCTTGGGCAGCATGGAACCGGGGGCAAAGTGCCCCTCACCGATGTACTTGCGGGCCTCGTCAGGAGTCAGGGAATCCAGCCACTTTTCATCGGGCTTGCCGAAGTTGATAGCAACCTTTTCTACGGCAGTGAGGATGATAAGGGTGTCGGCTTCCACCTGCTGAGCCAGTACGCAGGAGGCGAAGTCCTTGTCGATAACAGCGGCGGCGCCCTTCAGATGGTGCCCCTCAGTCTTGTAGACGGGAATTCCGCCGCCGCCGCAGGCCACCACCACCAGCCCAGCCTCTACCATATCACGGATGGACTGGATCTCAATGATCGACTGAGGTCTGGGAGAGGCGACCACCCGGCGGTATCCGCGGCCGGCATCTTCGATGACGTTGTAGCCGCGTTCGGACACCATCTTGTCGGCTTCCTCCTTGGTCATGAAAGCACCGATGGGTTTGGTGGGGTTGTGGAACGCCTCATCATTCGGGTCCACCTCAACCTGAGTAAGCACGGTGGCTACACCCTTTTGGATGCCGCGGTCCAGCAGTTCTTCCCGCAGCGCGTTTTGCAGGTCATAACCAATGTAGCCCTGGCTCATGGCCACGCATACGGACAGAGGACAGGGAATGTACTTCTCCGGCTCGGAGCGGGTCAGCTCGGCCATGGCTTTCTGGATCATGCCCACCTGGGGGCCGTTTCCGTGGGCGATGATGACCTCATGTCCTTCTTCAATCAGGTCGACGATGGCCTTGGCAGTCTGCTTTACGGCGATCATCTGCTCAGGGAGATTGCTGCCCAGAGCATTGCCGCCCAGCGCGATCACAATACGCTTACCCATGAAAAACACCTCAATTTGTTTAGATTCTATACATTTTGGAGCAAAAACGGCAATAGATGCCCCGTGTTGCGGGGGTGCCGCTGGTGAAAATGATGGAGCCCGTCCGCACAGATACAGGCAGGTTGACCTATGCAGACGGGCCTCCGGAATGGAAAAGGGATGTCAGGCGGAAAGCCTGTAAAATACAGCGTGTTCTGAGAAGATTTACTTCTGGAACCAACGGGCGATCCCGCGCTCCTCCAGAGCCTTCAGCGTGGCCTGAGGATCCTTCACCTTAGCCAGGAAGATCATGGCGGCGATGATATAGGGCTTGTAGGAAGCTTCCTTATACAGGGGGGTGCGGTAGCGGTCAAACACGGAGGCCTCTACCTCGCCGTCCTTGCAGGAAACATCGTTGATGTCGGCAGGGAGGCAGTGGAGATACAGGGCCTTACCGTCCTTGGTGGTCTTCATCAGTTCCTCGGTGCAGCACCAATCCTTGTGATCGGCGTTCTGGGCCAGCAGTTCCTTCTCCAGAGCCTTGATGCCGTCGGCGTCGCCCTCAGCGTACAGATTAGTGCGCTTCTCCATAGCGGCGAAGGGAGCCCAGCTCTTGGGATAGACGATATCAGCGTCCTTGAAGGCCTCGGCCATGGAGTTGGTCTTGGTGAAGGAACCGCCGGTCTTGGCGGCGTTGGCCTTGGCGACCTCCTCCACCTCGGGCATGACCTCGTATCCCTCGGGGTGAGCCAGCACCACGTCCATGCCGAAACGGCTCATCAGGCCGATGACGCCCTGAGGCACGGAGAGGGGCTTGCCGTAGGAGGGGCTGTAAGCCCAGGTCATAGCGATCTTCTTGCCCTTCAGGTTCTCCACGCCGCCAAAGTGGTGAATGATGTGCAGCATGTCGGCCATGCACTGGGTGGGGTGGTCAATATCGCACTGCAGGTTGACCAGGGTGGGCTTCTGCTCCAGAACGCCGTCCTTGTGGCCCTGGGTCACGGCCTCAGCCACTTCCTTCTGATAGGTGTGGCCCTTGCCGATGTACATATCGTCACGGATGCCGATGACGTCAGCCATGAAAGAGATCATGTTGGCAGTCTCGCGGACAGTCTCGCCGTGAGCGATCTGGCTCTTGCCTTCGTCCAGATCCTGGACCTCCAGGCCCAGCAGGTTGCAGGCGGAGGCAAAGGAGAAACGGGTGCGGGTAGAGTTGTCCCTGAACAGGGAAATGCCCAGACCGGACTCGAAGATCTTGGTGGAGATGTTGTTCTCGCGCATATAGCGCAGGGCATCCGCCACGGTAAAGACGGCTTCCAGCTCGTCATCGGACTTGTCCCAGGTCAGGAAGAAGTCACCCTCGTACATCTCTTTGAAGTTCAGGGCGTTCAGCTTGTCGATATATTTCTGCAGAGTAGCGTCCATGATAATTGGCTCCTTTATAAATCTATATTTTGTGCTTGGAAGAAACGGTCTGAAACGGTTTCTGTGCGAATTACTGAATGTCATTGTTGGTCTTGCCGGCCCGGAACTGGGAGACATCGGCAGTCTTGTTCTCCTCCTTGTACAGACCGGGCACGGCGGCGTACAGGGCAGCGCAGGTCACAAGATCCTGCTTCCAGGTGATCTCATTGGGGGCATGGGCCTGAGACTCCGCACCGGGGCCGAAGCCAACACAGGGGATGCCGTAACGGCCTTGGATAGCTACGCCATTGGTGGAGAAGGTCCACTTGTCAATCAGGGGACGGTGACGCAGGTGCATCGCGCCGTCGGGGCCAATGCGCTCCTCACCGTACAGCGCATGGTGGGCATCCACCAGAGCCTGCACGTGGGCGGCGTTTTCCTTGTTGATCCAGGTGGGGAAGTAGCACTCGGTCTCGTAGACCTCGCCGGTCCAGGAGGGCCGGTCATACATATACATGGAGACCTTCACATCGTCGCCGTACTTCTTTACGCTGGGCAGCTGGCGGATCTCCTCCAGGCAGGAGTCCCAGGTCTCGCCGGCAGTCATGCGGCGGTCGATGGAGATGGAGCAGGAGTCAGCCACAGCGCAGCGGGAGGGAGAGGTGTAGAAGATCTGGGAGGTGGTGCAGGTGCCCCGGCCAAGGAACTGAGCGTCCTCGTAATGCTCGGGGTTGAATGCGGGATTCAGCATCTTCACGAGGCCCTTGATCTCGTTGGAGGGGCCATCGCCATTCTCGTTGAGCGCGCGGACTTCCTGAAGAATGTCGGCCATCTTGTAAATGGCGTTGTCACCACGCTCGGGTGCAGAGCCGTGGCAGGAAACGCCCTTCACGTCCACACGGATCTCCATGCGGCCGCGGTGGCCGCGGTAGATGCCGCCGTCGGTGGGCTCGGTGGAGATAACGAATTCCACCTGCTCCTTTTTGATGCCGTTGGCGGGGAAGTACTTGTTGACGATGTACTGCCAGCACATACCGTCGCAGTCCTCCTCCTGCACAGAACCCACCACCATGATCTTATAGCCGGCGGGGATCAGGCCCAGATCCTTCATGATCTTGGTGCCGTAAGTGGCAGAGGCCATACCGCCCTCCTGGTCGGAGCCGCCGCGGCCATAGATGACCTGATCATCCTCGTAGCCCTGGTAGGGGTCATGGGTCCAGTTGTCGATGTTGCCCACGCCCACGGTGTCGATGTGGGAGTCGATGGCGATGATCTTGTCACCGTCACCCATCCAGCCGATGACGTTGCCAAGACCGTCGATCTCCACCTTGTCATAGCCCAGCTTTTCCATCTCGGCCTTGATGCAGTGAACGACCTCACGCTCCTCGCAGCTTTCGCTGGGGTGGGAAATCATGTCCCGCAGAAAGCGGGTCATATCGGCCTGATAGGCCTGAGCGGCTGCTTTGATCTTCTCAAAATCCATGGTAGTAACCTCCAATTTTATTTCTCAAATTTTGATCGGGTCCGCTTCTGGACCGTGCGTTCAGCAGGGCTTCTGCGGGGTGTCATCGGTGGGATACTCGCCATCCCACACCACCCGGCGATACTTTTCGGGATCGGTGTTGCCCTCAGTGGAGAACATGAGCACCCGGCTGTGCCGGTCCAGCTCCAAAGCGTCCCGCAGCTCCTTGTAGGTGTCATCACACATGATGGCGTCCAGAACGCCCATGCCCACGGCGCCGGATTCGCCGGACACCACGCGGGGATCGCCCTTGACGGGGGAACTCAGCATCCGCATACCCTTGGCGCTGACCCAATCGGGGCAGGAGATGAAGGCGGACACATGGTTCCGCAGAATGTCCCAGGAGATCGTGTTGGGTTCGCCGCAGGCCAGACCGGCCATGATGGTTTTCAGATCACCGGTGACGATGCGGGGCTTGCCGTCATTGGCCAGCGCGCCCTGATACAGGCAGTCAGCCGCCTCGGCCTCCATTACCACGAACTTGGGGGGATCGTTGGGGAACAGGTTTGCGAAGTAGCCCACCACCGCACCGGCCAGAGAGCCGACGCCGGCCTGGACGAACACGTGGGTGGGACGGTTTACGCTGCACTGACGAAGCTGGTCGGCGGCCTCATTAGCCATGGTGCCGTAGCCCTGCATGATCCAGGAGGGGATCTCCTCGTAGCCGTCCCAGGCGGTATCCTGCACGATGACGCCGTGTTCCGTCTGTGCGGCTTCCGCAGCAGCCATACGCACACAGTCATCGTAGTTGACTTCCTCGATGGTGACCTTGGCGCCCTCCTTGGCGATATTGTCAAAGCGGGACTTGCTGCTGCCCTTGGGCATGTGTACCACCGACTTCTGGCCCAGCTTGTTGGCCGCCCATGCCACGCCGCGGCCATGGTTGCCATCGGTGGCGGTGAAGAAAGTGGCCTGACCGAATTCCTTACGGAAGGATTCGCTGGTCAGGTAGCTGTAATTCATTTCGGACACGTCCCGGCCCATCTCGCCGGCGATGTACCGGGCCATGGCGAAGGAGCCGCCCAGCACCTTGAAGGCGTTGAGACCAAACCGGTAGGACTCATCCTTCACATACACACCCGCCAGCCCCAGATATTGTGCCATACCGTCCAGCTGCGCCAGAGGGGTGATGGAGTACTGGGGGAAGGACCCGTGGAAGGAGCGGGCCTTGGCCACATTGGGCAGGGACATCACATCCAGATGCTGATCGTCACTCTTCGGCATATGATTGAGGACCCATTTGAGCTGATCTTTCATGGAATACTCGCCTCCAAAATATTTTTACTTCATGGTAAAATTTATTTAGCTTTCTGAGACCATCATAGCATGTGTTCTTCTGTTGTCAAGCAGAAAAACTCAAAAAAATGTTGTAAAGCTAAAACTTTTTTTGGCTCCTCTTGCGGAACCTGTGCGCAAGGCTGTTTTTTCCAAAAATCGGGCCTCCGCAGCAGGGATATTTCCCCGGCTTTCCATGCATGGAAGGTTTGGAAGTGCCCTTGCTTTTTACGGAAGGCCACTTCGTGAGTGGAGGGAGATCTGACTTGTTTTCGGATATATCGCTCCTGCTGCAATCTGCTTGACGGCCCAGATACTCTAACGAGAAAATTAAAAATTTTTAGGTCTCAAAAAAATGGTTGAAACTCACTAAAATTATGATACAATAATGGAATAATCATGGCAGGCCTGTCAGCGGCAACGGATCAGACCGTGTATTCCATAGTTTGCCCTGTTCTTTTTGGGGCGTTTCTGCTGCGGACCGGAAAAGGAGGGCATTTACGTGCCGAATGCATCTACGCTGCAATTTCTCTTGACGCTGGCAAAGGGGATCGCCAGTCAATTCGGCCCCAACTGCGAGGTGGTGGTTCACGATCTTGCCACCAATGACCCGGAACGGTCCATCGTTGCCATTGAAAACGGACACGTCACCGGACGCAAGGTGGGGGACGGGCCCTCCCATGTGGTTCTGGAAGCCCTGCGGGGGAACCCCGAACAGCTCCACGATCACCTGTCCTACCTGACCCGGACCAAGGATGGGAAGATCCTGAAATCCACCACCATCTATATCCGAGATGATGACGGTGCCCCCATTGGCATCTTCGGCATCAACTACGATATCACCCTGATGCTGGCCATGGAGAATGCGATCAAGCAGTTTACCGCCACTGAAAAGGACGAGAAGGAGCCGGAGCCGATTGCCCGGAATGTCTCTGATCTGCTGGATGAGCTGATCGAGCAGAGCGTGAAGGTGGTGGGTAAGCCGGTGGCCCTGATGAACAAGGAGGATAAGGTCAAGGCGGTGCAGTTTCTCAATGAGACCGGAGCCTTCCTCATCACCAAGAGCGGCGACCGGGTATGCAAGTTCTTCGGCATCTCCAAGTACACTCTGTACAGCTATATTGACGAATCCAAGGCGTGAAACACCTCAAACACAGACGTTCAAATGCTTATTATGCTTATTATTAAGACAGAGCGGTTGCAAACCTCGGTTTGCAGCCGCTCTGGTTTTGCCGATAAAGAGGTAATTTCCCCTCGGCGGTAAGGAAGGGTGTGTGCGGGAAACCCAAGAAGGGTGTCCTGCGCCATTGAAATCCCAAGTTTTCAAAACTTTTATAAAGCTCTGAAAGCTTGTTCAGTGAGGCGAAAAGACTTTTTCGACACGCTGAATAAATAACCGGTCATCACAGACGCTGAACGGCCACTTCCGGGTCTCCGGCAAAGAAATCGGCCTCCCGGCTGTGGCAGGTGAACAGGAGGATCTGCCGATGGGTTGCTGCCTGCTTCAGCCACCGGAGGGCGGCGGCGCAGCGCTCGTTGTCGAAATTGGTGAGAGCATCATCCAGAATGATGGGGATGGACTTTTCCGATGGCAGCACCAGCTCGCAGATAGCCAGCCGAGCGGAGAGGTAGAGCTGATCCGCAGCCCCGGCGGACAAAAGCTGGATGTCCCGGTCAATGGGGTCCCCGGCGGGGCGAGCAGTGAGGTGAAAGCTCCGGTCCAGGGCGGCGGCGGTGTAGCGTCCCTCTGTCAGCTCGTGGAAGATTTCCGCTGTCCGGCGGCTGAGTTGAGGGGAGAAGCGGTTCTGCAGGACGGTGTTTGCACCGGTCAGAGTGTCCATGGCCAGACGCAGGGCGTCATATTCCTCCTGAAGCTGACCAATCTGGCTTTGCAGCGACTCGGCGGAAGCCCGCAGCCCATCAGGATCCCCCATAGCGTGAAGCTGACCGGTCAGGCGGTCGGTGGCGGAACGGGCGGCGGCCAACTGGACCTGCGCCTGTGCCAGCGCATCCGCGACGGTTTCCCGACTGCGAAGAGGAGGAGTTGATTCCATATCACAGCTGTCCGGGATGCCTTGCTGAACCAGAAGATCCAGACGGACCTGAGCTTCTCTGGCGGCGGTCTGGGCCTCGGACAGTGCCTTACGGCGCTGGGCGGCCTGCCGCAGGACCTGATCGGCGGTGGGGATGTCAAAGGCGGCGGGGGCAAAGCGCCGGACCTCCAACAAAATTGCCTGTTCGTTGGTGGTCAGGGTATTGTAGTAAGCGTCGGCGGTGGCGGATTTGGTGTTCAGGTCCGCCTGCGCGGCGTCCCGGACCTCCACGGCGGCGGTATAGGCATCCGCAAAGGCAGTAATCTCGTTGGTATCCGTGGTGCCGAACCGCTTCATGAGGGCGATATTGCACAGCTTTTTTAAAGCGTGCTGTCGGTACTGGCGGGAAATATAGGTGCCGGCTGCTGCCACAACGGCTGCCGCCAGTGCGGGAAGGGCCCAGGGCACCAACTGAAAGAGGGGCAGAGAAAGGACGGACAACTGCGAGTACAGCAGGGCAAAGATGCCGCCTGCCGCCGCAAGAAACAAAAAGAAAATCGCCAGCTCGCGAAAAGCGATAGGGCCGGGGACCCGGTCGGATGAAGTGCCTTGGGCTTCCTTCCGGGCGCTCTCCGCCGTCTGACCGGCAAAGGGGCTGTCATTGACGTTCTTTTCCGCCCGGAGGAGGGCTTTCATGGCCTCGTCCCGATCAGTGCGGGCTTTCTCTACGTTCTTACGGACAGTTTCCAGATTGACGATGGCGCCCCGCAGCCGTCCGATGGTCTCCATGTCCGGGACCCGGTCTTCCTCCAACTGCTGGGTCAGGCTATGGACCCGCTGGGCGGCGGTGTCGGCATCGGTGGTCAAGGCGGCTAATTGGCGGTGCTTTTGAGCTGCTTCCCACCGGTCATACTGGGCCAATTCATCGGAGAGGGTCTGCACATCGGACTCCAACGCCTGAGAACGTTCCAGAGCGTCTGCGAGCTGCTGCTGAAGCTGAACGGAGGAGTCCAACTGCTGCTGGACCTCCGCAAGCTCCGCTTCCAAGGCCGGGAGCTGGCCGCTCTTATTGAAACGGCGGCGGTTCAACTGCTTTTTCAAAGCGTCATAGGCCTCTGTATAAGAGGTATCCTCGTCACCGGAGGAGATGAGGGACGCTACGCGGCGCTCCAGGCCGGCGTCCTGCGTGATGGCCAGTCCGCTTTGACGGATGAAGGCGCTGCGCTCAAAGACCTCCCGACTGACGCCCAGCAGAGTTTCGCCGCAATTCGCCCCGGTCAATCCCTCTACCGGGGAGGCGGTGCCGGTGTAGACAGCTTGGAAGTCCGCCATAGGGGCGGTCTGCCGCCGGGTAGCCCGGGTGATGGTGAGGTCGGCGCCGTCAGCGTGACATTCCAGCCGTCCGGACATGGAGCCGCCGTCCCACGGGGCGTAGCGGTTTTTGTCGGCGATGAAACCTGCCTTGTCCCGTTCGCGGCTGTTGATGCCGTAGAGCATGGCAGTCAGAAAGGCACACCAGGTGGATTTTCCGGTTTCATTGGGGGCTTCTATGATATTAAGACCATCCTGGAGCTGCAAGGTCTCATTCCGTAGCCGTCCGAAGACGGCGGACATACGTTGAATCAGCACAGTGATACCTCCGCAGAGCATATATAATATGGTGTCAGTATAGCATATCGGGGCTGTTTTGCACAGATTATTTTCGACACTGTTAAGGCGATAGTAAGGGATAAGAAATACTAATAATTAAAATCAAAAAAACTTGGAAAAAACCGTTGACAAACGGAGAAGTATCTGGTATTCTAACTAAGCTGTTTGACGGCGATGAAGTGGATGAGTCGGGCGCTTGAAGATCTGAAAAGATCCGAAAGAAAAATCTGAAAAAGATTTGAAAAAAGTACTTGACAAAACGAACTGAGCCTGATATAATAGTGACTGTTCCGCTTGAGGGACGTGCACCTTGTAAATTAAACAACGTGAGAAAAGAAAGCACCAGCGGAGCGAGCTTTTCACGAGGCTCGCGACGAAGTTGTGGGTGAATAGGCCGTAGTCAATTCGGCCGAAAGCAGCAACTATAAAAGAGAAATAAATGAAGTCATGATAAATGACTCTATGATTGATTTAAGCGGCTACGGTCGTTTAGATACCATATTATAGAGAGTTTGATCCTGGCTCAGGACGAACGCTGGCGGCGTGCTTAACACATGCAAG
>ENA-OZGC01001741-OZGC01001741.1-human-gut-metagenome-genome-assembly--contig:-NODE-1741-length-11396-cov-6.581695_pt1 | contig 11396 bp, 8 predicted proteins | sample MGYA00245109_ERZ653643 | MGnify/ENA primary metagenome ERZ653643 (study PRJEB26926, sample SAMN06165107) | human gut metagenome | biome: ENVO:00009003; feature: ENVO:2100002; material: ENVO:00002003... | reverse complement strand
GTAATAACTGAGTCAACTCATATTATCAATAACACTTATAGGGGTCAACAAAAATCGTTAAACCACACAACTAAAATCTGCGAACCGCAAATAAAATTCCGTTCCGTGCTTTGCAATGTCCGTTCAAAGGCTTTGAATGTCCGTTCAAAGGCTCTGAATGTGCGTTCAAAGGCTCTGAATGTGCGTTCAAAGGCTTTGAATGTGCGTTCCAAGTCTTTGAACGGACTTTTTATAGTTGTTTCAAGAACAAATTCATAACTAACAGGAAACAATTTGCATGCTATTAAAGTAAAAACACATGCCTATAGGGGTGCTGAGTTGTTACTTGCAAAAGTTGGGTAATATTACCAACTTTTGTCCCCCCCTATTTCTTATCCCGAACAGAAGTAAAACTCTGCACATATTTTAAAATCTGTGCAACAAAACCTCCTTTTTCTGTTAATGTATTTTAAATAAGCGCGCCTTTCTGTACCCAAATAGAACATTCTTCTTACCTTTGCGGACGTTTTTATTTAAAATTATTAAAATGAAGAAACTAAAATTAGTTTGTGTTGCCATTGCGATGGTCTGTGCAACACCTACATTGGCAGGTGGTTTGCTCACAAACACAAACCAGCACGTAGCATTCAACAGAATGATGAGCCGTGAGGCTTCAATCGGTATTGACGGAGTTTATTACAATCCGGCCGGAGTTGTATTCATGGGTGAAGGTCACCATCTCGCCATCAACTGGCAGTTGGCTTTCCAGTCACGTACTATCAACAATGACTATGATTTGTTTACCAACAATGTAAACAATCCCATCACTCCTCGCGATTTCAAGGGTACGGCTTTGGCTCCTGTTATCCCTTCTTTCCAGTATGCCTACAACAAAGGTAAATGGTCTTTCCAGGCCAGCTTCGCCCTCACTGGTGGTGGCGGTAAGTGTACCTTCGACGATGGACTGGGATCATTCGAGAAGATTGTAGCCGAGACTGCCATTGCAGCTTGCCAGTTGGCTGGTGCTGTCGACCAGGTGGCAGGTGCTTATGGTGTACCAGCCATATTCTCAAACAACCAATGCTTCGGAACTGAAGGTAAATACAGCTACAACAGCTATATGCACGGACGTCAGTATTACTACGGTCTCTCTGCAGGTGCCGCTTACAAGTTCAGCGACAACTTCAGTGCCTTCTTGGGTGTTCGTGGCGTTTATGCCCTGACCAATTACTATGGTTATGTAGAGAACATTCAGGTAGGACAAATGCCTCTTTATAAGGTACTCAACCCCGCTAAGGAAAGTTCTGCCAATATCGAGTTGAGCTGCGACCAGAGTGGCGTAGGCTTCACTCCTATCATCGGCGTAGATTACAAGACCGGCCGTTGGAACTTCTCAGCCAAGTATGAGTTCAAGACCCGTATACGTCTGAAGAACAAATCAGTAAATCAGATACCAAGTATCGGCAACCTGCCCGACAATCTGCGCAATGCCTACATCGCTAATGGAGTGCCAGAGGCTGCTGCAGACGCTATTCTGAGCAACCCAAAAATTCAAGGAGCCATGGTCGCATTGAAGACTCAGTTTGACTCAAAGATAGACAGAGCCATCGGTGAATATGAGGACGGCAAGAAGATTGCTGGCGACATTCCTGCTTACTTGGCTTTGGGAGTAGGCTACAGCCCTGTAGATGCAGTAAGAGTAAACGTAGGTTTCCACTGGTTCGACGACAAGAATGCCACATCTTACAACAACCGCAACAAGGAGTTGAAGCGTGGTACCCTGGAGTATAATGCCGGTGTAGAGGTAGACGTCAACAAGAAGATCACTCTGAGTACAGGTTGGCAGAACACCAACTATGGTTTGTCTGACGAGTATATGGATGACAAGTCATTCGTTGTAAGTTCCAACTCTGTTGCCATCGGTGGTGTTTATCACATCAACAAGAAGATGGATCTCAACGTGGCTTACTTCCACACATTCTATCAGCACAAGAAGACTACCGAAACGGTACAGCTCACAGCAGACAGAAGCTTGAACTACTCTTCTGACTATACCCGTAACAACAACGTCTTCGCAGTTGGTCTCGACATCAACTTCTAAGAGCAACATTCCAAAAGCATAACTACATACAATCGCAAAAGGCTATCCCAATCTTTTGAAAGGGATAGCCTTTTTATTTTTATGTTCATTGGCTCTATACAAAGACAAGATCATTGCCATCATATCAGTCTACATGGGGTCGACATCATAGTAAATCTGCAATGCGCCATAGCGAGGGTCCTTCGACATTTGCTCCTGGGCATATCTCAGATATTCTCTCACCTTTGCCTGATTGATGCCATTCTCGAGTTTGATAACAATCTTACGGATGTTCATGGTCTTCACCTTTGCCACCGCTGGCTTGTCGGGGCCAAGGACCCTGTCGCCAAACCAGGAGCGCAAAGTCTGTCCCAACTCCATACTCGCCTGATGGCATACCTGCTCGTGCTTATGCTTCAGGAAGACATAGACAAGATGGTAGAAAGGAGGATAATGGAAAGCCCTTCGTTCCTCCAACAAGTCTTGGTAGAAGCCTGCATAATCGTTATGAACCACCTGCGAGATGACAGGCAACGTGGGCGACTTGGTCTGCAATATCACCTTGCCTCGCTTGCCCTTTCTCCCGGCCCTTCCGCTCACCTGAGCCATCATCATAAAGGCATGCTCGTAGGCTCGGAAGTCAGGATAATTGAGCATGGAATCGGCATTCAGTATGCCCACCACACTCACCTTGTCGAAATCCAGTCCCTTGGAGATCATCTGGGTGCCAATGAGCAGATTGGTCTTACCCGACGAGAAATCATCTATCAGCCGCTCGTAAGCATTGCGGGTACGGGTGGTGTCCAAATCCATACGGGCGATACGAGCCTCGGGAAAGATATCCATAAGTTGGTCTTCGATGCGCTCGGTACCCAGACCTCGCCCCATGAGTTCTGTACTTCCACAGTTGGGGCACTCCACTGGCACAGGATAAGTATATCCGCAATAGTGACAGGTGAGCAGGTTGATATTCTTATGAAGTGTAAGCGACACATCGCAGTTCTTGCACTTAGGCACCCATCCGCATACCTTACATTCCACCATCGGTGCAAAGCCACGACGGTTCTGGAACAGAATGGCCTGTTCGCCATGCGACAAAGCCTCGCGTATGGCTGCTAAAAGTTGAGGAGAATAGGCACCAGTCATCATCTTGCGATGCCGCAAATCCTTTACATCCACCACCTGGATTTCGGGCAACTGTATGTCCTTGTATCGGGTTTTGAGTTCCACCAATCCGTACTTGCCCTCCTGCGCATTGTAATAACTCTCCATAGAGGGTGTGGCTGTACCCAAAAGAACCTTACAGTCGGGATACATACCTGCCAACACAATAGCAGCACTGCGGGCATGATAGCGGGGAGCAGGGTCTTGCTGCTTAAAGGAGGTTTCGTGTTCCTCGTCGATGATGACAAGTCCAAGATTCTGAAAAGGGAGAAAGACTGCACTTCGAGCCCCAAGAATAACATCGTAGGGATGGGCTGACATCTGTTTCTGCCATATCTCCACTCGTTCGGCATCGCTATACTTGGAATGATAAATGCCAAGACGATCGCCAAAAACTTTGTGCAGACGTTCCATGATCTGTACCGTGAGAGCTATCTCGGGCAGAAGATAAAGCACCTGCTTGTGATTGTCGAGAGCCTGCTTGATGAGGTGGATATACACCTCAGTCTTGCCACTCGAAGTCACGCCATGAAGAAGCACCACGTTTTTCTTCATCATCTGAAGGAGAATCTTGTTATAAGCTTCCTGCTGGGCTATGGAAAGTGGTTTGATCTGTTCGAAGTGACTCTCACCTGAGGTATTCAGTCGTCCCACCTCCTCCTCGTAAGTAAAGAGGATGTCGCGGTCGATGAGCGATTTGACGATGGCAGAAGTGCAATGAGCCTCATTCATCAGCTCTTCCTTGGTGACCTTCTTGATGCCTTCGCGAGGCGTATCGTTCTCAAGACTGTCCCAATGGGAAAGGCTGAGAAATGTAGTAAGGGCTTTAGATTGCTTCAGGGCACGCTGCAACATGTTAAGAGCCACATGCAGGGAAGCTTCGTTGCGGTATTTGCTCGTAAGCTCCACATACAATTCCATCCTGGGTTTGAACTTCTCTGCAGACTTCATGCCTGCAGGCATTGCGGCATTATACACATCGCCCAAAGGTGACATATAATAGTTGGATATCCACGACCATAACCTGTACTGCCGGTCAAGAAGTGTGGGAGTAGCATCCAGCACCTGCTCTATCGGCTTGACCTTAAAGGACGGCTTCTCCTGATGCACCTTTACCACCATGGCAATGTACTTTTTGCTCTTGCCCAATGGCACAAGCACCCGTTTACCAAAAACAACACACCCTTCCATCCCTTCGGGGACAGAATAGGTAAACATGCCAGGTAGCGGCAAGGGCAATATGACATCGACATACTTCATACCCTGCAAAGGTAACAATAAAAAAGCAGATACCCAACATCAGGTATCTGCTTTTATATATTTTAATATGTATCTCCTATGCTTAGAACCAATAGCCAAGAGAAATCTGCCAGGTATTGTTACGGCCTTTCACCCATTTGTGATTGGTGCGTTCTGTGTCCATTTTGCCCGACTTGTTGCACTCGATGTTGTAGTTCACCGAACCTTGCAAATGTTTGAAGAGGGTAACACCAGCACCTACATTGACACTGAATATAGCCTTTCGGAGGGAATAACTGCTTCTTTCATCCCACTTGAAGTTCTCGTCGCCAACATTGATGCCCCACTGTGGACCTGCAAAAACAAAGACGTTGGCCAAGCTACCTAATCCAACTCCATATCTCACATTGACAGGTATATCGATATACTGTTGCTTGATGGTGGTTGTCCGGCTAAGGTCAGCGCCAACCACATCACCCCAATGCATCTTTGCCTCCTTCTGATCATATAAAGCGGCAACGTCAAAACTTAAACCAGTAACTGGCACAGTCACCTTCACCATCGGACCAATGAAGAATCCAGCCTTGTTATCTGTCCTCCACATGTCATCGTCCAATTTCAAATTGCTGACATTCAAGCCACCCTTCACACCTAACTTAATCTGTGCCTGAGCAGGATTAGCAAAGAAGAGCGAAACCGCCAACACAATAAATGATAATACTTTCTTCATACCTTATATTACAAACCTATTATTAATGACGCTGACGACGAACCGAAACTCGAGCTGTACTGGATCCTGACGAACCGGAACTTCGCTGACGACGGGTCTTGACTGTAGACGAAGAACCAGAAGTTCTGCTTCTGCGATTCTTCTTCACACCCTTCACGCCCTTCACATTCTTCTTGTCGGCATTGGCAATACTGTCAAGAGAATCTTTGCGCGCCTGATCGCCCCAGATATTCTTCTCGAAGGCAGCCAGCTCTGACTCTATCTTCTTCTGCTCCTTGCTCAGAGCTGAATCGGTAGGACAATATTGAGCCAAGGTTTTACCCAACATATTGGTCGTCTTGTATATCTTGCCCTTATACTGGTTCTTGACAAAATAATCGTCTATACTCATCATGGCAGCATTATTGAGATTGCTCGTCATTATCTGCTGCTTGGAGAGATAGGGAGCAAGGTCAGAATACTTCATCCAGAAGAGAGGATACTTGGTTCCGGCATCACCAAAATCGTCTTCACGTGTCATAATAGGACACAAGGCGATTACCTTGGTATGGAATGTGGCGGTATGCTGGTCGTAGTATGTGGCTTCTTTCACATAGTAAGACTTTACCTCACGAGAAGGAATATCGCTGTCATCGAGTGTCAAAGCTCCATTCTTACGCTCATAATAGATGTGATAATTATCCATGAAGGCCTTAGGCACAACACGATCCTCGTAGTTGAAACTCTCATGACCATCCAAGCGATACTGGTAGGCACGAACACGACCGCTCAACATCAGCTTGAACATATAGGTAAAGAGATTCATCTGACCACCGACAGGCTCCACAGGATAATACAGTGGTGCATTGGCATCATCATTTAAGTCGAGCTCACGATAGATATCACGTCTCCATACCACATCGTCGCCCATGGTGGCCGATGTAGGGAACATTATCTGCGCACGAGTCGTCATGTTGTTGGCATTCGACTGCTGCTTGGCTTTCTGCTGTGCCTGTCTACGAGCTTCTGGCTGGGCATTCGCACCGATTGTCAGCCCCGCAAGCATCAATAACAAAAATATCTTTCTCATTATAATATCTTTATTTCTAAACAATAAGATTCTTCACTCTTTGCATTTCTCTACCTCACAATCACCTCCATGGCTGCAGGGAGGTTACGGGTAATTCCATCAGGCCCCACAGCCTTGATGTGAGAGATATAGAAACGACGGTTTCTCGACAGTCTGCGGAACTCCTCACGCTGACGCTCAGAGAAATTGGCTCCAGCCGAAGCCAAAGGTACTGCATTACCCATATTGTCGAAGAAAACAGTCTCAAAACTCAATACACGGAAAGGAATATCCAATAATCCGTCATCGATTGCCGCATGAATACCTGAAGCGCCCATCAGGGAAGCTTTCGACAAGGCACCACCACGGAAGCGGTTGGTACCCAAAGCCAAGTAAGCTGTTGGATCGGGTAGTTTCCTTACATGGAATACAAATGGAGGCATCGTTCTCGTCTGCCCCTTGTCACGGGCAGTAACATGTATCGTCACGTCCTTACCCACTGCTGATGGTACTGCCACAAAACGTCCGTTGCCCTTCGATATGAACGAGCCACCTGTCATGGTTGCAGATACAGCATTGGCAGGAACTCCTGGCACACTGATGCTGACAGGATTATGGAAACCTGCATACAATACATTCATCATATCTGCTGCCACTGTGGCAGTATTAGGTGCTGGAATTACAGTATACTTCTGCAGGAAGTTTCGACGCATCACATCGCCTCTGGCATTCTGCATCAGGATATAGCCACCAAACTGGTGCTCGCCAACTCCACCTGCTGTGAACGAATACTGACCATGAGCAGTTTTCACTCTCACTCCATTGACATAGATCTCAGGCTGCTGAGTTGTATCGACTGCTGCCATCACGATGTTGGCATTGAAACGCTCGCCAGGATAAAGAGTTGTCTTCTCGGGAATAACAAAGGCGTCAAGCTTGTTGACTCTTATATCTTTCATGTCGATATTGGAAACCAAGGTATGCAACACTTCACCCTCGGCATAACGAACATCGCTCTGCAACTTAGACAACAAAGTAACGGCTGCTGCCACGGGCATATTCTCAAACATGTACTCCTGCCAGTTCTTGCCCAAATTCTTTGCATCTTTAGGCACACGGGTAGAAAGATTGCTCTGGATGATTTTCTTCTGATGCTCATCGGTGACCATCATCAATATACGATCACGATAGCTGTTGATGGCACGATATAATTTGCCACCCTTACCAGAACCAGGAGCCAGCATCACTATACCTGCCGCCTCAAGATTATCCTTATTCTCTATATGCAATACATCTCCATCGCTTCCATCAGCTTCACGCACGATGGCTTCCTTCAGCTGCTGGGCAAAGTTGTAGAGCGAATCGCTCATTTCCTTAACCTGTGTCGCCTTCTCAAACCATGCCTTTACCTTGGCAGGATTCTGCTTCATCTGATCAGCAAAATTACTATATAAGGCAGCATTCTCGGCAGAAGAGTTGGCTGTTGTACGGTTCAGACTCTCCTCTACTATAGAAAATCCATTGAGCACCTCGGTAGAGATGTTCAATGCCAGCAAAGCCATCAAGACGAGATACATCAGGTTGATCATCTTCTGGCGAGGCGATATAGGTCTTTTCTTTATTGCCATTCTTTAATTTACTTATTTCACTTGTTTTCTCCCTCTTCGTCCGTAGAGAGAGTTCGTTTCTCTATGCTTTTTAATCTTCACTCACATGGGGTGCGGCTGCCCTCATATTGACAGTCATCGCCTCAATCATACGAGTATAGATCTTGTTGAGTTGCTCTATCTGCTGAGCCATCTTGCGACTCTGCTCATTTATCTGGTCGATAGTGCCAATTTGCTGACTGGCACCCTTCAACTGCATTTCATAAACCTTACTGATACCGGTAAGAGTACGGTTCAGATTCTCCATCTCCTCGCTGTCACGAGTAAGTCGGTTGCTCTGCTCATTCACCTTCTCCAAGGTCTCTACCAACTTCTTCAACTCTTCCACATAGTTGCTTTGAGCCTCGGCCATCTCGGGAGTAGTATTCTGCTGACTTCCTATCCAGACACCATTGGCTACGGACTGCTGCGTGCTATCATCACTGCCACAGGCCACTGTCTGAACAGGCTTCTCGAGAGAATCGCTTACCTCAGGATCTGCCATACTGATAGTTGATGCAGAAGAAGAGACCTGAGGATTGCCTACGACAACGACAGGAGGCTGAACATTACCAACAGGTGAAGCCTGAGAGGAAGCAACACGTCCTTCTTCATAGGTCACCTTACCTGTCTCGAGATATTCCTCAGTCACATGAGTAGGGATATCTCGCCCGTCAGCAGTCTTGTCGAAAGGACGGTCGAAGGCGGAAAGAAAGAATACCACAACCTCGGTTCCCATACCAAGGAACATCATGACATTAGCCCCAGGCAGGTGGGTCAACTTAAACAACGCACCAGCAATAACGACAGAAGCACCCCAACTGTAAGCATAGTTCAGAAAGGTCTGACCAGGCACACTGTCCATCCATCTTTGCAGACGGTATACGATATTGAATTTACTATATTCGCCCATGGCTATTATCTCCTTTTCTTTGTTTTTATTGTTTTTTGTTTAGCACTCGATGTGGTAGCAAGACTCCTCACACATCTGAATCCTATATATGACCGCGGTTGATTCTGATATTCCCAGGAACGCCATGCCGAACGGATAAATGACTCTGGATCTTTCCATGACCCTCCGCGTACACTCTTCTTTTTCAGACGATAGGGATCTTCCTTGGCTGCATTGTAGACAAGAGTAGGATTCAGGTCGTTCATTGCATCAACTCCAGCCTCTGTAAATACTGTGCTGGTCCATTCTGCCACATTACCGGCCATATCATACAAACCATTGGAATTGGGTGAATATATAGCCACCTTGCTGGTTATCAGATTGCCATCCTTGGTATAGTTACCACGATCGGGTTTAAAGTTGGCATAGAAACAACCATCGCCGTTCTTTACATCCTTGTTGTCCCATGGAAACTCGTTCTGATCCTTGCCTCGAGCGGCAAACTCCCATTCTGCCTCAGTAGGGAGACGGTAACGCTGAACGAACCTTGCCTCAGGGCCTAAGCCTTTCAACAGATAATCTGTACGCCATGCACAGAAGGCATTGGCCTGTTCCCAGGTAACACCTACTACGGGATAGTCGTTATAAGCTGGATTGCTGAAATAGCTTCTCAGATAAGTCTCATTGTCTGAGTTTCTGAAATCGTTGACCCAACAAGTAGTATCGGGATATACATTAACAATGTAGGTGTTGAGGAAATCCCAAGGACCCGACAACTGACGGTTAATGGTTTCACTGACGATTTTTCCTTCATCATCCACATAAGCTGTATCCTTGGATATCATCACCACCTCGTTTGGATCAATATTGATATCTGTATTCAGGTTTCGCTCCTGTGGATTGATACGGTTGCGACGCAAAGCCGCAGCTGTATAGTCATAAATCTCATATTTATAGTTCAACTGGCGCCAATCTATCAATTTCTCCCCCGTAACAGGATTGACAGCATAAAGACTCTCTATCGCCCGCTGCTCATCTTCGTTAGGTTTCTTGGGCAGTTGTTTCTTCCAGTTGACACGCGGCGTTACAGGATTACCCTGCTTGTCCTCAGTAATCATATAGGTTTCATCGCCACCATAGGCGGGATCTGCCAAACGGGTACGAAGAATAGAATCCCTCACATAGGATACAAACTGCTTGTACTCTGAATTTGTGATTTCGGTATCATCCATCCAGAAACCATCTACAGAAACTTCCTTGCGAGGTGTCTTCTCTCCCCACAGCGAATCTTCTGTTTCTAATCCCATCTTCAGGAATCCTCGATTGATTTTTACCATTCCATAAGGTGCTGGTTCTGCAAAATTCCTTCCACCGACACCCACTACCTCACCGCCTCTACCGGAGACCGAGGCTGACTTGGCTCCAAAGCATCCAGTTAATGCCAAGAGAGCTATTGCCGAACAGAGGGATAATATACATTTCTTCATATTCATGTTTGCTTATATTATTCTTACGCTTTTGTGCTTGTTTCTTCCTTTTTTAACAAGATTGATATCGGTCTGATAACCTACAAAGAGTTCGTGGCTACCATTACCTGGTGAGATGGCTGAAGTATAGAACTCATAGCTATAACCTAACACAACACCATGAAAACGGCCACCTATGAGGCCGGTCACAGAATTGGTGGGACTATAAGAGACGCCTCCATAGAGCATCTTCTTCTCATGAGTATACACCAGACGACAACTAACATCTCCTCGCCAAGCTACTCCGTCATACTTCACAAGAGCAGAAGGCTTCACTGATAAAAACGGATTTCTCAACTTAATATTGTATCCTCCTGTCAAATAATATACAGGAGAGATGTCTATTTCATTGGTTTCACCTAACTCTATCTTGGGAGAAGTGAGGTGCTGGGCAGAAACGCCTACGTACCAAGCGCCATGCATATAGTAAACACCTGCACCAATATCAACAGAATTTCCATTTACATTAGTCTTCGGTAAAGCAGGGTCGTTGCCTTCCTCTACATCCACCTTGCTTCCATCAAAACTTTCAGAGATAAAACCTGCCTGTATACCTGCACTCAACATTCCACCAAAAAGTCTTCGCTTGAAGGCATATTGGGCTGCCAGGCGCTGATGGGTGAAAAGGCCTATCTGATCGTTCATCAGTTGAAGACCTACGCCATGATAGTTTTTCAAAAGATAAAAAGGCATGTCAGCCGATACATACATCGTTCGTGGGTTATGTTCATAACCTGCCAGGTCTATGGCATAAGCGCCCGTTACATTCAATTTAGCCTGTTTTCCAACTGAAGCTGGATTAAAAGAAGGCTCCATATCGAAATAATGACTAAACGAAGGATCATACTGAGCATTCACAGACAGAACACCCAGCAACAGGACGTATAATATAATGAGACGTTTCAACACAATTAGATAACGAAATAATACGATTTTTATTGTATATAGGCAATATTCGATTTACCACATATTATTATAAGGTAAACTGAAAAATAATAACCATCCTAAAGATAGAATACCTTTTTATAGTAATAACATATCGTATATCTGTCTCTTATACACATCTCCGAGCCCACGAGACTACGCTGCATC
>ENA-OZGC01001735-OZGC01001735.1-human-gut-metagenome-genome-assembly--contig:-NODE-1735-length-11415-cov-4.875792_pt1 | contig 11415 bp, 9 predicted proteins | sample MGYA00245109_ERZ653643 | MGnify/ENA primary metagenome ERZ653643 (study PRJEB26926, sample SAMN06165107) | human gut metagenome | biome: ENVO:00009003; feature: ENVO:2100002; material: ENVO:00002003... | reverse complement strand
CAGCGTAGTCTCGTGGGCTCGGAGATGTGTATAAGAGACAGGTTGTATACTCGAAGATGAGATCGTCCAGTTCGTCATCATCTACTGCTTCTGGGTGATACACTTCGGGCATCTCCTGTTTGCGGAACCCTTTGCCAACTCGCTCGATGATTCCTCGAATGCGCTCAGACTTTTTCGACAAGCTGAGGAATCTATCGTTCCTGTACGAAAGCGGAAAAATTCGGTACGATAAAAAAGTATCGGAGGAGAGGGCAGTGTTAAAGGAGGACTTTGGACAGAACGTGAGGTACTATAGAAAAGAGAAGAAGTCGACCTTGGAAGCTGCGGCGGAACTATGCGATATAACCTCTGATAAGATCACTCGTTTCTCGTTTGAAAGGAACTTACGTGTTTTTTGCTAAATGCGGTTTTGAGACTTGGTTGTACAACCTTTTCGGAACTGCAACGGGGTTATTCCATATAACGATTTGAATTTATCAAAAAAATGACCTAAATTGTTAAAACCACATTCAAGACACAGCGTTGTTATGGGAATATCTGTTGTTTCCAGCAATAATGCAGCTTGTTGTAGCCTATATGTATTGATATATGCCATAGGTGTTTTTCCCAGATACTTCTTGAAAAATCTGCAAAAATACTGTTCATTCATATTGGCAATTTTGGCTAAATCCGAAACATAAAGCCGTTTTGTGTAATATTTCCATATGTGCTCTACCACTTTTTTAATAATTTCATAATTGTGATCCTCAAACTTTGGCTGGAGGTGATTGCCCACAGACAGATAACCTAAAATTTTTATATAGCTCCCATAAATAATGTTTTGCGCCCCTTTATCCTTGATTAAAATCTGTCCGGTAGACAAATCACTATATCCTAGTTCTACAAATTCTGAAACAATATCTTTATATTGCTGCTTTATTTTTTCAAAACATTGGCTGCCCTGTCGCAACATTCTGGGCAGGACAACGTTGCCATTGGCAATTAAATACCCTATTTTTAACCCCGTGTTACTATATTGTTCTGTGCAAAAGCTTCTACTGTCTAACACAAGTGCTGATTCACGACATGGTATTTCCCATGTAAGCATATGGGGCTCTCCAGAATTTACGAAGAAAAATATTTCTTCAGTCAAATCATAAATTTCTGTTCCAATCCGAATACTGGCTTTTCCAGATTCGAAATAAATTATTTCAATCTCATCGTGCCAATGATACTGCATAGCAGTTAACGGATCGTCTTCTTTTCTTTGATAAAGGCCACAAGGAAAAAGCTCCGTACCATGTATTCGCCTCTCTTTTAAAGTTATATCTTCGCATTGCATTTTAGTTGTCACCCCCCTAATTATGCCTTACCAATCTTATATCTACCGTTTAATAGTTGCAAAAATCTATGATAGATTTTATAAATATTATATCAGAAGCAAGCCCTCTTTGTCATCTTATTATGTCTGGAAATATCAAAATGGCAGATATCAAAATCAAAATACCAGAATTATTGCTCAAATTTATTTAGATTCCGTATCATTTTGTGAGAATTTGTGAAGTTTTTTGCTTTGCTGCATGATATTATTAAATCACGGCAAGTCTTGAGGTATATCTAAGATTATAAAAGGAGGTCTCAAATTGAAAAAATGGTGGCATGACAAAATAGTGTATCAAATATATCCCAAAAGTTTTTTTGACTCTAACGGCGATGGAATCGGAGATATCCAAGGCATTATTCAAAAACTGGACTACATAAAATCACTCGGCGCAGATATTCTCTGGATTTGCCCCATGTACCCCTCCCCCATGGCTGACCAAGGATATGACATAAGCGATTACTATAACATTGATCCTACGTTTGGAACTCTGGACGATATGGACCGCTTGATTTCTGAAAGCAAAAAACGAGGCATGTATGTCATTATGGACTTGGTTGTAAATCACTGCTCTGATGAACATGAATGGTTTCGGAAAGCCTGCCAAGAGCCTGGTGGAAAGTATGGAAAATACTTTTACATAGAAGATATTAAAGACGGCAAGCTGCCGTGTAATTGGCGGGGTATCTTTGGCGGATCTGTGTGGTCAGAGCTCCCTGGACATCCGGGGAAAGTCTATCTGCATACATTCCACAAAAAACAGCCTGACCTCAACTGGGAAAATCCGGAGGTGCGCCAAGAGGTCTATAAAATTATCAATTTCTGGTTGGACCATGGTCTAAGTGGGTTCCGTGTAGATGCAATTGTCAATATTAAGAAAAAGCTTCCTTTTAAAGACTATGCGCCAGATCGTCCGGACGGGTTGTGCGATCTGACTGTTATGAAAAAAGAAGTGGAAGGGATCGGCGAATTTCTTGGTGAAATGTCAGATCTTATATTTAAAAAAAGAGATATTTTTGTTCTTGGAGAGGTTAGTAATGAACGGGAAGGCTCTTTGCCTGACTACATTGGAGAAAATGGATATTTTTCTACTATGTTTGACTTTGCTCCTAACGTATTCGGCAAGAGTGAAAAGGGTTGGTTTGATTATATGCCTGTGACTCCCGATAACTACCGGGACTGTTGCTTTACATCCCAAGAACGCGCAAAAAATATTGGATTTTTTGCAAATTTTATTGATAATCATGACGAACCGCGCGGTATTAATCGCTATCTTCCCGACCATGATCTTTCTCTGGAAAGCAAGAAAATGCTTGCTACCGTATATTTCTTTTTGAAAGGAATTCCCATTATTTATCAGGGGCAAGAGATCGGTATGGAAAACAGAGGTGTCGTTCCTCTTGAAAAAATAGATGATTTTAGCGCGATTGACCAATATTACGTTAGCATTGATGCAGGCTTCTCTCCTGAGGAGGCACTAGAAATCATTTCCAAATATAACCGTGACAATGTCCGCACACCTATGCAATGGAATGCAGAACCGTATGCTGGCTTTTCTTCCCGTGCTCCTTGGCTGGAAGTAAACCCGAACTATCCAGAAATTAATGTGTCCAGCGAATTAAACACACCCGGCTCAGTCCTTTCCTACTACAAAAAAATGATTCTACTCCGCAAAAACCTTGATTATGCAAACACTTTCACATATGGTGAATTTATCCCCTTTCATCCTGATATTCATAATCTTATGGCCTACTACCGCAGTGGAGATAAGGATATTTTGATCATAGCTAATTATCAAAAAGACGCCCGCACGATTATGCTTTCTCGTGAACCAAAACAGATTTTATTAAATAACTATGATAAATTCAGTTTATCGAACCTTGAATTAAATCTTTTAGGTTATCAAGCCCTCGTACTAGAACTATAAAGATTTTTACCGATACATATTCAAGATAACATGTCGAAGGAGTGTGAAAAAATGAGTATCGCAAACACCAATGGGACAAAAAGCCTGGGGCGCAAAGAATTGGTAGCCATGGCTGTTGGCAACATTATTGGCGGCGGCGTTATGACTATGACAGGTATAGCGATTGGAATTACAGGACGTTCCGTTTTATTTGCCTATATTATCAGTGCGGTCCTTGTGCTTATTATGTCTCTGCCACACTTTTTTACAGCGGCTACAATTCGCATGAACGGCGGATTCTATACGCAAGCTGCTCTGTTTGGTGGTAAATGGTTTGCCGGTTTATATTCTGTTGTATTCATCAGCAATTTCTTTGGTGCGGCAACATATTCTATTTCTTTTGCAGACTATGTCTTATCCGCCTTTCCGGAAATCAACGCTAGGTTAGTTGCTTTCGGAATTTTGACTGTATTTATTGTGCTAAATCTTATCGGAATAAAGGCTGTCGCAAAGGTACAGTCTATCTTGGTCGGCGTTTTAATTATCGCTCTTTTAATATTTACCGGATTTGGCGTAATCCACATCGACCCCAACTACTTCAATGATCATCAGTTTTTCCTTGGGGGATTCACCGGCGTAATGGCCGCTGCGTCTGTGCTGTCTAATGCAACAATTGGCGCAGTCCAAATCATCAATATGAGTCGTGATGCAAAGAATCCTAAAAAGGACATTCCGTTTTGTATCGTATTTAGCACAGGCCTTGTAACTCTGCTCTATATCGGAGTTGGCGTAGTCGCTGCGGGTGTTTTTCCTGTTGCCGAGGTTGCGGGAAAGAATCTCTCTACAGTTGCAAACCATATTCTCCCATTCCCACTCTATGTATTCTTTATGGTCGGCGGCGCTATGGTCGCTCTAGTAACCTCGCTCAATGCCTGCATTGGATGGCTTCAGGCACCTATTGCCCAGGCAGCTGAGGACGGCTGGTGGCCTAAATTTCTCGCAAAAAGGAATGACAAATTCGGCACGCCGCATTACATCATCGCGACTATTTACATCGTTGCTTCTATCATAATTTTAAGCGGGATCAATGTCAGTGATGTTGCGAATATCAGTAATATTTTTGGTAACTGTGTGCAAGTAGTCCTATGCTTGTCCATCATTAATATGCCAAAAAAGATTCCCGAACTATGGAAACATTCTCAATTCCATATAAATGACAACCTATACCGTTCCTTGTGCTTCTTAGGCGCATTTGTGGCCGCAGTGTTCGTAATTTATGAATGCTTGACCATTCAGATGTTCCAGGTAATTGGTATTCTGATTTATTTGTGCATTTCCTGCATCTATCCTGCGCTCCGCGCAAAATATAGCAATGTTGAAATTCACGTAAGTTACGAGGAAACTTAATATTTACCCAGTATCACGCTGGATACCTATCCTCGTGTGGGCTTTACGATCGCTGAAGCTGAGATTCTGCAGATAGTTAATGACGGGTAGGACAATCAGGAGGCCCCATGCCGGGTAATGGCATAGGGCCTCCTGTCATACTACTCAATTTACTACTCCGTCCGAAACGTACAAAGGTCGCCACAGATGCTCGATAATGTACAATAACTTGCGCAAATTGAAAACCGCATAAAAGAAGACATAGCTTGCAGGCTCTGGTAGAATGAAGTTACCACACAAACATTCGAAAGGAGCAAGCAAACTATGTCCGAGAAAATTGTACAGCTGAATGAGGAAATTATCAAGGGGCAAATCAAGGAATTGGTTCGCGGCAGCGTGGAGGAAACCCTGAACGAGCTGCTGGAGAAGGAGGCGGAGTCCCTGACGCAGGCGGCCCGCTACGAGCGCAGTGAGGCCCGTCAGGGCTACCGCAGCGGTCACTATGACAGGAATCTCACCACCACCTCCGGTGACGTTACACTCCACGTCCCCCGGCTCAAGGGCGTGTCCTTCGAGACTGCAATCATCGAGCGGTATCGCCGCCGGGAAAGCAGCGTGGAGGAGGCCCTCATTGAGATGTACCTGGCGGGTGTCTCCGTGCGCCGTGTGGAGGACATCACGGAGGCACTGTGGGGCAGCAAGATCTCGCCCGCCACCATCAGCGAGCTGAACAAGAAAGCCTACGTTCACATCGAGGACTGGCGGAATCGTCCCTTGCAGGGCGGGCGCTATCCGTATGTCTATGTGGACGGCATCTACCTGCGCCGCAACTGGGGCGGAGAGTACGAAAATGTTTCTGTTTTGGTGGCAATCGCCGTAAATGAGGACGGTTTCCGTGAAGTTCCGGGCGCTGCCGATGGGATAAAAGAGAACAAGGCCAGCCAGGTCAGCTTTTTCAGTGGCTGCATGGCCGTGGTCTGGACGGCGTGAAGCTCATCGCCGGCGGCAAGTGCATGGGGTGCGGGCAAGGTGTTCCTATGCGCCAAATGCCAGCGCTACGCCGTGTATTTCTTTCTTGATATAGTAAGACCTCCAATGCGGCGCTCCTATTCTGCGCCGCGCCGGAGGTCTACATAAAATTGCAGATGATCTTAAAAAAATTTGGATTATTGGACTTTTGCATCCAGCATCATTTTGATGTGCTGTTTGGAGAATTTATATGCGGCGGCTTCATCGCGTTCTTTAATCGTCCGGTAAATCTGCAAATGCTCCTGGAAACACTCTTTGGAAACATCTTCAAAATCTGTCGCAGAGAACAGCTTGGCCCTTGATATGTGCAGATCAATCATTTTATATGCGTTGATAAAATACTGATTTTTGCAGGCAACGAGTATCGCCCTGTGAAATTCCAAATCACCGATATAAAGCTGATGAATGTCCGCTGTGTCGCATTGCATCACGCTTTGCTCTATTGCACACAAATCTTCCCGCGTGCGGCACCGGGCTGCCAGCCGCGCTGCGGCAGGCTCAACAGCCATGCGAAATTCCATGGTATCCATATGATTTTCCTTGGAAATTGTCCGGATGCGAACACGGTGACTCTCACTGCAATCCAACCAATCCTCCGCTATCAGCCGGTCAAAGACCTTCCGGATCGTCGTGCGGCTGCATCCATATAACTCGGCGCAGGTTTCTTCTCTTAGTTTTTCCCCCGGCTTCAGCCTGCAGGAAACAATATCTGACAATATCAGTTTATATACTACCTCGTTGGTCATGATAAACGGGTTTTGCTCCCTCAGGAGCTGCGCTCTGGCCTGATTGTCCGCTCTGCTTGTCGTTTTGTTCATATTCAGTACCTCTTTACATTTGTGCGACCCGATCAATAAGGAGTATATCTGTCCATTCCGATTTTGTCAAATGTTTTAAAATGTACAATTATCTTAGAATAATGTCTCGAAAATGATACAGTTTTTTCAATTCGGCAGGAAAGTTTGGTACATTTTATTTTCTGTGTTATGCTGTTCCCAGCAAAACGCTTTGACTGGCCAGTAAGCGGTGATGCATGCCACGGATATCATTAGGAGGTGGAACATATGGAAGGTCTATGGACAATTTTGGGGCCGATTCTAACAATTATTCTCGCCCTATTGTCCAAGAATGTTATTCTCTCGCTTTTCTTCGGCATTTGTTACTTCTCCCTTGGCCTATATGGGGCAGATTTTCTCAATCATATTGTAGAATTCTTTGTGGGCGGTGTTAATAACAACGGATTCATTCTGGTTATTTTAATGCCCCTCGGTGTGCTTTTGGCCTTTATGCGGGCAGGCGGTGGCTTCAAAGCTTTTGCGAGCTGGGCTAACAAAAAAGTTTCCAGCCGCAAGCAGGTAGGTCTCATGGTCTTTGCGTTGGCCGCCATTCTGGCTTTGGCTCAGGATTTGGTCGCCAATCTGGCCACCGGACGCATTCTCCGTCCTGTCATTCTGGAAAAAAGACTCTCTCCGGAAAAAGCAGCCTTTATCTCTTTGTCTGCTGCACCAAATATAGGCGCGCCAATTCCCTACGGTACATATTTTCTTTTCTGCATCGGCATGGTTGGTATGCTGGTTCCCGATGCCGCACCCATTCCGTTTTTCCTGAAAAGCCTTTGCCTCTCTTTCCATACATGGTTCGCTGTTCTGATTGGTCTTTTTCTTGCATTGGAAATTATTCCTGACATGGGATATATGAAGGAATGCCAGCAGCGAAGCCTCAATGCCGAAAATGATGTATGCACTGTCGCCGATGATGAATCCGCTTTAGGCGGCGCTGATGTAAAACCTGATTTTGGGGCGTTCTTTCTGCCTGTACTGTCCCTGATAATCGGTGTGGCTGTGAGCTCATTTGTCGCCGGTGAGTTAACCCTGGTTCCCGGCGCTTTTATCGGCGCCTTTGTAGCCGTTATCTATGCGTTGATCCGCGGTGCTGTTAAGCCGAAGGAGGTTGGAGATCTCGTCATCGGCGGCATTATGGAGCAGGTTCCAATCATCATGCTGCTGGCCTTTGCTTTCGCATTTGGCGCAGCGCTTCAGTCGGCCGGTCTGGACACCTTTATTGTTAACGCCATGAGAGGCACGCTTCCTCCGGCACTGGTTCCTGTTGTTGTATTCCTTGTCGGCTGCGTCATCAGTTATACCACCGGCTCTCTTGGGTCTGCGTTGGTCATTATGCTCCCCATCGCTATGCCGCTGGGGATTGCAACCGGCGCAAATCTGATGCTGACGTTTGCCGCAACTTTCTCCGGCAGCCAGTGGGGCGATCAATTCTCTCCCCTGTCTGACATGGTCATCGAAAATGCAGGTGCCAACAGCGTTGACCCTGTGGCGCTATACAGAGTTGCGCTTCCGTATCGTCTCATTGAGGGCGGTGCCAGTCTGGTTTTGTTCTTAATCCTCGGGTTTATCCTTTAAGTCTAATTTATTTTTAAGGAGTGTTGAATCATGAGTTCCAGCAAGTATGCCGAGCCTTTCCGTATCAAAGCAGTCGAAATGTTGAAGGAAACCACCCCCGAATACCGTCGTCAGATTCTTGAAGACGTCGGGTATAATCTGTTCAAGGTAAAGGCAGATGATATTTATATCGATTGCCTGACCGATTCCGGCACATCCGCTATGAGCGACCGCCAGTGGGCTGCCCTGATGACTGGCGATGAATCTTATGTGGGAAACCGTTGCTTTTATGAATATGAGAAAACGATTCAGGATCTCTTTGGATTTCAATATGTAATTCCGACGCATCAGGGGCGTGCCGCTGAGCAGCTTCTGGCCCGGATGCTCTATCCGAAGCGTCCCAAGGCGCAATTCGTTCTGGCTAACATGGCGTTCGACTCCACCCGCGCCGCCGCCATTACACATGGTGTAACTGCCATTGATCTGCTGGAGCCCATGGGATATGATACAACTACCGCGCATCCTTTCAAGGGTAATTTGAGCCCGGAGAAGCTGGAGGCGTTCATTCAGGAGCACGGAGAAGATTCTGTCGCCTGGATTCAGATGATTATTACCTGCAACTCCAACGGAGGACAGCCCGTTTCTATGGCCAACATCAAAGAGTGCGCAGAAATCGCCCATAAACACGGCCTGCTGTTTATTGCAGACTGCGCCCGCTGCTTTGAAAACGCCTTCTTCATCAAAGAACGCGAACCGGGTTATGCTGACAAATCCATTGCAGATATCAACAGAGAGGTCATGTCCTACTTCGATTATGCATTCATGAGCATCAAAAAAGACGGTCTTGTTAATATGGGCGGTTTCTTCTGCTGCCGTGAACAGGCCATGTATGATGTGGCTTGGGTAGACAACATGAACTACGAGGGCCACTGCACATACGGCGGTCTGGCGGGCCGGGATCTGAACGCAATTGCGGTAGGCTTGTATGAGGGTTCTGATTACCGCTATCTGAAGGGGCGTATCGGCCAGGTGCAGTATCTCGGTGAGCGTCTGGATGAGTTCGGCATTCCCTATGTCCGCCCTGTGGGCGGGAACGGTGTATATATTGACGCCCGGAAATTTTATCCTGATATTGATCCTGCTCACTTCCCCGGACTGTGTCTGGCGGCAGACCTTTACATGAAGTCCGGTGTCCGTGTTTCTGAATTGGGCGCATCCGCATTTTCTTATAAGGATGAGCAGGGCGTGATTCACTATCCCGAAATCGATCTGGTTCGGATTGCCATTTCCCGCCGCGTCTATACCAATAGCCATATGGACGTTATTGCTGAGACACTGGGCGAACTGTACAAGAACGGCTCCCCCAACTTCAAGGGCATGGACAAGTCTGATTGGTATGGCGCCACAACGCATTTCACCAGCAATTACACGCCCATGTGGAAGTAATGCTCCCGGACTCATACACCTGGAGTTTCCTTGCGGCATCTCTTGGCCCTACACGGGAAAAGAAGCGAAACGTATCAAACGGGGTGGACAGGAAATCCTGTCCGCCCCTGTGCTTATTGAGAAACCCGGATGCGCATAATGCCGCAACCGGGTTTCTGGTATATGGATCAATTGGCAGGTAAACAAGAGAAAGAATATAACAGAATTAACGAAGAGTTAAAAAATAATCCAACATTTGAAGTGCCAGCTGAAATGCGGAAAGCGAGTTATCGGACGATTAAGAAAGAATTTTCAAAGGCCCATAGAGCAACAGCAAAACGGGTTGCTTGGAAAGTATTCCAGCGCGTATCTATTTTAATCGCAATAGTAACGCTGCTGATAACTGGGGCACTGGCCATTTCACCCGAGCTGCGAGTCTATGCGTTGAATCTTGCATTGGAAACATTTGATGACCACACCAGTATTAGGTTCTTATCTCCGAAAACAACGGACGTAGATGCTATTTTAAAAGCAGAGTGGCTGCCAACGGGTTATATATGCGCGAATAGTTCTGACGATGATAAGATGTGGACATTTCTGCATCGGGAAATGTGCGGAATCGAGATCACGGGATTTGTAGAGCAGAAAACACACGGCCGCGTGCGGCTCGGCCCCGGAACGCTCTACACGCTGCTGGGAAAGTTTCAGGATGAAGGTTTGATTGAAGAGACCCAGACCGATGGCCGCAAGCGCAGCTACCGCATCACAGAGAAGGGAAAAGCTGCTTTTCAGGACGAGCTGGCGCGGCTGAAGGCCTGCGTCCATGACGGAGAGGAGGAGAATGCATGAGCAAAGTGCGAAAAATACTTCCGGTGTCCACCGCTGACATCTTAGGGCTTGAAAAATGGTTGGAAGATCAGGCAAACAACGGCCTGTTCCCCGTCTCAATTGGGAGTTGGGCAACTTTTACGACTACTGGCGTACCCGGCACTCGTTTCCGTTTAGAACCATACGGGAAATGCGGGGATTCTCCCACAGAAGAGCAAATATCTCTGTATCGCAATGCGGGCTGGGAATATGCCTTTGCCATTGGCGCAAGCTATTATTTCCTTTTCTACACGACGGATCCCTCCGCCGTTGAGTTGTACTCCGATCACGAAAGCCGCGGGCTATCCTTGGAGCGCTTGGAAAAGGCTGCTCAACGTGCTCAGCGGAGAACGATGATTTTTTACCTTGTACTTATCGCTGTAATTGCCTGGTTTCTCTTTTTCTACAAAAGTAAATTTGATGTTCAGCCTAATAATTTAGCCTATCTTCCCATTGTTCTTCTACAAATATTTAATCCGGTTTTTCTCGTATTTATCATCGCGCAGATATTCATATTCCGAAAAAACGGCCGCGATTTAAGGCTTCTCAAAAGCTCCTGCAAGGCGCTCAAAGAAGGCATGGCACCACCGCCGTCTGCTGGGCCAAGCAAAAAAATCGTATGGGAAAATGCGATGTCCCTTATGGCAATTATCCCGATAGCAATATTGATTTTGGGGCAATATTCTGCGCCATACAGCAATATACCATTAGATGATTTCAAGCGGCCTTATATTGAAATACAGGCAATGGAAAGTACGCCGGTGTACCAATGGAACGATTTATTTGAAGATCCCCCATTCCGCAACTCTCAGGGAACATATTACGCAGATGTAGAATATTCCCTTCTTGCACCGAGCTGGTATTCGGTCACGCAGGAAGCGTACAGCCCGCAGAACGGCACGCGGGGCAATGTATTCTCCAAAGATCCGGAGAACGGCGCAAATCGCTATTCTCCCGAGCTGGATACAACTTGCTTTCACCTGCTGATCCCCTCTATCTGTCTCTTATACACATCTCCGAGCCCACGAGACTACGCTGCATCTCGT
>ENA-OZGC01001717-OZGC01001717.1-human-gut-metagenome-genome-assembly--contig:-NODE-1717-length-11500-cov-7.659677_pt1 | contig 11500 bp, 9 predicted proteins | sample MGYA00245109_ERZ653643 | MGnify/ENA primary metagenome ERZ653643 (study PRJEB26926, sample SAMN06165107) | human gut metagenome | biome: ENVO:00009003; feature: ENVO:2100002; material: ENVO:00002003... | reverse complement strand
GAATTGGCAGACGTGACGGACTCAAAATCCGTTGGTAGCAATACCGTGCGGGTTCGACCCCCGCCATCGGCACCAAAAAGTGTAACCCCACTCAATGAGTGGGGTTACACTTTTTATGTGTTGGTGGGTGGGAGAACCCGCAACTTGCGGGTAAGGCACGGATGCCTTATAAAATGAACGCCCAGAGTTTCGCACGATGCGAAACCAACAGAGCGTTCATAAACGTGCAAAGGATGCACGATAGCGGTCGCACAAAGTCGCTGCACGATGCGCCGACCCCAACGACCGCAATTCGACACCCCGCCAAACTTCCGCTACCACAAACAGGCATAGCCCTGCTTTTTTGGTGCCGGGGGGCGAACTCGCACTGTGCGGGTCGTGCATGGATGCACGATAGCGGTCGCACAGAGTCGGCGCAAGGACGCACCGACCCAAACGACCGCAAACGCAAGGATGCGTGATAGTGCTTGCCCAAAGTTTTAAGCATGGATGCTTAAAGGCAGCCGCACTTAGTTGCCACACGATGTGGCAACCCAAACGGCTGACGAGGCACGATGCGAAACCAACAAAGCGTTCATAAACGTGCAAAGGATGCGTGATAGCGGTCGCACAAAGTCGGCGCAAGGATGCATAAAGACAGCCACACAGAGCCGTTGCACGATGCAACGGCTCTGTGTGGCTGTCGATGCACAGATGTGGCAACCCAAATGGCTGACGAGGCAAGGATGCTTACAAGCAACAACTTATACAATTTTTAATGCAAAGTGTTGACAAATTACAACAATATATTGCAAAATCCGTTTAAATTTGTTATACTATACCAAAAGGACCAAAAGGACCAAAAAACAAAAAGACCGAAAGAGCCGAAGGACCGATAACATCATAAGCAATCGGCTGTCGGTTTAAGGGGAGGGCATACATGAGCGTGAAATACATACTGTATAATCCTTTATCTTGCAATGGAAAAGGAACAGAGCTTGCGAAAAAGCTGGCGGAAATATATAAGGACGATGAACTGAAATATTGCAATATGACGCAGATAAGCGGGTACGGCACATTTTTTGACAGTATTTCGTCCGAAAGCGATATTGTGCTGTGCGGCGGCGACGGTACGCTTAACCGTTTTATAAACGACAGCGACGGGTATCCTTATGAGAATCCGCTGTATTATTACGGTACGGGAAGCGGAAATGATTTCTTGCGTGATCTCGGCAAGGAGCAGGGCTGCGAGCCTGTAAGGATAAATGAATATGTCAGAAATCTGCCGATCGTAACGGTAAACGGCAAAAGCTCACGGTTTATCAATGCTATAGGCTACGGTATTGACGGATATTGCTGTGAAAAGGGCGATGAGCTGAGAGAAAAGTCAGACAAGCCGATAAATTATACATCTATTGCGGTTAAAGGTCTGCTGTTTCATTTCAGGCCGGCGAATGCGGTTATAAACGTTGACGGCAGGGAGTACAGCTATAAGAAGGTATGGCTTGCGCCGACAATGAACGGCAGGTTTTACGGCGGCGGTATGATGACCGCTCCGCAACAGGACAGAAACAATCCCGAGGGGAAGCTATCGGTTGTTGTGATGCACGGCAGTGGAAAGCTGAAAACGCTTATGGTGTTTCCTTCAATCTTCAAGGGGGAGCATATCAGCCATACCGAGATGGTAGAGGTACTGACCGGAAAGGAAATCACAGTGCGGTTTGATTCGGCTGCCGCACTGCAGATAGATGGCGAAACGGTAAAGAATGTCAGCGAATATTCGGTGAAGGCATATGACAGGGAGAACGGCGACCGGCAGTATACAGACGGAGAAAAGGAAAAAGAAAGCGAAACGGTTTGAATAAGTGTATAGGCAGGAGATGTCGGGGTGGGGCGTGTTATAATTTAATAGGATATATCCGCAGAGCCTGCATATGTCGGGGCTAAAACGGCAAACAAAAAACCGCTTGATTTTGACAATCAAGCGGTTTTTAACTGGTCTGAGTGACAGGATTTGAACCTGCGGCCTCTACCACCCCAAGGTAGCGCGCTACCAATCTGCGCCACACCCAGATAACAGTAAATATTATACACGGTTTTCGGGTATTTGTCAAGGGCTTTTTTAAAAAAATACGAAAAATTTTCGGCAGAGCTGTTCAAACGGCTTTGTTATGCGAAATGACGGGCTGTGGTCGATGTTGCCGTAGGGTGAAGCGGGGCGGTTGTGGTCGATGTTGCCGTAGAGTGAAGCGGAGCGGTTGTGGTCAATGTGGCCGTAGGGTGAAGCAGAGCAGTTGTGGTCGTGGTCAATCTGGCCGTAGGGTGAAGCGGAGCGGCTGAATGATATACGGAAGGTAAGTTTTGAGAAAAAATGACGTTTGCTATTGCGAACACGGACAATTTGTGATACAATATAAAATGTGTCGGTATGTGCAGATGAAGCGCTGTATGCGTCAAAGATACAGGCGGCAGATACAGATGACACAGGAAAGTAAAAAATCCGATGAAAAGGACGGTTATTTATAATGACAAATTATGAAACTTACGAAAGCCCTTTCTGTACGAGATATGCAAGCGAGGAAATGCAGTTTACATTTTCCGCACAGAAGAAGTTTTCGACATTCCGCAGATTGTGGGTAGCGCTTGCTAGAGCGGAAATGAAGCTCGGACTTGAGCAGGTAACACAGGAAAAGGTTGACGAGCTTGAGGCACATATCGATGATATTGATTTTGCTTATGCGGCTGAGGAGGAGAAGAAGCTCCGCCACGATGTTATGGCGCACGTTCATACATACGGAAAGTGCTGTCCGAAGGCCGAGGGCATAATCCATTTAGGTGCTACAAGCTGTTATGTAGGCGACAACACCGATGTTATCGTAATGCGTGACGCTATGAAGATAGTACACAGAAAGCTTGTGAACGTTCTTTCAAACTTCGCTTCTTTTGCGGATAAATATAAGGATATGCCCTGTCTTGCATATACACATTTACAGCCTGCACAACTGACTACCGTAGGCAAGCGTGCTACACTGTGGATGAACGAGCTTCTGATGGACCTTGAGGATCTTGAGTATCAGATGGGTAATCTGAAGCTGCTCGGTCAGAAGGGTACTACAGGCACACAGGCGAGCTTTATGGAACTGTTCCACGGAGATGAGGAAAAGATAGAAAAGCTGGAGCAGATGATAGCTGAGGAAATGGGATTCAAGCAGTGCGTACCCGTAAGCGGTCAGACCTATTCAAGAAAGGTTGACAGCAGAATAGTAAACGTACTGGGCGGTATTGCACAGAGCTGTTCGAAGTTCTCGAACGATCTGCGTATTCTTGCAAACTTCAAGGAGATGGAAGAACCTTTTGAGAAGAATCAGATCGGTTCTTCGGCTATGCCTTATAAGAGAAACCCGATGAGAGCGGAGAGAATAACCTCGCTTTCAAGATATGTTATGATAGATACTCTTAATCCTGCGTTTACGGCAGGCACGCAGTGGTTTGAGAGAACGCTCGACGACAGTGCAAACAAGCGTATCGCAGTAGCGGAGGCATTCCTTGCAACAGACGCCATACTGAACATTATGCTGAATATCACAAACGGACTGGTCGTATATCCTAAGGTCATCCGTGCAAGAGTAATGAAGGAGCTTCCTTTCATGGCAACGGAAAACATTATGATGGACGCAGTTATGAAGGGCGGAAACAGACAGGAGCTTCACGAGAAGATAAGACAGCACAGCATTGCCGCAGGTAAGGTTATCAAGGAGGAGGGCGGAGAAAACGACCTCGTTGACAGAATCGCCGCAGACCCCGACTTCATGACTACAAAGGAAGAGATTGAGGCAAAGCTCATCCCCGAAAATTACACGGGCAGAAGCGCAAGCCAGGTGACCGCATTCCTTGACAGGTGCATAAAGCCTGTCCTTGAAAAGAATAAGGACGTTCTCGGAGAAAAGGCTGAGCTTTCCGTATAATGAACGGATTGTGAAAATTGCAGAAATTCTTTACTATTTCTTGACTAATCGAAATCATTATAGTATAATACTGTAATGTATAAATTAACAGGATGTGCTGAGGCACAGAAACGGAGTGAAACATTTGAAAAGAGTGGCAAAGCCTGTGTTCTTTATAGTGCTGGCGGTTATACTGGCATTTACAGGCATAGTATTTTTCGGTGTTCATACCCAGTACGGCGATTTCACGACCACTATTATAAGAGGTGTAAGTGATATTCGTTGGGGTATTGATATCAGAGGCGGTGTTGACGTTACATTTACGTCACCGGCAGACTACGATGCGACCAATGAAGAGGTCGATGCAGCAAAGTCGATCGTTGAAACAAGACTTGTTGCAAACAACATAACAGACTATGAGGTTTATGTTGATTATAACAGCGATAAGATAATCGTGCGTTTCCCGTGGCAGGCTGAGGATGACAGCTTTGATCCGGAAGCGGCTGTAAAGGAGCTTGGTGCTACCGCACTGCTCACCTTCAGAGAAGGCTCGGAAAAATCGCTTTCCGACGGTCAGACATACGAGGATCTGCCCCTTATCATTTCCGGCTCGGACGTTGAAAAGGCTTCTGCCGTATATCAGCTCAAGAGCGGAAACAGCAAGGAATATGAGTATATGGTATCCTTAAAGCTGAAGGACAGCGGCAAGGAGAAGTTTGCAGAGGCTACAAAGAAACTCGCATCATCAAAGGGATACATTTCAACCTACATGGACGATAAGTGCATTTCAACAGCTACCGTAAAAGAGGAAATCAGCGGCGGTGAGGCTACAATCAGCGGTAACTTTACGGCTGATGAGGCTAAGGCGCTTGCAGACCAGATAAACGGCGGTGCGTTACCGTTCAAGCTGGAAACATCGAGCTTCAGCACTATCTCGCCCACACTCGGTACGGGTGCCCGTGACGCTATGGCAATAGCCGGCGTTATCGCATTTGCACTTATAATGATATTCATGATTGCACTGTACAGACTGCCCGGTGTTGTAGCCGTTATCGGTCTTATCGGACAGGTAGCAGGTACGTTCTGTGCTATAACAGGCTTCTTCCCGTTCTCAAACAGCTTTACGCTGACAATACCCGGTATCGCAGGTATCATTCTTGCGGTAGGTATGGGCGTTGACGCTAACGTTATCACGGGCGAGCGTATAAAGGAAGAAATAAACAGCGGCAAGACGATAGATACAGCGATAGCTACAGGTTATAAGAGAGCGTTCAGTGCGGTATTTGACGGTAATATCACAATGATTATCGTTGCTATCATACTTATGGGTGCTTTCGGTACACCCGACAGCCTTGCGTCTACTATACTGAAGCCCGTATTCTTTATGTTCGGCGCTTCAACGGAGGGTACTATCTACTCATTCGGCTATACTCTGATGGTCGGCGTAATACTGAACTTCCTGTTCGGCATATTTGCGACAAGACTTATGACAATGTCGCTTTCCAGATTCAAGATATTCAGAAATCCTGCTCTCTACGGCGGAAAATCTGCAAAGAAGCGTGCCGCTGAAAAGGCTGCCGCAACGGAAGGCGGTGCTTCAAAATGAATAACAAAAAAGTATTTGATTTTATAGGATACAGAAAGGTACTCTTTCTGATACCGATCGTCATTGCTGTAATTACGGTTATCTTCAACTGCATATTCGGCATTGAAATGGCTATTGAATTCAAGGGCGGTACAATGCTGACCTACAGCTATACCGGCGAAATTGACACAAATGCGGTAAAGAAGACGGTTGAGGGCGAAAATTACGGTGCTGTTACGGTAACTACAGGTTCTTCGATGAACAGCTCGCTTGAAGTCATTGAAATTTCATTCTCGTCTTCAGAGGGACTTACAGCAGATAAGCAGACAGCTTTATCGGATAAGCTCCAGCAGACCTTCAAGGATAACAGCCTTACGCTTGTAAACAGCCAGGATGTCAACCCCACATCAGGTACGGAGTTCTTCCTTAAGTGCCTTGTTGCAGTATTGTTCTCGTTTATACTGCTCGTTATCTATATTGCGTTCAGATTCAAGAAAATCGGCGGTCTTTCGGCAGGTGTGTTTGCACTGGTAGCCCTTGTTCACGACTGCTTCATGGTTTATGCTGTGTTCGTGTTCTGCCGTTTCCCGATCGACGCAAACTTTATGGCGGTTGTTCTTACCGTACTCGGTAACTCTATCAACAATACAATCGTTGTATATGACCGTATCAGAGAGAACCGTAACCTTTACGGCAACTCGCTTTCACTCAAGGAACTTGTTAATATGAGTATCACTCAGTCGATAACACGTTCTGTAAACACAACTGTTACCACAGCCTTTGCCGTACTCGCAATCTGCGTTGTATGCGCAATCTGCGGCGTAACCTCGATAATGACATTTGCTATTCCTATGATGGCAGGTCTTATCTGCGGTACCTATTCTTCACTGTGCATCTCGGGTCCCCTGTGGGTACTCTGGCAGGAGAAGCACGGCAAGAATTATACAAATGCAGGAAACGGCGAAAGCAAGAAGGATACAAAGAATCTTGCTTCAAAGGGTACGGTAGACACAAAGAAGCTCATGGTATAATCACCTGCGGCTGATAATTCAATCAAAAATAAAAGCCGCATAGCACATAAAGTCTTTGCGGCTTTTGAATTTAGACAGATATTCATAAAAACCAAATGGGAGAGATTTTTAAAAATCCCGGAGGATATTTTGAAAAGAGATATTACTAAAAAAATTACAACACATTTCGGTAAACTTATACGCAGTCCGAAGCTGTTGCTGACGCTGATAATTCCGCCGATAGCGGTAATTGTCATAGGACTTGCGGTATTTGCGGGCAGCGGGCTTTATCCGTTCGGAGATAAAACGCTCGCATGGTGCGATATGCACCAGCAGGTGCTTCCTTTATTGCTCGACTTCAAGGACATACTTGAGGGCAAGGGGGATTTCTTCTTCAACTGGCAGAATGCCGGCGGAATGAATTTCCTCGGCGTGTTCCTGTTCTTTATATCAAGCCCGTTTTCGCTTCTTGTTGCATTTGTCGACAAAGCGGACATGATGCTGTTCATGAACATTATGACGCTTATGAAAATGGCTGTCTGTGCGATAACCGCAAATGCGTACTTCCGCACCTGCCATAAAAAGCTGGATGTGACATATTCGGCGCTTTTCAGCGTTATGTATGCGTTCAGCGGTTATTCGATGCTGTTCTATCAGAACACGGTGTGGCTCGATGTAATGTACTTCTTCCCGCTGCTGCTGATAGCGTTCAATTCGCTCGTAAAGCGTAAACGCACAGGCGGACTTATATTCTGCCTTGTCGGAATGCTGGTGCTGAATTATTATCTCAGCTATATGGTGGTATTGTTCACGATACTGTATTTCGGCGTTTACATTTTTCTCAACAGGAAAAAGGGCAGTACAAAGGGCATTGCGCCGCGGTTTATCATAGGCTGCGGTATAGCGGCGCTGATCTCCGCTGTTGTATGGCTTCCGAGCTTTGTACAGTATCTTTCATCCGCAAGGGGAGCGAACATACTCAAGGGTCTGTTTGATTCTGCGGTATTTGCAGGGATATATACAAATCTGCCGCTTATTTTCTGTACGGGATTTTCCGTTGCGGCTTTCATTGTGTATTTTCTGCGAAGAAAGAGCAAGAACAGCAGATTCTATGCACTGCTTTCGTTTCTTACGCTTCTGCCGGTAGTGTTTGAGCCGATAAACAAGATGTGGCACACTGGCGACTATATGGCATTCCCTATGCGGTACGGCTATATGACTACGCTTATGATGCTGACCTTTGCGGCGGTGAAGCTGTCGCATACAAAGCCTGACGATTATGCACAAAAGAATAAAAAGCCTTATCTTATCGGAATAACTGCCGCCGGCGTTATCTATTTCGGTTTTACGATATGGTACTACTGTAACTGCAGATACGACCTGGATTCGTATGTTTCGACACTGTGGGGAAGCTCGGAGTCGTTCGTACTGCTTTTGATAATCTTCTGCGGATTTACGGCACTGTATGTTCTGACTATGGCTTTCGGCGTTTTCAAGAAGCTCACTTTCAAATCGGTTTGTTCTGTACTGGCTGTAATTGTTGTAGCCGAGAGCGTTTTCAACGCAAACGTGTATATAGGCGCATCGGCATATACACCTGTCAAATACAACAATGCGATAGAGCTTGAAGGAAAAATCCCCGAGGACGAGGATTTTTACAGGGTGAAGCTGATGCAGTGGCCGAAGAAATATTTTGACGCAAATCTTATAGGCGGACTGGGCTATCCCACCATTGCACATTACACCTCGCTTACATCGGAGGATTATATGTTTGCGATGAAGCGGCTCGGCTACTCGTCCTACTGGATGGAGGTCACAGGCAACGGAGGCACGGCTCTTACCGACGCCGTTATGAATATAAAATATTATATAGAGAAATTCAGTGCAAGAGAGCCTGTGATTTATCGTGACAAGAACTATTCGATCTATGAGAGCGAATACTATCTCCCGCTCGGAATAGTGACCGACAGCGATCTGTCACAATGTACGGAGCTGCCTAAGGCAGAACGCATAGTTATACAGGAATATCTTGCAAAGAATCTGCTTGATACGGGCAACGAGCTTCTGTTCACCGAATATGAGCATACCGGAGAAAAGAATATACGGTATGCACATCGTGACGGGATATATTATTTCACACCCAAGAGCAATACACGCATCGCAACGCTCAGCTACAAGCTGGATATAGGAGAAAAGCAGGCGTTGTATTTCGATTGCTTTGATCTTGTTACAAGAAATATCAACGAGCATATCAATGGTTCGTTTGCAATATATGTAAACGGCATCAAGCAGGATCTGTCGTTCCCGAATAAAGACAGCAACGGGCTTTTATATCTCGGTACTTTCGAAAATGAGAAGGTAAGTATAGATGTTGATGTAAACGAAAGCACTTATTGCTCAAGCTACGGTGTTTACGGGCTGTCGTTAGATAAGCTGGAGAAAGCTATCAATAAAACAAAAACCGCCGACCTTAAGGTTGACGGAGGAAATATAAGCGGAACAGCAGACAACGCAAAGAGCGGTCAGTGGCTGTTTTTGTCGGTGCCGTATGACAGCGGATTTTCTGCGACGATAAACGGCAAGTCTGCTGAGATATACCGTTCTATGTCGGGCTTTATGGCGGTAAAGCTGGAGGAAGGCAAAAATGATATAACCTTCAGTTTCTGCCCTAAAGGACTTAAACCGGGTATTGCGCTGAGCGTTGCAGGCTTTGCGGCACTGGCGCTGTACATTATATTCCGCAAAAAGATAACGGCAATTGCCGATAAGGCGGAAGGTCTGTGCAGGGTCGGCGTTTATGCATTGCTTGTTGCGGTGCTGGCGGCGGTGTATATATTACCGCTCATCATATCAATAATAGGGAACATTTGTTCTCTGGCGGGCTGATTTTCAGAAAGGAAGTAATGAAAATGGATATTGGCGTATCAACGGCTTGTCTGTACCCTCTTGAAACAGAAAAGGCTCTTTATGAGCTTGCCGAGCGGGGTGTAAAGAATGTTGAGATATTCGTAAATTCGATAGACGAGCTTGAAGGGCAGGTGCTTGTTGAGCTAAGAAGGATCATCGGTGAATACGGGATGAACGTATTATCCATGCATCCGTTTTCTTCGCCTATGGAAACACTGTTCCTATTCGGCGATTATCCACGCAGAACCGAATATCTGATAGATATTTACAAGAGGTATTTTGAGGTTATGGCGGAGATCGGTGCGGGTGTGTTTGTCCTGCACGGAGCTATCCTAAGCTCAAAGGTGCCTGATGAAAGGTACATGGAACGTTATCTGCGCCTGTTCCGCCTTGCAAAAGAATTCGGTGTTACGGTGGCACAGGAAAACATCTGCTACTGCAAGAGCAGCAGTGTAAGATTTATCGAGGATATGATCGGACAGCTCGGCGACGAGGTCAGATTTGTTGTAGATCTCAAACAGGCGAGAAGGAGCAATGTAGATCCGTTCAGGCTTCTGGATATAATAGGTGATAAGGTCGTACATCTTCATGTAAGCGACGGCGACGCAGGCTGCGATTGCCTGCCGATAGGAAAGGGCAGCTTTAACTTCAACCGTCTTTTCGGCGAGCTTGAAAAAATAAATTACGATAAAGCGATGATAGTAGAGCTTTACCGTGAGAATTACAGCAGCTATGACGAGCTTGCTGCGTGTGCGAATAATATGAAAAAGATATACGATAAGTATAAGATGGGTCTCTGATTACAGAAAACGCTTGAAAAAGCTGCGAAAGTGTGTTAAAATACATAAATACAGGAATATGGAAAAGGAAACCGTGAGGATCAGAGCGAAAGCGAGGAAAACAGATGAAATGCCCGGAATGCGGATATGAGGACAGCAAGGTAATAGACAGTCGCCCTGCGGAAAATAAAATTCGCAGAAGACGTGAATGTCTGTCGTGCAAGTGCCGTTTTACGACCTATGAAATGGTGGAAACAATACCGCTTATGGTTGTGAAAAAGGATAATACCATTGAACCTTTTGATCGTGACAAGCTGATAAACAGGCTTGCGAGAGCTACGGTGAAACGTCCGGTACAGATCGAAGACCTTGAAAAAATGGTTGAAGATATTGTACAGGAACTGAAGAACCAGTTCAGACGTGAAGTATCGTCGGACGAGATCGGCGAACTGGTACTGCGAAGGCTGAAGGATATAGATAAGGTGGCGTATATCAGATTTGCTTCGGTATATCGTGACTTTAATGATATTGACAGCTTTGTCAGAATAATTTCCGAACTGAACGAGGAAAAATAGGATTTTTATCGGTGCCGTCCTTAAAGGGCGGCATTGTTTTTAGCTTTACGGAAAGAATGCACGAGTTTTCAACATACAGGAATGCGGCTGTTGATAACTAAATATTGATAGCGGAAAACTGTATATTGTGGTTGTTTACATTTTGCACAATCGGAGAATATAACGGTTTAAAACCATTTGTGCAAAATTAAAATGAAAAAGATGTTGACAAAGCTCGAAAAGCGTGATATAATAGACAAGCACTCAAACGAGAGGGCACAAAAACAGAGGGTACTTGAGAAAGCCTGAAACCGCTTGAACAGTGAGAAAGAGGGCAGTCGAGGGTACGGAGATGGACCGAAAAAACCGGAAGGAAGAAACGGCGGAAGCACGGTGACCGACTGGTAAAAAGTTCAAAACTCTGAAAAAAGAAATTTAAAAAATTTCAAAAAAGTGCTTGACAAACTCGAATGAATGTGATATAATAAATAAGCTGTCGCAAGAGCGGCACAAAGTTCCTTGAAAATTGAACAGTACAGAATTAAAAACATTACCTTGAGATTCTTAAGAGAATAACAAGAAATTCTGGATGAACACAAAATAACGTGCTAATAGATAGCAAGTTAGCGTTCAGCAGAGCAATCAAACTTTGATATTTAAAGCGAAAGCTTGAATATACCATTTAACAAAGAGTTTGATCCTGGCTCAGGACGAACGCTGGCGGCGCGCCTAACACATGCAA
>ENA-OZGC01001715-OZGC01001715.1-human-gut-metagenome-genome-assembly--contig:-NODE-1715-length-11513-cov-5.585879_pt1 | contig 11513 bp, 7 predicted proteins | sample MGYA00245109_ERZ653643 | MGnify/ENA primary metagenome ERZ653643 (study PRJEB26926, sample SAMN06165107) | human gut metagenome | biome: ENVO:00009003; feature: ENVO:2100002; material: ENVO:00002003... | reverse complement strand
ACAAAGAGTATTTTCAAGTTAATACTAAGTTTATTTTTATATATAATAATTGTACTAATCTGAATATTGATTCTTTGGTTTCATAACCCGTCTCCTTTTAGTATAATAATGTAGAAGGGGAGTATTTTTGAATAGGTTTATAATCAATCAATTCATCGCAATGTCCCCGTATATATTGTGCTATCTTTGTCTTGGGATATTTTCTCACCGCAGTCTTATACATATTCCATTTGTATAAAGCATTTGCAGCTCTTTCTGTATCGGTAAATAACTTGAAAGCATTTCCTATTATTCTGTAGGAACGTTTGGCAATGTTGTCACGCAAATGTATTTGATACATGCTATGGAAAGGATAGCATATCCATTCTCCATCATAATATGATGTAAGCCTCCAACAATGGCTTATGGAATTTTGCAAACCACGGGCATATTCAAGCATGAGTTCTGCCTTGTCATTTGGATTTATTGCGTCCTTTATACTTTTTTCTAAAGCATACATCTTTTTTGCAAAGTCTAATTTATAAGACTTGCCATTTTGATTTTTTATATAACCACTACTAAACGCGTCATATTCAATGGTTTTGTAAATATTTCTTGTTTGAATAAAATTGTCAGGAATCAATGTAATGTATTGTATAGCTTCTTTATATTTCATTTCTGCAATGAGTTGTGTGCCAATAATATCATAGATATAATTTATGTCATTATAGCTGTATTTATATAAAAAATGGTCTAATTTGCATAATGGATTCCTCATCCTGTATGCCAACCGTTTGACATGCTTTACTCCTATGGAGTCCAGATTGATGAAAAAATCCGTCTGATAGTCATATTCATTGTAGTCGGACCATTTTGATGTCTTCCAGTTCGCATGGCTTCCTCGTAATTTCCAAATGCAGTTGTCTGCATAATTTAGATATTGCAGTGCACGGACTTTATATCCAGAAGTGATGCATTTAGGTACTATTTGCGAAATTACTATCTTCCTCATCATGTCATTCCAATAATACTGACTGAACCCATCCCTTTGTTCTGAAGCTTTCACAACTACTGTAGAGTCTAAATTAGAAACAATTTTTTTATGAAGCCACAATAAGTCATTGTAAAGGTAATCTTCCAAATAACTGTCATATTTAGGAGCACATTTGACAGTTAAGTAAGTACGGAGTACATGAATAGCATCTTTCAAGTCTTGGTTAGCTCTGTATTTTGAGGCTTGCCTTATAAAATTCAAAGCCACAGAACTGTATCCTTGCTTGTCATAAGTATAGGCTGCAAGATAATACCAAGCTGCCTTATATATGGCTGTCACTTTTGGAATGGTTTCCACTGCAAGCTTATTTAATGTAGAATAGTCATAGCTCTCTTTATACCCTTCAATAGTATGGATTATATATTGTAGCAAAGGTAATATTCTGCTGTCATTAATATCATTTTTGCATAATAGCGATAATAAATCCAAGTTATTATAAGGTTTTCCCTCCATTTGTAAGCAGAATATATAAGAATAAATATCTCCCACTTCAATGAACATCCTTTTTGCTATTTCTGTTTCTCCTAAATGAAAGAATGCGCCTGCCACATATCCTTTGGCCATGTTAAGGATAACCTTCTCTTGAAAATCCGGTTTTCGTTCCAACCAAAGATTTAAACACTCGCTGTACTGCCGCATAGATATAAGACATCTCATTATTTGAAGTGTATATCGGTCTAAAAGCCTTTTGGAATGATATTTTTTTGCTTGTGTGCAGATTTCAGCCAATGTCATGCTTTCATTGTCCCCTTTTACAGGATAATACCATTCAGAAGCCTGTTGGTTACGTACCATCTCGCATTTTTTTGTAAGTAATAGGTAGGATGTGACCTCTGTATCGTTATGTTTAATGAGCCAATGGGCAAATGCATTGTTGTATTGTGTGTATATTCCATTGCTCGTACAAGTATGGAGTTGGCTCAATTGCTCATAATTCCAATCATAAACAACCGCTTTTATGTCGGAAATAGGTATGTCTTTTGAAGTTATTTTCCCCCAATATAGGCAATTTTCTTCAATACATTTTTGATTTTTTTGTTTCAAATCTTGTTGTGGAGACTTTAATCCATTCATGTTATAGCCACAGATACGGAATGTATAATATTGTTCCGGTAAGTATAACCGGTCAAAGGGGCCACAAGCCAATGAATATAGACATGGCAATGTCAATAATAAAATGAAGAAGGAATGTTTCATGAACTACTATTTATAAATAAGACGAATATTTTCTTCTGAATATTGGGCTATGTTTAATGAATCCAAATGGTATAAGATGATATTGCGAGGATGTCGCCTAATTTTGGAAAAGGCCAATTGCTTTACTTTTATTATGTCTTCCAAAGGTGATGTCTCCAAACGAATAATGTCACCTTTTTTAAGGTGATGTCCTTCCAAATAGTGTTCTTTTGAAACAACGTATTTCCATTTGTCCATTTGCTTATAATACAATGTATCCGTAAAGTCAGTTTTGTGGAGAATAGACTTAAAGTCATTCTGCCGCATCCATATACCCCAAGAATATATGGGGAAAGCGACATCTAATGGCAACGCATATTCTTGTTTGGAACTTAAATAAGGCTTCACGTCATTATAATCCAAAATGGAATTTGCATTGGAATTGTATAATGAGCCGGTGTTATACAACATAAGTACTCCGTAATCAACAGGAGGGCATTCTTTCTCCAATTGGTGTAATCGGATAGTTGCACTAAGGCTTAGACTGTCTTTATGTAGTATGTTGCGTAAATCCTTACATAGCTTGAAAAAAGAGTCCTTGGTGCTGTTTGTCCAATCACAATCTACTTGAATCTCATGTATATTCCTTATTTTATTCCGTTTAGCCATAGCTATAATCCTTTTGTACATTAATTGGGCGAATGTAGAATCAGCGTTTATGGCTTTGGTGGTTATGTAAACGGTAGGTACAACCTCAATTTCAGCAGGTACGGTATCATGGAACAAAGTCGTGGCTATGGGAAGTGCCTTAAATAGGCCGTCTTTATCTTGCCCATAGTCAACATCAAAGAATCTGATATATATTTTTCTTATATCATGTTTCTCAATAAAGGACTTTTCATAATTATTCAATTGAAATTGAGTTTTCCAATAGTATATGGCATTGCATGGTTTCATATCCTTATCTTCATCAGATGCTTTTTGGAACTTCAAATACCAAACTATACTTGTTAACACAACAAGCATGGTGCATATTCCCATTATTATATACTTCTTCATTTTTGATTTGTTTTTAGAGTTTTCCATTTATTATTCCACAAATCTGTTGACCCACAGGGCCTTTGTCCACAAAGAACAGCATAGTATAAGGACATCCCTCATACTCAAATTTGAATTTGACAGCCTTACACTTCTTCAATTTATTATCCTTACAAAGGCCAACCTTCTTCCCCACATAATGGAATACATCATTAGTGCTAATGGAGTTCACATATTCAGAAAGAAAGGGTTGCAAATGGGATGTAATTGTAATAAGGTGGCATCTGTCTTGAATGTCAATACCCGCAAAATAAGCACAAGTCATAAACACTATTCTCTTTTGGAGATTAGCATCTTCACTGATTACATTGTCTGCGTCTTCAATGTATTCTTTAACCTTGTCATTATTCCTTTCGCTACACAAGATTCCACAATTTGAATTGTTCACACCATCAACATTCCTCTTTTTAAGCAGTTCTAATATATTAAGTATTCCATCTAAAGAATTATATGCTATGAGTATTTTAGCATCTGTATTCTCGGACAGCTTTTGTGTTATGATTTTAACCGCCGTATCATCCACATAGTTGGTATATATTAGGTCTATATTCCTTCGAGGGTTTTCTCTCCAACGGGTGACTATCTTTGATTCATATTCCATCTTAGGATTGGAAAAATCATTCAGGGTCGCAGATACCGCACTTCTAAACTTCTGGTTGAATTTGAAGTAATAGTCCATGACATACTCCAACCTAGGTCTATAGGCACTATCAGCTTGCATGGTGTCTATTTCATCCACCATTAAAAAATAACTGTTATACACATCTATGTTGTAGGAGTCAAGAATCTCTATAAGACGTGGCAGACTGTCAGCAACTACAAGGAATTTCTTTTTCCACTGATTGTTGCTGTCCAAATAGTTTTTTACTTGAGCTGGTTTCACCGCACTTCTGATTTCCTTTATCGGACTTCCAAAATAGAAAGCATATCCATCTCCAAAATGGTTGTTGGCTGATTTGTACTTGCCATATGCCAATGATTTGGTCGGAACTACTATGATGGAATCCCTTTCTTGGTTCGTTATCTCTAAAGTCGTAGCTCCTAAGCCTGTAATGGTTTTGTTTAATACTCCAAAAGGAATTCTGTCCATTACTTCGCCTATCTTTTGTCCTTGCTCAATGGTTATAGTCCAATCAGAATATTCTCCATCATGGTCTTTGACCATATCAAGCGTAACTAATTCAACTCCGTCCTTTTTGATGAATCTTGCCCCGTTCACCATTGAAAACAGTGATGGATAATCAGTGTCCAGCTCATAACATGCTTTTTTAAGTGATTTTGCTTTTTCTTCCATACGTTGTCTGATTTGCGCACCTAACTTTAGAAATTTTCTATATATATTCCGAGTTAGATGCGCAAATATACTCATTTTAGCAATTCCATCGCCTTGTCAATCTGATTATTTTCAAAATTGTCAAGATAGATTTGAGTTACCTTTTCTGAACTATGCCCCAAAGATTCACAGATGATAGAAGTAGCTACACCTGCTCTCTTTAAGACTGTTGCATAAGAGTGGCGGGCCACATAGGTGGTCAATTTGATTGGAATATTCAATTCCTCACCAATGCACTTTAATGCCTTGTTCACTTTGGTTATCACTTTATGCAGCCTGTTCAGCTTTTGCTGCTCTGTCCTATGGGAGATTGAAAGGATAGGGAATAAGTATGGCTTATTACTATCCTTATACTCCTTCAAGACCAATAAGGCTCTTTCCTGCATTGGCAGGTTTATCAGTTTGGATGTTTTTCTTCTGTTATAAATCAGTCTATTGCTCACTATATTCTTCCCAGTCAGATACGCCATATCAACAAAGTTGATACCTCCCATGAAGTAGGAGAATGTGAATAAATGAACAGCCAGTTTACAATAGAAGTCCTTTCCTGTGATATTGTAATTCACAACAGACAATATCTCATCTTTAGTCAAAGCTCTTTTAGCTGTTTCCTGATGCAGTTTGGAAACTTTGAGTTGCTTGAATGGATAGTTTTCAGGTTTTACCAATCCCATGTTGATAGCCGAATTGAATATCATTCGGATATTTCTGAATCTTATTCCAATGGTGTTTTCTGACTTGCCTTGTTTCCTTAACCATGTCTCATATCTTTTCAGCCAGCCACAGTCCATTTCAGAGAAAGGGATGTCCAAGTGGCTGTTGAACTTGATTAGTGAGTTATAGGTCTGTTGGATGGATAGCCTGTAACCTGTTCTTTTTTCCTCTTCAAGACAATGAATGTGTTGCTTGAATAATTCCCCGACTGTAATAGCTTTGGTTGGATGTGACACTTTCTCTACAAGTGTAGTGGCTGAGAACTCCTTATTATTCGACTTTAGTTCTACAATTTTGCTTTTTACTTCACTTATCTTGTTGGAAATCAGCTTTTCAATAAGTTCCCTATCAGGGCATGTTGGCTTAGGCTGATTCTTTTCAAAATCCCAATATTCCGATTTGGTAGAAACACCAAGGTTGATATACCTTGTCTTCCTGTCCTTACATACTTTAATCTTTAGGGGTAACTCTCCATTTTTCAATGGTTTGTACTTGTAGCATATAACATCTGCTGTTGTCATTTTGGGTAAAACATTGGAGAAAACATTTCTCTGTTTCAGCACCTGTTTGAGCATAAAAGAGCATAAAAAAAGAGAGCTACTAAAATGTAACTCTCTGATTTTCAAGTGGTGCCACCAGGAATCGAACCGGGGACACAAGGATTTTCAGTCCTTTGCTCTACCAACTGAGCTATGGCACCGACTTACTTCGGTTTTGCGAGTGCAAAGGTAGCGATTTAATTTGAAATGCCAAATATATTCGATATATTTTTGTGTAATGTAGGAGAAAAAAGTAAACTCTCACCTGTTTTCTGGGTTGGAGAAGACAGGTGAGAGTGTAGTTAAATGCAGACGGATTGTCTTTGATAGCAAGGAGGATTGTTGTCCAACCTGGCTGAAACAATGCGGCACATCAGCCTTTAAGCGGGTTCCAGCCTTGAGCTTTCAGTTCAAATTCCTGGCCATCCCTACTGATGAGTGCATAGCCTAATTCGGCCTTGGTGATATGGCCTATTATTTTAATGTCTTTGATCTGGCTGACTTTTTCGTGGTCGGCAATGGGGACTGTAAATAATAATTCATAGTCTTCTCCGCCATTCAGAGCGCAGGTCGTGACATTCATGTTCAGCTCTTCTGCCATAACAGCCGTCTGGTAATCTAAGGGAATATGTTCTTCATATATCCTACAACCGACACCGCTTTGCGTACAAATATGCAGTAATTCGGAACTGAGTCCGTCTGATATGTCGATCATGGAAGTCGGACGGATATTAGCGGCTGCCAATGCTTGCACAATGTCGCGTCGTGCTTCTGGCTTTAGCTGTCGTTCTAGTAAATACTCTTTTCCGCTAAAGTCCGGTTGGGCTTCGTATAATCCCTCTGTGGTCTTTGTTTTTTCGTTCCTGTGTGCCTCCTGCAACTGTTGGTTGAAAACGGCTTTTTCGCGTTCGAGCAACTGCAATCCCATGTAGGCTGCTCCTAAATCTCCGCTGACACAGATCAAGTCGGTTTCTTTGGCTCCGTTGCGATAAACCACTTTGTCTTTGTCTGCTTCCCCGATGCAGGTAATGCTGATGGCTAACCCCGTAAGCGAAGATGTCGTATCACCTCCTACAATATCGACCTCATGAGCTTCGCATGCCATTTTGAGACCATCGTAGAAAGCCTCCATGTCCTCTACACAGAAACGTTTGCCTAAAGCAATGGAGACCACCATTTGACGGGGGGTACCATTCATGGCATAAATGTCCGAGAGATTGACCATGGCAGCCTTGTATCCGAGATGTTTCATCGGGACGTATGTCAGATCAAAATGTATGCCTTCCATTAGCAAATCGCTGGTGACGAGGACTTGTTTGTCGGCCGGATATTCCATGACGGCACAGTCGTCACCCACTCCATAGCGGGTGGAAGAGTTTTTCAGCCGGATATTTTCTGTCAGGTGTTTGATAAGCCCGAACTCTCCGAGCGTAGAGATTTCTGTCCTGTATGTTTCTTGCATAAATTTATGGGCTTTAAGCGCGGTTTATCATCTCACGCATAATCTCGGCCATAAGGGGTTGTACGGCATCGGCAGCTTTCTGTACTTCCTCGTGGCTGACTTCCACAATCTTTCCTTCCACTCCGAGGTCGGTGATGACACTGATACCGAAGCATTTGATTCCGCAATGATTAGCTACGATGACTTCGGGTACGGTCGACATACCCACCGCATCGGCGCCCCAAATGCGGAACATTTTATATTCAGACGGAGTTTCGAAAGTCGGTCCTTGTGTAGCGAGGTATACGCCTTGCTGTACCTTGATTCCTTTCTCTTCGGCAATGGCGAGTGCTTGCCGGATGAGTCCCTTGTTGTAAGCTTCCGACATATCCGGGAAACGGGGACCGGTCGGGAAGTTCTTACCGCGTAGCGGATTCTCCGGAAGCGCGTTGATTTGGTCGGTGATTATCATCAGGTCACCAATTTCAAACTTGGGGTTGGTGCCGCCTGCAGCATTGCTGACGAACAAGGTTTTGATGCCCAACTCATACATGACGCGAATGGGGAAAGTGACCTCTTGCATGGTGTAGCCTTCGTAGTAATGAAAGCGGCCTTCCATGGCCAGAATGTCTTTGTCGCCCAGTTTTCCGAAGATAAGATTACCCGAATGCCCTTCTACCGTAGAGACTGGGAAGTTGGGAATTTCTTTGTATGAAATGCGGGTCGCATCTGTGATTTCGTTGGCCAGTTTACCTAATCCGGTACCTAAAACGATAGCCGTTGTGGGGCTTGTTGTCATCCTACTTTTTAGCCAGGATGCTGTTTCTTGAATTTTTGAATACATAACCAGTAATGTTTTCGTTAAACGATTCTTGTTGATTTTGCAGTATCTCTATTTCGACCGGCAGGGCATAGAGAGATTTTCTAACCTCTTCGCTCAGGCCGTTGAGGTCCTTCAGGCGGGTCGCATCTTTTTCAGTGGTTACAATTAGCTTCGGCGAGGACATTCGGGCGTAAGTCTCATTGATTAGGGCTACGTCTTTGGCCGAGAAGTAATGGTGGTCGCCGAAAGAAAGCGGCGTGATATCCGTTTCATAATGTTCGAGGTCCATTTTCATTTGTTCCGGCGAAGCGATGCCTGTAAGCAGCAAGACATGCTTGTGGGGCAGCAACTCGTCCAAAGAATATTCTTCCTCTCCGAACAACGGTATGAGACGGCTGTATTTCAGTGTCGAGAAGAACAACTTCTGATAAGGGTACAACTTCAAGGCCTTACTGATGACCCGGAATCCCATGGGCTTGATGTCTTCCGGGCATTTGGTTACGATTACGATATTGGCCCGGTCTTTTCCTTCTTTCGGTTCGCGCAAACGTCCTGCGGGGAGCAACTTGTCATCGCAAATCAAGCGATGGTAATCTACTAACAGGATGTTGATACCTGGTTTTACATAGCGATGTTGGAACGCGTCGTCTAACAGGATGACTTCTGTCCCCGGTGCGATTTGCTCGTCGCATAACCGTTCAATTCCCCGACGGCGGTTTTTATCCACAGCGACATAGACATCTGGAAACTTTTGTTTCATCTGATAAGGCTCGTCACCTATGGCAGGCATAGACGTTTCGGATGTGGCTAAAATGAATCCTTTTGATTTACGTTTGTATCCTCGGCTCAACACGGCCACTTTATGCTTCTTACGTAGCAGGCGGATGAGATATTCCGTATGTGGTGTTTTCCCGGTACCGCCTACGGTGATATTGCCGACCGAAATAACGGGTATGTCGTAACTTTTGGATTTCAGGATTCCCATTTCGAAAAGCTCGTTGCGAATCCTTACGCCTATTCCGTAAAGCCAAGCCACCGGCAACAACCATTCGTTGATTTTGATTAAGTCTCCTTCCATGATGGTTTAGTTGATAAAGTTCGGCTCATACGGTATCCGGGTTTGCAGAACGCTCATTTGCCGGATCTGTCTCAGGCTCATTAGTGGGGCGTAATATGTTCCGAGGGTCTCTTGTAAGGCCGTGTTCAGATAGTCCTTTTTCTGTTGGTCAAACAAACCCTCGTACCAAGGGGACGGAGTCGGTGCGTATTCCGTATGGTAATCTTTTATTTGGGCCAATGAAGCAGCCTTTTTGATGGCGGTCTGGAGGTTGCCGTTGGCATCGGCCAATCCGTTTTCCACGGCCTGCCGTCCGGTCCAGACCCGTCCTTCGGCCAGTTTTTCCACTTGGCCGGTTTTCATGTTCCGTCCGTCTGCTACACGTTCGGTAAACAATTTGTAACCCCGTTGTATATATCCTTGCATCATTTGAGCTTCCGAAGGATTGAATGGGCGTGCAGGCGTACCGAAATCGGCGTGTGCATTGGTCTTTACAACATCGAAATGCAGGCCTAATTTGTCGCTGAGCAGTTGGCTTGCATCGGGAATGAGGCCGAAAATGCCGATGCTTCCGGTCAACGTAGTCGGTTCGGCCACGATATAGTTGGCGGCGCAGGAGATGTAGTAACCCCCCGAGGCTGCCATTCCACCCATGGATACGACCACGGGTTTGGCTTCACGGAGTAATTTCACTTCATGCCATATCTGTTCGGAGGCGTAAGCGCTTCCGCCTCCGGAATTTACGCGAAGTACTACTGCTTTGACCGATTCGTCCTCACGCAGGGTTCTCAGGTCGCGGCATACGGTTTCTGCGTCTATCACATTTTCGCTCCATTCTGTTTTTCGGTCTACGATGTCTCCGTATGCATAGTAGACTGCAATCTTATCACCTTTTTTCGGGGTTGCTTCGGTGGCAGCCGCCAGTTCTTTCACACTGACGAGGGGCAGGGCACCTTTGTCCTTTCCGGTTTTTGCGCGTAACATTCGGCTTATCCCGTCGATATAGCAAAGGCTGTCTATCATGCCATTCCGTACCAGTTCTTCTGCGGGACGGAATGTGAGCATACTGTCTGCGTATTCGTTCAACAAGTCCTTCTTGATGGAGCGTGAACGGGATACATCCGTCAGCATGGTTTGCCAGATGTCATTCAGGTAGGACGTGACCTGTTCGCGGTTGGCGTCACTCATTTGGGTGGCAGTAAACGGTTCCACGGCCGATTTGTAGCTACCTACTTTGAACACTTGCATCTTAATGCCTATCTTTTCCAATAGGTCTTTGTAAAAAATAGGCTGCGAAGCCATACCGCACCAGTTCACCTGTCCCTGTGGATTAAGGATGATGCAGTCAGCTATGCTGCAAATGTAGTAAGCCCCTTGGGTATAGTGGTCTCCGTATGCGATGATATATTTGCCGCTTTTCTTGAAATCGGCGAGGGATTCCCTGATGTCTCGTATCATGGCGGGAGTTGCTCCCAAGAGGGTTTGTGCTTCTATATATATACCGTCTATGTTCGGATTTTCTTTAGCACCTTGGATGGCTGTCTGTATTTCTCTCAGACTGAGGGTGGGGTAAGTACTGCCGAACAGATCTCCAAGAGGATTGTTCGGTGCATCTTCCTGTAATTCGCCGTTTAGCGTCAGGCGAAGTACGGACTGGGGTTTGATGGATGGGGCGGCACTTTCCACGGTCATCATCCCCGCAATGGATAGGATGCCTAATATGAAGAGGGCTATGCCGGCCAGAAACAAGCCACAGAGCGTGGCCAAAGTATATTTGACGAAATCTTTCATACGTTGTATAAAGTAGGTAAAGCTACACAATTACGCAAATGTACAATAATGTCTACGATTTACAAACGTTATACCTTATAATAATATTTAAATTGGTTTCGTCGGAGGGATAAAACTCAGTATGGGAAATTGCTTGTGTTATGGATTTTATGGAGATGGCCTTGGAGGAATCTACTTTTTTACGTGAGGATGTAGTGCGGTAGTCGTTGTGTCATTTAGTCAGAGTATCAAGTTGTTCCTTATAGAAATATGTTATTGGTTTTTGGAAATGCGTTTCGGGGCGTATCGAGTAACAGCAGGGTGTTAGGGGGAGTTATGGGTAAAATTATATTTTGTGTATATATGCATGTATGGTTTGTCGGTTTTATGCGGTTTTGGATGAAGATTTGCTCATTAAAGAATGATTCCTTCCCCTGCTCTCCGCTCCTTTCCTCTCCTTCTTCTTCCATTTAGAAAAAAGTTCCCTCTTAAATCGTGCATGATTTCGAGTGTTAAATATATGTTTTAC
>ENA-OZGC01001708-OZGC01001708.1-human-gut-metagenome-genome-assembly--contig:-NODE-1708-length-11559-cov-5.361874_pt1 | contig 11559 bp, 11 predicted proteins | sample MGYA00245109_ERZ653643 | MGnify/ENA primary metagenome ERZ653643 (study PRJEB26926, sample SAMN06165107) | human gut metagenome | biome: ENVO:00009003; feature: ENVO:2100002; material: ENVO:00002003... | reverse complement strand
AGGCAAGGGTCTGCAAAACCCTGATTCCCCGGTTCAAATCCGGGTGTCACCTCCAGAAAGTTTAGGAATTCAGGCTTTTGCTTGAATTCCTTTTCTTTTTGTTTTTAAAAGTTTTGGTTTCTTGTTTTTGAATTTGCGGTTTTCTCAAAAATACCCTTCGGGAACAAGGGCCTGTATTTGGAGAAAGCCTGATGAGACGGTAAAAAGGAGCGTAATATAATGAAAATTGGATTGCAATTTGCCATGCCTGCGGAGTTTCATGCCCTGCCGGGGGCCAAGGAGCTGGAGGCATTTGAGACCGTGTCCGGTGTGCCGTTCTACGAGGCTGCACCGGGGATCATTGCCTGCGCCGGCGGTGTCAGCAAGGTGAATGCCGCCATGGCGGCAGAGATCCTGTGTCTGAAGTACGGTGTGGATATGATCGTCAATACCGGAGTGGCCGGATGCCTGACGGAGCTTCCCACCGGCAGCCTGGTGGTCGCCGAGGACTTTGTGCAGCACGATGTGGACACCTCTGCCATCGGTGATCCCGTAGGATTGGTATCTACGGTGAACCGGGTGTCATTCCCCACCTGGAAGCCGGAGCGGTGCGTGGAACTGCTGGCAGCACTGGGCCGCAAGGCGGCGCTGGGGCGGGTGGCCACCGGAGATTGGTTTGCTGTCCGCAGCGACCGGGCAATCTTCATCCGGGACACGTTCCACCCTCTGCTGACAGAGATGGAGGGCGGCGCGATCGCCCAGGTGTGCCTGCGGAACAATGTGCCCTTCGTGGCGGTCAAATCTGTGTCGGATCATCTGTTCCGGGAGGGCCAGACGGAGGAGTTTTTCGATTTCGCCCACGCTATGGAGAATTTGGGCGCAGTGGTACTCCCACTGGTACAGGCTTTACAGAAGGAGACGCTCTGAGAGGGGCAAACCGCGCTGCGCCTGCCACATAGTTTCCAGCCGGAACGAGCAATCGTTCCGGCTCCTTTTTTCCTATGGGGGTGCGAAATAACAGCCGAGGGAGCGAAAGTGAGGGCGGATAACCGCCGCCGGGCTGACATACGCTTTTTGTAAGAAGAACCATAAAATGGAACGGGTGTTCGTGAACGAGCAGTGCTTTTTCGGCTTTTTCCGGGAAATTTCATGTTTGGGACCCTAATTTGGGGAAATTAGGGTTAACAAAACGGGGATTCCATGGTATACAGAAGTTAGGCCATATGATTTGCGAATTAAAAACGATAGGGAGCCGACAGGACCCGCTTAAAGACCGCCCCGTTGGCAGAGCTTCAAGCCCTTTGCCGGCGAACGGCTCTTCTGGAAATCGTTCAGGTCCCCAAGCGGCATCCGTATTCCGGTGACGCAGGACTGTTGAGCGTAAAGGAGGCACAGCTTTGAAAAAAAGATGGACCGCGTTTTTCTTGGCGTTTCTCCTGGGGCTCGGCCTGACTGCCTGTGGCAAAACACCGGGGCCGGACACAAATACGGATGCGCCACCCTCTGCTGCCGACAGCGCGGAGGATATCCGGCAGCAGACCTCCACACCGTTCAGCGCGGACTACTGGACCGCTGTGCGGCACGAGAGTTATGATGCCATGAACGACTGCATGAAAACCAGTGCTATGCCCACGGAGGCGTGGTGGGCGGACCTCTATCTCAACGAAGACGGAACGGCCCAGTTTCGGGATGTGTTAGGCTCGTACTACAATACCAGCCTGCTCGACGGAAACTGGTGGCTGGGCGCGGACAGCACCCTGCGGTTGACGGGAACGATGAATACCGGCGAGCCGCTGACCTTGGACGGTCGGATCGAAAGCACCGATTCTCTGGCGATCGAGACCCCTTACGGAGATACCTTCTACTTTGCCCCGGCAGAGCGGCCGGGCCCCGGCGGAGAGATGGGGATCGCGGACCTCTACGGAACGTGGCGCATGACCCACTATGAGGAGGACGGCCGGGAATACAGGCCCGACGAGGAACATATCGCCTCTATGCTGTGCTTTGATCGCCTGTGGTCCGATCTGTTGGAGGGCTATGTGATACGGGCGGACTGGTACCACGCCGCCGGGCTGGATACGGACACCCCGCAATACCGGTCAGAAAAGCATCTGCTGGCGGAGCAGATAGAGGAACCGCTGATGCCGGGGCTGTCCAATGAGACTTGGAGCGTGCGGCTGACCGATGAGGAGACTGGCGCGGCGTTTTTCGCCGCCCTGACGAACCGGAATAGCCTGCTTGTGCGGATGCCTTATGAAAAGAACGGGGGCGCGGGCGTCCGTACCGTCACCTATATGCGCTCCAGCGGCTTCCTGCCGCCGACCTTGGAGAACGCCATGACAGGGGAGCCGGAAAAATCGCTGATCTTCTACTGGCGGGACCCGCCCACCGAGGTGACGGAGCTGCTGTCGGTGATCCCCATGAACGCATTGGAACCCAACGGACAGAATAAGCTGCTGCTGGTGGGCCGGTGGTACGAAACGGACATCCAATTCAGCGTTGGAACGCCGATGCTGAACGATGACGGCACCCAACAAAGCTGGATCTCGGAGAAGGTGGTGTATGAGGGGAAAATCAAGATCAATGAGCCGATGTTCTTCTCCCTCACCATTCCAGAGGATACGGCGCGGGTGTGCCTGTTTATGAAGCGGCCCTGGGATGTAAGCTGGTTCACCTGGCCCATTACGGATCAGGCTCCGTTTTATGTCAGTGGAGACACCTTCCTGACGGGAGGGAGCTGAGGCCTTGTTTTCCCTAAAAAACAGGCGATTTTATAAGATGCGATCAAAAGCGAATGCTGAAATCAAATACAACAACAGGAAAAGGAGAGTAGAATTATGGGACTGATCAAAGCGGCAATGGGCGCGGCTGGCGGCGTGTTGGCCGACCAGTGGAAGGAATACTTTTATTGCGAAGCGATCCCCTCTGACGTGCTGGCGGTCAAGGGCAAAAAGAAGGTCACGGGCCGTTCCAGCAACACCAAGGGCGATGACAACATCATCACCAACGGCAGCCTGATCGCCATTGCGGACGGACAGTGCATGCTCATCGTGGAGCAGGGCAAGGTGGTGGACGTCTGCGCCGAGCCCGGTGAGTACACCTACGATATGTCCACGGAGCCCAGCATCTTCTCCGGCGATCTGGGCGAGAGCGTGAAAAGCGTGTTCCAGAACATCGGCAAGCGTTTCACCTTCGGCGGCGAGGCTCCCAAGGATCAGCGGGTCTACTACTTCAACACCAAGGAGCTGACGGGCAACAAGTACGGCACCCCCAGCCCCGTCCCCTTCCGGGTGGTGGACCAGCGGGCTGGCATCGACATTGACATCGGCATCCGCTGCTTCGGCGAGTACAGCATCCGGCTGAAGAACCCCCTGCTGTTCTACACCAACGTCTGCGGCAACGTCAGTGAGGACTACAAGACGGAAAATATCGCCGGTCAGATGAAAACGGAGCTGCTGACGGCTTTGCAGCCCGCTTTCGCCAAGATCAGCGAAATGGGCATCCGCTATTCCGCCCTTCCCGGCCATACTCTGGAGCTGGCTGACGCCCTCAACGAGCAGCTTTCCAGCAAGTGGCGGGATCTGCGCGGCATGGAGATCGTCTCCTTCGGCGTTTCCAGCGTGAAGGCCAATGAGGAAGACGAGCAGATGATCAAGGAGCTGCAGCGCAACGCGGCCTTTATGGACCCCACCCGGGCGGCGGCGCATCTCGTCGGCTCTCAGGGCGAGGCGATGAAGGCGGCGGCCGCCAACACCGGCGCCGGTCCCGCTATGGCCTTCATGGGCATGGGCATGGCCGGCCAGATGGGCGGCATGAACGCCCAGAACCTGTTCCAGATGGGCCAGCAGCAACAGGCCCAGCAGCAGGCGGCGCAGCCCGCCCCCGCTCCCGCGGCGCAAGGCTGGACCTGCACCTGCGGTCAGGGCGGCATCACCGGCAACTTCTGTCCCAACTGCGGCAGCAAGAAGCCGGAGCCGAAGCCTGCCGGGGACAGCTGGCAGTGCGCCTGCGGCGCCACCGCCACCGGAAAGTTCTGCCCGGAATGCGGCAAGCCCAAGCCCGCCGCCGCAGCGGACGGCTGGACCTGCACCTGCGGCGCGGTGAATAAGGGCAAGTTCTGTGCCGAGTGCGGCAAGCCCAAGCCTGCCGGAGTTCCTCAGTACAAGTGTGACAAGTGCGGCTGGGAGCCCGCCGACCCGCAGCATCCCCCCAAGTTCTGCCCTGAGTGCGGCGACCCCTTTGACGACGGGGACATCGTGTAATGAAACGGCGGATGATTTGGATTTTCCTGGCGGGCGCGCTGGTAGGGATCGTCCTTTCGGGCCTGTATAAGCATTTTGTCACGGACCAGATCATGGATGGGGGCAACGGCATGGAGAATCCGGATCAAAACCTGTTCCTGCTGGACGGGGACGGTACTTATGTGGACAATTCCCTCCTCTGGCCAGTGCTGGAGGGAACATGGGAAAGTCCGGAGGACGGCTGGCAGGCGGTCATCAGCGAAGAGGACGGCCTGACCCTCCGGTTGGACGGCGAGACCGTTCTGGAAACCCCGCTGGACTTCACCTACATCCCGCGTAAAAAGATACAGGACACAGGGCTGATGTTAGACAACCGTGTTCTCCAGAAGGCGGACGGCACGGAATGGGGGAAGATCCTGGACGTTTACCACTGTGCCGGGGCCGGCGAGGACAGCGGCAGACTGGAGCTGACGGTGGACTGGTCGGAAGCGGCGGACAAAGTGGTGGAGCTTCAAAAAGTTGAAGAATAAGAGCGAATAGCGGATTTTTTGGCGAATACCGTCCCCGGCCGCGGGAGCCACGGCCGGGGACAAGATCCCGGTTCCGGGTGGACAATGCAATGTGAGCCGTTACGGCGACTGAAAACAACAGGAGGAAGCTATTATGGGATTGTTTGATAAGAAATACTGCGACATCTGCGGCGAGTAGATCGGACTGTTGGGCAATCAGAAACTGGAAGACGGCAACCTCTGTAAGGACTGCGCGAAGCAGCTCTCTCCCTGGTTCAGTGACCGCCGCCGCTCTACGGTGGAGGACATCAAGCGGCAGTTGGCCTACCGGGAGGAAAACCGGGGCAGGGCGTCCCAGTTCCGCACCACCCGCTCCTACGGCGAGGATTGTAAGATCCTGCTGGACGAGGAGCATCGTTGGTTCACCGTTACCCGTGCCCGGGATCTGGCGGACGCCAACCCGGATATTCTGGACTACACCGCGCTGACCGGCTGCCGCGTGGACATTGACGAGAGCCGCACGGAGCAGAAGCGGGAGGGACCGGACGGCAAGGAAGTCACCTACAACCCGCCCCGCTACGAGTATTCCTATGACTTTGAAGTGATCATTTCCGTCAATAACCCCTACTTTGACGAAATGAAGTTCCGCCTGAACAACAGTTCTGTGTACATCGAGCCGCAGAACACCATGCAGCGGCCCATGATGGGGCAGCAGGGTATGATGGGCCAGCGTCCTATGGCGGGCCGTCCTCAGAGCGGCATGGCGGGTCAGCGGCCTATGATGAATCAGTCGGGCATGAACCAGCGTCCTATGGCAGGTCGGCCCCAGAGCGGCATGACACAGCGCCCCATGATGGGACAGATGAATTCTGTGGGCCGGATGAATACCATGGCTGCCGGCTTCGATCCGGAGAGCAATCGGGAATATCGCAAGTACCGCGAAATGGGCGACGAGATCCGAGCGGCGCTGCTTCAGGTGATGGAGACCGCCCGTGGCGGCGGCGCAGTTCAGACAGCCCCCATGCAGCAGGAGGCCCCCATGCAGCAGCAGGAGACCTTCGCTCCCGCTCCGGCAGCGGCTGGTCCGTGGACCTGCCCCGCCTGCGGCGGACAGAATGACGGAAAATTCTGCGAGTACTGCGGCGCGCCCAGAGGATAAGGGAAACAGATCGGAGAAAACGGCTCAACAGCGTCCGCCCGTCTACGGGCGGGCGCTGAACGGAAAATGAAGAAAGAAGGGTGAGAGCAAGCATGGCAGCACAGGTGACCAACTATCAATGCCCAAGCTGCACCGGTCCGCTGCACTTTGTAGGCGCATCCGGCAAGCTGGAGTGCGATTACTGCGGTAGTACCTATGATGTAGCAGAGATCGAGGCGCTTTACGCGGAAAAGGAGGAACAGGCCGCGGCGGCGCAGCAGTCGGCAGAAGAAAAAACGGCGGCGGAAAAGAAGGCAGCCGAGGAAGGCGGCTGCCGGACCTCAGCGCCGACTGGGGTGCCGAGGGAGACGGCATGAAGGCTTACAGCTGCCCAAGCTGTGGTGCGGAGCTGATCTGTGACGCAAGCACGGCGGCTACCTTCTGCCCTTATTGTGGAAACCCAACGGTGGTGCCGGGGCAGTTTGCGGGAACGCTGAAGCCGGATTTCGTGATCCCCTTCAAGCTCAGCCGCGAGGACGCCATCCGCGAGCTCAAGAAGCATTACAGGGGCAAGGTGTTCCTTCCCAAGAGCTTTTCCAAGGAAAATCACTTACAGGAGATCCAGGGGGTCTATGTACCCTTCTGGCTGTTCAGCGGTGAGGCGGAGGGCAATGCCCACTATGAGTGTACCCGGTCCCACAAGCGCACCGAGGGTGAGTATGAGGTGATAAAGACGGAGCACTTTGACGTGTACCGTGCCGGAACGATGCCCTTTGAAAAGGTACCGGTGGACGCCTCGACTAAAATGCCGGATGATCACATGGATTCCATCGAGCCTTACAATTACGATGACCTGAAACCCTTCTCCACGGCGTATCTGCCGGGCTTCCTGGCGGATAAGTTCGACGTGTCGGCGGACAAGAGCCGGGAACGGGCCGATGTCCGCTGTCTGGGCAGCTTGAAAAAGGCGCTGCAAGGCACCGTAACGGGATACGCGACCTGTTTCCCGAGGGGCGAACACGCAGACATCCAGCGGGGCAAGGTCCACTACGCGCTGCTGCCGGTGTGGCTGCTGAATACCAAATGGCAGGGCAAGGATTTCCTCTTCGCCATGAATGGACAGACCGGAAAGCTGGTAGGAGACCTGCCTGTGGACAAGGGGCGATTCTGGGGGATGTTTGCCGCCATTGCCGTGCCGCTGTCCGTATTGAGTTCGGTCATCGTCCTGCTGATGCGATAAGGAGGGACGGACATGAAAAGAAAAGTCACAGCTTTGCTGACGGCGCTCCTGCTGACGCTGACTCTGTGCGTCCCCACTCTGGCGTGGACGGAATACGGCGCGATCTACGATGAGACCGACGCGCTGGGCTCGGACGAATTGTCCGATCTGGGTCAGTACACCCTGCCCCAGCTGACGGAGGCGCTTCACCTTGACCTGCGGGTGGACATATTTACCAATGAGGATGTGAGCGAGGGTACCACCGCCGGAGATATCGCCACATATGTTTACAAAGATTCCGGCTACGGCTGGGGCGAGGAAAAGGACGGCATCTCGCTGACGCTGGTGATGGAGCCTCTGGCGGACGGTTCTTACACCCTGGCGGAGACCGACTGGTGCGTCTACGCGATGCTGAGCGAGACGCGGGGCGACGGGCAGAAACTCTCCGGCTTGGTGTATGACGCGGTGGAGCCGTATATGACGGCGCGGGCGTGGGACGGTACGGATATGACCGTGAGCGCCGAGGCGCTCTGTCAGGCGGTGAACGCCATGGCGGCGACGGCGGCGGACTATCTCTCCGCAGACTTCCCAACGGAGGCGCAGCAGCCCGAGACCGTCCAGTCCGGCGAAGCTCCGGAGTTGGGCAGCACCGGCATGAACTATGTGTTCGATCTGCGGGGAATGCTCTCCGACGGGGAGCGGGAAGAACTGGAGGATCGGGCCGAGGATATCGCCCTCCGCCGCAGTTGCGGCATCTATACCCTTTTTGTGGAGGACTTTACAGCTTACGGCTACGGTGACGATCCCTATACCGCCCTGTATCAGATCTACCACGCCGAGGGCCTTGGTGTGGGCGAGGACCGAAACGGCGTCATCATCATGCTGAGCATGACAGAGCGGGACTACGCCATGTTCGTCTACGGCGAATGGGCGGAGTATGCTTTTGACCGATACGGCGAAAAACAGCTGGAGGATCGCTTTTTGGATAAATTCAGCGGCGGCGACTGGTATGCCGGGGTTTCCAGCTATCTTGCCGCCTGTGACGAGTTTCTGACTCTGGCTGAGGCCGGAAAACCTGTGCGGTCCAGCCCCCTGCCGGCCATCGGCATTGCGGTGGCAGTCTCCTGCCTGATCGCGTTTCTGGTGTGCATGATCCTGAAGGGACAGGTGAAGTCCGTGCGCAAGGGCGTTGACGCCAACGTGTATACCACGGCGGGCGGTGGATTGAAGCTGACGGACAGCTATGACCACTACACCCATACCACGGAGACCCGCCGTAAGATCGAGAGCGACTCCGGCGGCGGTGGCAGAAGCAGCGGAGGAACTGTAAGCCGCAGCGGCGGCGGCGGTCACGGCCGCAGCGGCAAATTCTGAGAAGGAGGCAGAATCATGAAGCGCTTGACTTTGCACCGGCTGGCGTCGGCACTTCTCTGCCTGACGCTGGCTCTTAGCCTGACTGCCTGCGGAGGGAAAAAGAAACCGGCCCCGGCAGCGGGAAACGGCGGCGTAAAGGAGACGATCTCCGACAGCAGGACCGATCAGACCGGTCAGGCCGATCCTGTGAAGCCTTCCGAACCGGAAGCGGAGGTGGACCAGGAGCTGGTGGAGGAATGTCTCGACAAGCTGGGCTTTGATTTGGAATACGGCGGCTATCCCGGCGCCGCGGCCTATCTCGGCTACCGGGAGAAGGGGGACACCTCCAAGCTGTCGGACTGGATGCTGGAAAATTGCCTTGACCTGACGGCGGAGATGCCGGTCATGCTGACCATCCCCTCGGAGCGGGTCCTCGGTCCGGGGTACGGCAAGCTGTTCTGCGTCATTCCGCGGGGAGAGAACACCAGCCTTGCCGTGAACCACATCACATGGCAGTCTCAGGGCAACGGCCTGCATCCGGTGGCGGACGAAGTCCTCTACCGGGAGGAATATACCCAGCCTGTTTTGCTGTTCGTCGATCCGGAGGAGCCGGATATGGAGGTCAACCTTGTGGCCGATGACGGCACGGTGGTGAACTGGTATCCGTAGGAGGACCTGTACGGCGATCTCATCCTGCCTGCCAGCGAGGAGGGCCGATTGCTGCTGTTCGACTTCTCCATCTACACGAACACCATCGCCATCGACCATCCCGAAGGCTGGGAGCCGACCGGTGACGATTGGTGGTGGCCCCCTACGGATCTGGGACTGGCCGATACCTCGTGGGATTGCGATGAGTGGACGCTGGAGCTGCATTACGGCGACTGTGACCCGGACTATGCGGGGCTGGCTAATCTGTACGAGTGCTATGACGACCGGATGGATCTGCGATTCTTCGGCGTATGGCGCATGGAGGATGACTGCCTGCGGCTGGATATGTCCGCCGGGGTGGGCAGCTCCCTCAGCGGCAGTTTCCCAGTGCTGATCTCCCCCTCTGGCGAGTATCTGTACTTCCAGCGCTCCCGCATCGGCGAGGGAATGCCCTTCCTGCGGAACGGCGAGGACTCCACTACCTTGAGCTTGCGCTACGGTTGATGAAACCTTTTATACGAAACAGACCCGGCAGCTGATTTTCAGCCGCCGGGTCCTTTTTATTAGCTATATGCGTGGAAATTTTCTGTGGGTATCAGAAAGCAACGTGCATGAACAGGGCCACGCAGCAGAGAATGATCGCCAGAGGGACGTACACATACCGGCCCACATTGTACCAGAGATCGCCGCGTTTTTTCGTACTGCCGGTGTTGATGGCGTCCAGCAGGGCGTCCTTCTTCATCACGTAGAACCAGGAGACCGCGCCCAGTGTAGCGCCGATGGGGATGATATAAATGGACACCAGATCCATCCAGGGACCCCACTTGCTGATGGTCTCCATGCCGATGCCGAAGCCCAGGCACAGCGCGCCCAGCAGTACCAGGACGGTAACGCGGTTGAGCTTCGGGAACTTGTGCATCAGGGACTCCGCCACCACCTCAAACATATTCTGCAAAGAGCTGACGCCGGCGAAAATCATGGCCATATACAGGATGATGGCGAAGAGCTGACCCATGGGGATGTCCTGCAAGATGGTGGGCAGGGTCACGAACAGCAGGCTGGGACCGGCGCCCACGTCCAGACCGTAGGAGAAGCAAGCGGGGATAATAACCAGGGCGGCTACCACGGCGGCAATGGTGTCAAAGAGGGCCGTGTGCTGGGCCACGCCCACCACGTCCTCGTCCTTGGAGAGGTACGCACCGTAAACGATCATGCCGCTGCCGGTGACGGACAGGGAGAAAAACGCCTGCCCCATAGCCCAGATCCAGATCATGGGATTCGTCAGGGCCTCCCAGCGGGGGGTGAACATAAAGACATATCCCTCTGCGGCGCCGGGCAGAAGGGCCACCCGCACGGCCAGAATCAGGAAGATCACAAAGAAGACAGGCATCATGACCTTATTGGTCTTTTCAATGCTGCGGGCGCCCAGGAACAGCGTCAGCAGCGTGCCCACCACCACAACGATGTGATAGGGGATCACGGAGTAGGGGGTGGAGGAGAAGGCACCGAACCAGGCGGCGGTGTCCGTGGTCAGCAGTGTGCCCAGCAGGGAATCCACCAGAGCCTTGAGCACATAGGTGACGATGACGGCATAGCCGATGGCGATGCACAGGGAGCCAGCCAGAGGCAGCCAGCCCAGCAGACCGCCGACTTTACCGGCAGACTTGCTGCGGGTGTCCCAAGCGTTTTCGTAAGCGCCCAGCGTACCGGTGGCGGCACGGCGGCCCATGGCAAACTCCGCCGGAAGGCCCACATAGCTGAAGATAAAGACAAACAGCAGATAGATCAGTAAAAATGCGCCGCCGCCGTTGCTGCCCATTTTATTGGGAAAGCCCCAGACGTTGGCCATACCCACCGCCGAACCGACGGACGCAAGGATAAAGCCCCAGCGGCTCGCAAAGCTCTTGGTGTTTTTCTTGTGTTCCATGTTTTTCTCCCATCCAGCCGTAAAAAAACCGCACGGGATCGGGGCCCGTGCTATCGGCTTCTATCTGATCCCGGACTTCCGGGGGAAACAAACCCCTCACAGGGAGGGCGCTTTACTATTTTAAAGCTTTGCTGACAAAAAGTCAAGGGAGGAACAATAGTTGTCCGCAGTAAAAAATACGCCGCGAGGGAAAAATGACTTCTGTTGAAAACAAAGCGCCCGCCTGCGTTTATACGCAGGCGGGCGGGCGATGTATGGTCAGCGCAGGAGTTTTTCCAGATCGGTTTTCATCGTAACGGTGAACCGGGGCAGATCGTGGAGCCCCTTGGCCAGATCGGCGCACTTGGGCGTGGTCATCAGGGTCACAGGAAACAATTCGTCCACAAGGGCCTTGGCATCCGGGTCAGAGCAGCCGAAGGGATAGGCGAAGCAGGTGACGCCGCCCAGCTCCCCGGCGATCCGGTCATGGCTCAGCTGAATGTCATCCAGCACGCGGATCTGGAACTGTCTCTTATACACATCTGACGCTGCCGACGATCGCATAA
>ENA-OZGC01001706-OZGC01001706.1-human-gut-metagenome-genome-assembly--contig:-NODE-1706-length-11566-cov-5.419251_pt1 | contig 11566 bp, 5 predicted proteins | sample MGYA00245109_ERZ653643 | MGnify/ENA primary metagenome ERZ653643 (study PRJEB26926, sample SAMN06165107) | human gut metagenome | biome: ENVO:00009003; feature: ENVO:2100002; material: ENVO:00002003... | reverse complement strand
TAAAGCTTGTGGATATATTCAACGAGAAAACTTCTGCCGGAGTCGCCAGACTGAATCTCGCCAGATGGTACAATGAAGTGGAAGCTTTCGGAAATAATGAATTCAACAAAGTACTGGAGACCTTCGAGAACCACAACACCACAATAATAAACTATTTTGAACGGAGGCTTACCAATGCATCGGCGGAATCCTTCAATGCCAAAATCAAAGCTTTCAGAACTCAGTTCCGCGGAGTAGGAGACATCAAATTCTTTATGTTCAGACTGGCAACTCTATACTCTTGACATCTTCTCCGCCCACCGGGAAAATCCGCTGACCCTGAATAAGGATGGAATACAGAAAAGCCTTCCTTCTGACATCCCCATGGGGGGGAAGAAGGAGAGAGCTGGGAAAGCAGAGCAGGAGTGCTCCTGAGGCTTTCCCGGCTTTCCCTTTCGGGTCAGAAGGAAGGCTTGTGCCGTCGGGTCTGGGTGCTGCTTACTTCCAGTCGCTCAGGTCCTGCGGGTTCTCGATGGTGCTGGGTATCTTCTCGAAGATGGCTTTCAGGCGCGCGGTGTCGAACTTTGGCCGGCGGTCATAGTAGTAGATGCCGTTCTTCTCCTGCTCCACATCGGTAATCTGAGTGTAGCAGAAGCCCACCACATACTTGCACGCCTTCAGCGCGTCAATCTCCTTCTCCAGTATGGTGTAGAAGTATTCCAGAGTCTCGATGTTCTGTCCGTAGCCCCATGAATTGGCACGCTCCTCCTTGGGAATCCAGGGAAGTCCGCCGAACTCGTCCACCATATAAGGCTGTCCGGCGAAGTTTGCCAGGTAGTCCTTGTCCTTCATGTTGCGGTAGGGCTCCACTCCGGCTTTGATGGTATGGTTGGCAATGAGCTTTTCAGGCTCGCGTGTGTAGTCGTGCACTGTCCATATATCGGTCTTCACATGACTGTCTCCGCTGGCATCATTGACGGGTCGTGTGGGGTCGATGGCCTTTGTGAGGTTGTACAGATCATTGACGAATCGAACATACACGCCGGCTCGTGCATCCCAAGTTTCATTGAGCGGAGTCCATGTAACCAGGCTCGGGTGATTGCGGTCGCGTACTACGATGTCGGCCCACTCGGTAAGGAAGTTGCGCACAGCCTCGTTGTTGTTCACATTCAGTCCCCAGCTGGCCTCCTCGCCCCAGGTCAGGTAGCCCAGACGGTCGGCCCAGTAGTAGTAGCGCTCCTCGAAGACCTTCTGGTGCAGGCGTGCTCCATTGAAGCCCACAGCCTTGCTCATGGCAATGTCCTGCTTGAGTGCCTCATCGGACGGAGCCGTCCAGATGCCGTCGGGATAGTAGCCTTGGTCGAGTACCAGACGCTGGAAGTAAGGCTTGTTGTTGAGGTAGAAGTAGCCGTCCTGGATGTGTACCTTGCGCATGCCCACGTAGCTGCTCACCTGGTCGATGATATCTCCCTTGGCATTCCTTACCGTGTATTTCACGTCGTAGAGGTAGGGATCTTCGGGACTCCACAGGCGGGCTTTCTTCATGGGCAGCACGATGGTACTCAGATTAGTGGCCTTGGCTGAGCGCTTGGCAATGGTATTCTTGCCGTCGAGCACCTCCACTGTGAGTGTGTTGCTGCTGTTTTCGCCGTAGAATTCAGGGCGAACCACCAGTTGCTGCTGGTCGATGTCGGGGATGGCGAATACGTGCTTGAGTGCCTGATAATCCACGGCCTCCATCCACACTGTCTGCCATATGCCGGTTACGCGGGTATAGTGGCAACCGGCTGAGTGCAGTTGTGTGCTCTGCTTGCCACCAGGCTGCTTGCCGCCGCGAAGGTCGTCATCCACCCGCACTACAAGGTTGACTTTCTCGCCTGCCTTTGCATAGGGAGTGAGGTCAATGGCAAATGAGGAGCCTGTGCCGTAGTGTTCGCCTGCCAGTTTGCCATTGATATAGACGTGTGTCTCATAGTCTGCTGCACCAAACTGAAGCAGGATACGCTTGCCTGTCCACTCAGCAGGGATGCTTACTGAGCGCTGGTACCAGATGCAGGGGATGAAGTCGGTGTGGCCGATGCCGGAGAGTTGGCTTTCGGGACAGAAAGGTACGGTGATTTTCTGCGAGAGGCCTTTGGAGTCTTTCCAGCCGCGCTGGTCGCCCGTCTTGCTCATGTCCAGTTCGCAGGTCCACTGACCGTTGAGGTTTATCCAGTCTGCTCGCTCAAACTGCGGACGGGGGTACTCCGGGCGCGGGATATTGATGGCCCGGGCCGATGTGAAGGCTGCTGCTGCCATTGTGGCCACGAGCAGCACTCGCTTGATTGCTTTTCTCATCATGTCTCTTTATTTTGGTTAATGAATGATTTATATGTGCATGTCATTTCTTTCTCTCTTGTTCTGCCTGGGTGAGCAGGATGGCGGCCAGCCAGGTCACTTGTGTCCGTTTCTTCTCTCCCTTTTGCTGGCGCTCTGATAATGCAGGGAGGAGTTGAGTGACTGAGCCAGATTGGGAAAGCCGCCTGTCTTCATCTCCTCTGACAGTGGTGCATAGATTTCCAGACTCGATTTCATGCATTCGCCTTCATGATGGAGGAGGATTTCCTCTGGCGTCATTGCGCTTCGCCACAGGCTTATCTCACTCACATGACGACTGGTGTTGCGCTTGCTGTCACCCACGGTGAACAGAACTGGCTCCATGCGTTCCTTCAGTTCGCCGGCCAGCTGTCCATCCACGTAGATGAGTGTTCGCTGTTGCGCGTAATAGTGCGTGAGGGTGATGTCATAGGGTGTATCGCTGCTTGTCAGCCGTGCTTTGGATGAGCAGAGTGCCTGTCCGCCTACCGAGTTGTAGCGGATGATTCCTCCTCGCTCTATGCTGAGTTGTGCTTCGCCTTGGCTTGTGCTGATGGTCATAAGCCGTCCCGGTTTGTTGCCCTTCACCCTGAGTGTGACAGTGAAGGGGTGCAGGGTGCCTTCGCCACAGAACTGGATGGTGGCTCCCCGGCGCAAGGAAAGTCCGTCGAGCGCCTGTCGGGTGGGGTATGGTTTCCCCTGCCGGAGCGCATCGAAGAGCGAGGGAGGGATGGCGAACATGAATTCGCGGTGTCCTTGGGTATCCTGATGGTAGGTGTCGCGCATGTAGCCGTCGGCCCATTTGCCCTCACCGTTGTCTATGGCACCCAGCACATTCACGCTGGGCACCTGCCAGCGGTGGATGTCGAGGTTCATCCGTTTCACAAAGCCATAGTCGCTGAGGTTGTAGTCGCCGCGCGTATAGTTGTTCATCACCACAGGTACCTTGCCGTCCCGTCGGCATTTGTCGATGAGGGTGAGCATGTTCCGATGAAACTGGTCGAAGACAGCCTGCTGGTCCTTGGCCCCATGGATTCCCTCATTGCCCAGGCTCAGTCCTATGATGACATATCGCCCGAAGTCGTGTATCAGTTCGTCGTAGCGATGGAGTAGGGCAACTGTACTGTTGCCGCCTATCGACACTCCGCTCACCTCAAAGGGAGTGGGGCTTTGGCCCAAGCGGTATCGGTCAGCCAGTTGCTGCCCGTACATATAGGCATATCCCCTATGTCCGTCGGCTCCTTCACCGTTGCATACCGATGAACCAAAGGCCGAGATGCGGTATTCCCGGATGGGTGCATCGATATCCCAAGTGCGCTGGTTCATGTCGAGCGTGAGGGTGTAGGTACCACGGTTGATACGTATGTTCTCTGCCTGATATCCTTCCGAGGGCATTCCCACGCTGTGCCGGTCATTCGTGAGGCGCTTGATGGCAAGCGAATCTTGACCGTTGAGGGCGAAATAGAAGAATTTGTCGCTGAAGAGGAACACGTCTCCGCTGTTCATCTCCACCTGCGACTTCCACACTCCGTTGCCTGCATAGGTCATCTGCGTGCCGTCCTTTACGATGTTTCCTTTGAGGCAGAGTGTAACGGGCAGGATGCCCAGCTGGCTGTGTCGGGAGTCAAACCGTACCCTTACCACCTGTTCGCTGCTGCTGGCGAAGGGCTTTCCGCCCCTCTTCACGCTGTGTTCCGTGCTTCCCCGTCCCAGCCAGAGGGTATCTTTGCTGTCGGGTGAAACAGACATGATGGCGAACTCGCCCGGCCTGGCCTTCATGTAAGCCTCATAGACTCCAGTGTGCTGCCCGTCGGGCGTGAGTTCGTTCATTGTCACGGACTGCCCATGCTCGGTGGCAGACCCTATGAGTTTCACTTCTCCCCGCAGGGGTTCTTGTGCAGCCAGCGGACAGGTGGTCAATGTGCCTGCAAGCAGCAGGAGCGGCCATATATTTTCATTCTTCATTCGCTTTGCTCTTTGTTCTGAGTTTGTCGGTTGGTGGTTGATGAATGGTTTTGTCTCGCTTGTTGATGGGAATCGGTCGGTAGGAGGTGGCTGCGGATTTGTTTGGCTTGCCGTTCTGAGTAAATTCGTTAGAGGTCAGAAGGATGATTTCTCCTGGAACCTAATACTTCTCTGTCTCAAACTTATACTTGCCTGAGCCCACCTCGATGATGGTGCAACCGTCTTGCTCGGCCACCTTGTGGATGCCCTTGCCTGTGCAGGGGAACACGCGGAAGCGGCTGGGGATGGTCAGTCTGGCCTGAGTGTTGGCCGGCACTTCTATCTGCCAGGTGAGGTGGTTGCCATCCTTCTGCCATTCGCTCCTGATTAACCCCGATACACTACGGAAAGAGGCTTTCACGTGGTGGAGCTGTTGGGGGAAGCATGGACGCATGTCCAGATACCGGTATCCCTGTGTGCCATCCATCTGCCTGATGCCTGCCAAATCCTCGTAATACCAGAGAAGCAGGTCGCCCAGGAGCATCACATGGTTGCCGCTGTTCATGGCGGGATTGGCCGTATCGCCGTTCCACAGTTCCCATATGGTGGTGGCTCCGTGGTCTATCATGTATCCGTAGCTGGGGAAGGTGTGCTGGCCTACAATCTTCATAGCCAGATTGGTGTGTCCGCGGCGTGTGAGCGCTCTCATGAGATGCTGTATTCCCAGCACTCCACAACTCACATGGCTGTCAAACTTCCGCTCTGTCACGTCGATGATATTGCCCAGCACCCGCTCCTCATAGCCTTCGGGCACCAGCCCCAGTTCAAGTGAGAGCAGGTTGGCAGTCACTGTATTGTTGCTGTATTGTGCCGTGGCAGGATTGAAGAATTTGCGGTTGTAGGCTTCCTTGATGCTTTTCCTCAGCTTATTATAATAATGTGCGTCGGCCTCCAGTCCCAGTTGCTCTCCCAACTCTGCCATTTTGCCCAGGCAGTCATAATAGACAGTGGTGGCAAGTACGGCGCCGTCGGTGATGCGTTCGGGGTCTTGGCTGTTGATGAGTTCCTTGCTTTCGGGCGGCATGCACCAGTCTCCATACACGTCGCGTACTACCACTCCGTCCTGCATCATTCCCTGTTCCACACGCTGCATCCAGCGCCTCAGAGCAGGGTAGAATTGCATAACGGCCTGGCGGTCGGCGGTGTGCGTGAAGAGCATGTAGGTGGCATACACGAAGGCTGCCTGCCATGTGACGTTTTCGGTATAGTGGTTGAGGAACGTGGGGCTGATGTCGGCCACCAGTCCGTCCTCCCTTTGGGTGTCTTCGATATCACGAAGCCACTTGTAATAGAGTGCGGCATTGTCCAAGAGAAGGTTCTCTCCGAAACAACCGGTCACGCGGTCGCCCAGCCATCCCAATCTCTCGTCGCGCTGCGGACAATCCAATGGCATCCCCTGGTAATTGCCTCTGATACCCCACAGGGCGTTGGAGAAGAGGCGGTTGAGGAGTGTGTCGCTGCACTCGAATGAGCCTCGGCTCTCCATCTCATCATATTGCACCAGCCCCTCGATATCCTTGGGAGCGGGCTGTGCTTGTGCTCCGCTTATTTCCACATAGCGGAATCCCTGATAGACCAGACTGGGCTGGTAGGTGAAGGTGCCGTCGTGGGCAGGGATGTAGGTATTGATGGAAAGTGCCGAGCGAAGGTTGGCCGTATAGAGTTTGTCGGGGTCGGCAGGGTCAAGAGTCTCGGCATGGCGGATGATTACAGGTTGTCCTGTCTTGCCCTGAAGCGTAACGCGCAGCTGGCCCACCATATTCTGTCCCATATCCAAGATGTATCGCCCGTCGGCTGTAGTGCGAATGCTGCGGGGGGTGAGGCAAAGTTGTGTGCGACGGCCAGGCGCAGGCTGTGGTTCGAGCATTCCTGTGGGCTGCGGCATGATGGCAGCTTTCTGCCATGATGAATCATCGAAGCCTGGGGCTGTCCATCCTGTCTGCTCCTTGCGCGCATCGTAGTTCTCGCCGGTGTAGATGTTGTTGGCTGTGATGGGTCCGTCGGCTGTGGCTCTCCATTCATCCGAAGTGGGGATGAGGAGTGTGTCGGTATCTGTTTCCACCCGCAGTTGTGCCTTGAGCCGGGGCAGACCGAAGGAACGATGCTCGGTGCGAAGTCCGAGCGCATAGCCATTGCCCAGTACGGCCGCAATAGCATTGGTGCCCTTGTGCAACAACTGGGTCACCTCGTAGGTGTTATAATAGAGTGTCCGGTCATAACCTGTGGGCAGAGTGCCCATGATATCCTTACTGACGGGCTGCCCGTTGATGTAGGTGTTGCTGGCTCCCATTCCGCTCACATAGAGGACAGCACGGCGCACTTTGCCCTTAATCTGGAATTCGCGGCGCAGATAGCGTGCTGGCAGTGTGCGGCAACCCGTTTCTTCGGTAATGACATTCTTGGGGTCGTTGATGCCTATCCACTGTGCATGCCAGTCGGCAAGCTGCATGCCGGTATTGAACTTCTGCACGGGACTTTTGATGCGCTCGCCTGTGCTGAGCCATACAGTCACCTGCCAGTAGATGTCGCTCTGGCATGGCAGGCGCCGTCCTTGGTAGGGCACTTGTAATGTCTCCTCGCTTTCTACCTGCTCGGAGTCCCACAGCAGTTCGCGGCCTCCTGCTTCCTGTGTGAGTGCACGCTGGCTGGTGGCCACCACGATACGGTAGGCAGTCTGCTTAACATCTCTCTTGCCCGACTCTATCTGCCAGCCGAATTGGGCTGTGCGCATCACTCCGGTGGCATGAGCCATACGGTTGACTCTGAACGTGGTGAGCTTTGCAGCATATGTGCCTATACTAAGCATCAGACCGATGACGATAGTCATGAGGAGGCGGCAGGCAAGTCCGTTTCCTCTGTGTGTGTTGCCTGTTTTTTTATTCATTGCGTTCTATCTTGTTTTGCATATATCTAACCTTAAATTTCAAATTTGCCAAAACGTCCTTCAGAGCCTTCCGCTCTGTGCTATCATATTCCGCAGACTGTAGATGAAGTCGCGGGCTGCAGCCAGACGTTCCAGCGTGAGGTGCATGCGGTAACGCCAGTAGTGATGCGGGTTGGCAGGAATGTTGATGCGCTCGGCCTCTGCATCAGGGTTGCGCAGGCTTTCGTTTGTGGCGAGCCAATCCTGCAGGCTGAGCAGGCAGAGCATGGAGGGAGAGGCCAGATGACGCTCTACCACTTCGGAGCAGAGCCATCCTGGCATTTCCCTTGGTGCTTCTCCACCATGGTGCAACACGTGTCTGAAGTAGAGTTGTGCACGTTCGGGCTCCTCCTGCCACCACTGTCTCAGGGTGGGCATATCGTGTGTGAAGATAGTGGCAACGCTGCGATAGGGGTTGGCCTCCAGGTTGGCAAAGAGCTGTCCGTAGGCTTTGGGCATCGTCTGAATCTCCAGTGTGAGGATGCGCAACCGTTCCAGCACGGGCTGCACACACTGTGGTACCATGCCCAGATCCTCGGCGCAAACGAGCATGTGAGTGGCTTGCACCAGTACAGGAAGCACCTGCATGGCATGTTCCTCCCACAGATGGTTGTGCCGCTCATGGTAGTAGTGCTGGTGGATGCGGCGGAATGCCTCTTGCTGTTCATTGGTAAGCGCACGGAAGGCAGGTTCTCTGAAAGCTTCAATGCGCGGATGATAATGGCCCACTTTCTGTTCGTCGGCGATGAAGAGCACCTGGCTGGTGAGCTTCATGAGTCCCTGGCGCAGATGGGTGCGCATGTCGGTTCCGTCATCTGGAAGGCGGTCATTTATCTGCCTCTGTGTAGCCCATTCGGAGCGCAGACAGTAGAGTGCATTGGTCTTTCTGGTGAGACAATGTTCCCTCACCCATGCTGCTTGCGCACCAAAGAGGCTGTCTATGAGCGAATCGGTGATGTGTGGTTCTGTCAGCAGAGCCGGGTCGATGTTGAGTCCCATGCCTTCTATCTCCTCACGGCTCATGGGCAATGATGGTTCGAAGTGTCCCAACAGTCCGTCCACGCACGAACGTGGAATCTGCCAGATACGGAAGAATCCCAGCACGTGATCGATGCGGTAGGCATCAAAGTATTGTGCCATCTTGGTGAGCCTACGCTGCCACCACTGGTAGCCGTCCTGTGCCATTGCCTCCCAGTTGTAGGTTGGGAAACCCCAGTTCTGGCCTGTGGCACTGAAGGCATCGGGTGGTGCTCCGGCCTGCCCGTCAAGATGGAACAGGTGAGGAGCAGTCCAGGCTTCCACACTTGTGCGGCTGATGCCGATGGGGATGTCGCCCTTGAGCCATACGCCCACCTCGTGGGCATGGGCAGAAGCTTTCCTCAGCTGCTTGTCGAGCAGGTATTGCACAAAGGCGTAATAGCCGGCTTCGCGGTGCCTGTGCTCCACCAATGCACGCACTTCTCCTGCCTCATAGGTCGAGTGCTGTGGCCATTGGGTGTAGTCGCAGGTGCCATACTGGTCGCGCAACAGGCAGAAAGCGCAGTAGGGCAGAAGCCAGTCCTCATTGTCGGTGTAGAATGTGTGGTATTCCTTTTCTGTCTCTACGCGCTCGCCTTCTTGGGCATAGAGTGCATGCAGGTAGTCATGTTTGAGCGCGTTGACCGCCTCGTAATCCACTTGTGCCATTGCGTTGAGTTCGGCGGCACGTGCTTCCATCTTGCTCATGAGTGCCTCCTGGGCCAGTCGTGGCAGTTGTCTCAGGTCGGCATACATGGGATGGAGCGCGTAGATGCTGATGGCGCTGTAGGGGTAACAGTCGCGCCAGGTGTGGCTCTGGGTGGTGTCGTAGATGGGCAGCAGTTGTATCGCATGCATCCCGGCTTTGGCAGCCAGGTCGGCAGCCATTGCCAGGTCGCCCATATCACCGCATCCCTGGCTTCTCTCTGACCGCATCGAGAAGAGGGGAACCACCATTCCTGCCACACGCCAATGTCGTGCAGGCAGTCGCAGATTGTGGTCGCACACGGCCAGCACTGTGCCTGGTTGGATGGCCATCTGCGGACTCTGCCTGTTGTCGCCTTGCTCCCATTCGAGCGGACTGCCTGTCTGTTCGTCGAGCACCACATATTTATATTCAAAGGGACTTTGCAGTCCGTCAGCATTAAGCGAGAGTACCCATTCGTTGGGCCCGCAACCCTGCATGCGCATAGCCTGTGTAGCCCGCCAGCCACCCAATGCGGGCAGACTACCTACCAATGCCAGCACCTGTCCGGTGCCAAGTTGTGGTGCCAGCACACGGAACACTATGGTACGTCTGTAATAGACAAAGCTCGAAGGTCTGGGTCTGAAAGGCGATACGCTATGTGTGTAGGCCGAACTGTAGAGGTGGCTTTCAGCGGGAATGTCGCGCCAGTAGTCGGGAAACACGAAGTTTGTTTCCTGGCTTCCGCAAGGGAAGTTGCGCGGCACGGAATCCCACTCACGGCGCACCACCTTGCCGTCCTTGACCACTACATATATATATTGGAACGCGCGTATATCACGCGCGAACATAGTAAAATGTCCTTTCCAGTGCTCACCGTCTTCGGTGCTTAGCGGCAGGAGTGTATGGCTTCTTCCCCCTGCCGTCTTTTCAGTCGTCAGTTCCACGCTGATGCTTTCGCCCCATTGGGTGCGGTAGTCTATGCTGAATGTCAGCTCCATCTGCCAGTCTGTTTTATATTTATTCTATTGCAAATTTAGTGGAAAAGGGGGGAAGGACAAAAGTTTCTATGAAAAGATTTGTGCTTTTTCTTTGTGGGAACAGAAAAATGTGCGTATCTTTGTGTCAGAGTAAGAGAGGAAGACAGACCTACCGCACTGGTTCGACTGGGATACTCATCAATAATTTACATGAAACCGAGGATAAGTTTCACTTGCTAATGGCGGGCCACGCTCCGCAAGGGGTTCCGAGAGGACGGTGGATTACAAAGGCGGTGAACACTCAAAACCTATTAGTTCGGAGTTTCATCACATCACCAGTGCGGTTCTTATGGGGGACGGGCAGGGAGCTACTCACAGAGAGTACAACCTAGCCCGTCCTTCCTTTTGGGACGGATGGTTTGTTCAAGTAGGTGCAGGCTCTGGTCTTGCTTACGCTCCAGACATTTCCGAAGAGGTTGGCCGAAAGTGTGACTGTTTAGTATAAATAAGCAAAAGGAAAGCCTTTTGGTGTCTTTTGGCAGAGATATTCTTGGGGGATAGAAGGAATGTCTTTGTTAAAAAGGCGTAACATTGACCTCAGTTCGGGATAACCGAGTGTCTTATACACGCAAAAAATGTATTCTCAAGTGCACCACTTTTGATTAAACTGGCTTCCGTTGGGAAAGAAGAGAGTCCAAAAGCTCAATTTAGGTGAGTCTCGAATGGAACAGTCCTGCACTTCGGATTCTTGGCGGAAAGCATATATACATTATATATATAGGCAATCTGAGGCATAGACGAAGAAAATCGCAAGAAGTCCATAAAAAACTCTCGGTTTTGTTTGCTGTATTAAGAAAAAGATGTACCTTTGCAACCGCAAACAGGGAAGTTGCACAGCGAACATTGAAATACTGAAGGGAATTACGTCAGAGAGACCTCTGGCACAAGTACCGTTCTAATATGCGGAAATAGCTCAGTTGGTAGAGCACAACCTTGCCAAGGTTGGGGTCGCGAGTTCGAGTCTCGTTTTCCGCTCAGGGAATCAGCAACTTACAGAAATGAAGTTGCTGATTTTTTGTTTACCTGCGGCGGGAAAGAGGCAAAAGCGCCTTTCCAGGGGCCTGGCTCCCATTGTCTCTCCATAAAACTCCCCATAGGAAACGTATTTTCCCTCCTGCGTCAAACGATGCGGAACAATGACTTCCGAACAAATACCCCGGCAAGGACACGGTCAATAAGCCCCCGTTATGTCCCTTGCGTCCCCGGGACAAACGCAGGAAACCAGTAACAGTGAAATAACCTGTCCGTCTTACGGATCCTGCGACTCCCCGTCCGGCACGGGTCGAACGTATCGGGATAAAAACTTCGGGCCCGAGGGACTTTTTTTGGCCGTTTGCGGGAAAAAGGGTATATTTGCAGTGTTTCGCAAACGAAATAATCAAACCATGTTGCTGAGTGTGATTGAAACGGCGGAGACCTTGGGATGCTCCGCCCAATATGTGAGGAAACTTTTAAGGGAAGGCCGCCTCGCCGGCCAGAAAATAGGGGACTCCTGGATTATAAACGACGATACATTGGAATCTCTGTCTCTTATACACATCTGACGCTGCCGACGATCGCATA
>ENA-OZGC01001699-OZGC01001699.1-human-gut-metagenome-genome-assembly--contig:-NODE-1699-length-11601-cov-6.193400_pt1 | contig 11601 bp, 9 predicted proteins | sample MGYA00245109_ERZ653643 | MGnify/ENA primary metagenome ERZ653643 (study PRJEB26926, sample SAMN06165107) | human gut metagenome | biome: ENVO:00009003; feature: ENVO:2100002; material: ENVO:00002003... | reverse complement strand
GGCATACGAGATGCAGCGTAGTCTCGTGGGCTCGGAGATGTGAATAAGAGACAGGTGGTCCGGGCCTCATAGCCCAGGGACCGGAAGGCGTTCAGCACCCACTCCGCCGCCTGCCGGGTGAAGCCCGTGGGGCTGTCGATGGCCAGCAGCTCCACCGCCTGGCGGGCGGCATATTCCGCATAGGTACGTTCCATAGTTGAATCCTCCTGTTATTTGATCTTTTCCCAGCAGCCGGACCGCAGGGAACCGGCAGCCACCGGGCAGTCCAGCCGCTCCGCCAGCTGCCGGGCCAGGGGACGCTCCTCCTCCTGGTCCACCTGGTTTACGAAAACCTGGTCATGAAATCCCTCCCGGGCGGCCACCCGGGCCGCGAGGCCGGGGTCACTCCCGAAGGCGCTGGTGCGCCCGATGCCCACGCGCCTGCGCCCCTCCTGGCGGTTGTCCAGCACGATGTGGCAGAAGGGGTGGTGCTCATGTGCCTGGTCTCTGAGGTCCACGGTGGTGTGCCTGGTCTTGTTGTCCTCCAGGGTCAGGAGCGCCACGCCGTCGGCGTAGCGTATCACCTGGCAGCGGAACTCGTCGGGCTCCCCACCGCTCCAGCCTCTGGGCGTGACAAGCATGAGACTTCCCCTCCCCGCCAACAACCAGTCTATGGGGTCGGACTCCTGCTGCGCGCCAGTCTCATCGAGCGGGAGCAGCTGCTGCCTGTCTCCGGGTACCGGCCCGAGGTCGAGGGTATAGAATGTGAATTGTGTCATCTGTGCTTATGTATGTATATATTTATATGTATGTATGTGTGCGTGCGTATTGTGGCAGGGGGGCGGCACCGTCAGAACTTCCCTCCCGCTATCTCGAAGTACTTCTGGAAGAAGTCCCTGATGCGCTGGAGCACGTGCCGCACCTTGCCCTCACGGTCGGCATGGGGGTCAAAGGGGTTGATGGGTGGCATGATACCATTGAGTTCCAGTCCGCCCTCGGGCACATAGCCACGCTCCCAGGCGGTCTGGATGAATTCCTTGGCCGGCCCTTCCCTCAGGTGCTCTTCGCTCACTATGCCCAATGGTTCCTCGGTTGGGCACCTCTGTCATAGTCATGATAGTTGGCAAATCACTAAACTGGTTCTAATATCTAATGTTTCCAACATGTCCTGTGGAATTCATTTTAGGGAACAATAAACCCACTGACCTTTGGTTATAGTTGATAAAAATCAGTGGGTTTGTTCATCAATCTTGAAAAGATGTTTCATTACTATTCTGGAGCCAAGAATACATCAATCAAATAGATTTCGCACAGTCTTGTATTTCTTCCTTAAATAACGGTATCATTTCTGCTGTTATGTTGTTCTTATGAATTACCCTATGACAATTGGGGCAAACTGGCAATAAGTTACTTAGCGCAGAGTCTATCGTTTGGACCACACTCATGCTCGCATATTGGAAAATGGGTTTTAAATGATGTATTTCTATGCACGATTATCCGAATTTTTCGCCATAGAACGATTTGAATTCAAACCCACAGCAATCACAAACAATAATGCCATTGCGACTAAAATGCTCTATTGCTGCATTTCTGAGTCTTTGAGAGCGTTTGTATGATTCTGATACTTTACGTCCTCCCTCAGATATTAGCTCTTCATATGGGATTACTGTTGTAGTGCGCGACTTATATAACCTTCCCAAAGAATTCTTAACATCTACATAATCGAAACCAGATGACAAAATATATTGTATGCTACTCTTGTTGTTTAACACCAACTGTTTGCCTCTATCTGTAATATGATAGACACCATCACTATAGACAGCATAACCATGTTTCACAAGCGTATTATGGCTCTTAAGATTTCTAACTTTTTGGGAGAAATAAGTATCGCTCCTATTGTTTAAGATTTGTGCATCTAAGCCTTGTGGGTTCATAATCTGAGTTAGCCTACAGATTAGTTCCGTTGTGCTGATACTCCCCATCGGCCTTAGTGACATAAGGTAAAGACTTGGAAGCACCAACTCTGATTCTGTTATTCTCTCGCCTCGCATATCAGTAATTTGTTATAAGCAGATGTGTCACTTTTTTGTCATTTCGGTTCATGAAGCTCACAACGTATTCCTTATCAAAGGTACGGATGTTTATCCCCTCTTTGTCGTACAGGCTATAAATAAAATCTGTATTTTTGATAATCAGCATCCATTTAGCCTTACATTCGTTTATAAGATAATCAGCCAGACGTCTTTGGTCATCTCGCGTAAATGCGTTCTGGGCATATGTGCTAAACTCACTGTCATACGGGGGGTCAAGAAATACGAAATCGTTTTCACACGGCTTAATCGTGTGAAGATAATCTTCAAAGTCCAGATTGTATATTGCTGTCCTCTTGAAATGCTGATGTAATTCCTCTGATTTATAGTAGTCCAGTTTTTTCTTTAGAAGCTTGCTGTTGTAAGCGATACCGCCGTAGGGAACGTTGAATTCGCCCTTAGAACTATACCTGAACATGCCGCTGTATGCATAGTTACGCATGAAGAAGAAAAGAGCACAATGCAATTTAGGATTATTGCTGGTAATCTCCTTATCGTTGTAAAGATGGCGATAATTCATATATACAGCACTCTTTATAGCCGTTTCAATATTATCGTCCAAGTCCCCATCGGGCAGTTCGTGCTTCTCTATTTCCAATTCTCTCATACGAGCCATCTTGCGGAAAAGGTTAGTTTCCATTTCCTTCACAAGTATGCATGACAGCGAGGAGAATTCTGTCCCTATAATTTCAATAATATCCTGCTTGTTATTCAGACAGAATACATGGATAAACTCTTTTAATTCGCTTTTCCCAATCTGTCCATTTCTATATCCGATATATGTCTCTTTCAGTTGCTGTTTAGACCGGAAGAAATTAGCGGCGTTATTCCAAGACGAATCCATCAACTCGGTATATTTAAAGAAATCGTTATCAGAAGATTCTATCGAGCGATAAAGTTCTACCAATTCTGACGAGAAGTCGTTTATAAGATATTGACTAGCTTCTATTCCCATAAACACAGAGCCTCCACCAACAAATGGTTCTATATAACGCTCAAACGGAGGGACATTTGGTATAATATACCTCAGCTCCTTCTCTTTGCCACCCGGCCATTTAACAATTGGTGACAACCCACTTTCTATATTGCGATAAACCTTCATTTGGTTTTGCACTTTTCCTTCTAAACCAAAGAACATATTAAGTTCGCGGATGGGTGATGCAGATATTTCTAATGGTTCACTTGTCATAAATGTTTCTTCTTCAGCTCTTTGTTGATATTCTATATTTGATTGAGCGAATAAATCACCTTGAAACAATGCCGCGTTAATTCTTTTCTTGGCAGCGTCAAAATAAGTTTCGTCAAGTTCAACCCCAATAAAACGCCTATTAAGGCTTAATGCAGCAACGCCAGTTGAACCAACGCCCATAAAAGGGTCAAAGACGATATCATTTTCGTTAGAGGCAATTTCTATCATCTTTTTAAGTATGGATACGGGTTTCTGAGCAGGATGCTTCGGATTGCTTAACCTTTCTGGCCGCATACATATCGGACTCTCTAGAAAATTATGCATCTCCTTCTGAGAAAGGAAATTCCATGTATGCCTTTTATTCCAGCATGTGAAAATCATCTCACAACTGTTCAAAAATCCCGCCTTGAAAATCTTTGGCGCAGGATTGGTCTTATGCCAAATCATAAAATTTGACGTATCAAACTTATGGTCAAGACAATTGTACCAGCGTCCCAACTGATTGTACGAGGTGAATATAAAAAGATTGCCCGTAGGCTTCAGTATCCTTATAAACTCATCGGCCCATTCCTCGGGATTAAAATCTATCATATCCCACTCAGCCACGTCATTATTCATGGCAGAGCGACCTGGCAACGGTATGTTGCCGGTAGAGTGCTGCCCCAAGTTGTAGGGAGGATCCGTCAATATAAAATCAATAGAATTATCAGGTATCCTTTTTATGATGTCCCTACTATCCCCACGCAGTATGCACTTGCGCCAATTAGAATCCATCATTATGAATTAGGAAGATAAACGTCCTTTATCTCATCCAGCGCCTCATTGATAAAATGCGCATTTCTCTTGTATTCGTCGATGACAATATCATATCCTTGGTCCGACTTGCATACCAGGTTCCAGAAATCACGGCTGATACACAACTCCTCATCGCAGAAGAACTGGCGCACACGCCCCTGGGTCCAAGGCCTACCCTCTCCGTAACGATTGTATGCCGTCGCAAATAATATCCTGACATTCTCTTCACCCAGCCTGTTCGTAAGAATGCAGTATTGTTCCAGAAGGGCCTTCTTCTCTGACCTCGCCTTCTTATTGTCCAAATCGCCGCCTATCTTCAATTCAATCAGATAATGCATACCTGTCTCGTGATCCAGAAGATAATAGTCACTTTCATGACGTTTTGCCTCTGCAATGCCCGTCCTCCTTGAAATGCCACGATAGTCTGTCACACGGGGAACTCTGCGGTCCGTTCTCCTTTTATACTGCTCGAGGAGTTCGGCGATATAATCCGTCTGCTCCCTGTAAAGCGTACCTTCAACATGCTGGCTTACCTCATAATTGAGTTGGGCAATGGCAATCGCCATACTCTCGAGCATATTGCCCAATGAGCTGTCAAGGGAACGCGCCAATGCCGAGTAATACTGGATTTCAGGCCCAAGCGCAGCTATGAAGACATTATGTATCTTCATATTTATAACTCCATTCTCGTCATTTACCTCTGCAAGATGGCGAGTTGAAAAACCATTGGCATAGGATTTCACAGCTCCACTCACGATACTACGAATGGCTCTTTCCTTATCTATAGTGTCCGACATTATTACTGCTTTTTTTCTTTACCATTGCAAATATAGTAATTTCTACACACATAAGCGCAAGAAGAAGCTGACAACTAAGGAATATTTTTCATTTGTTTCCCAGAAAGCTCTTCGAGGCTGCAAAATGGGGTCAATGCCGCTTATGCCTTCTTTTAAAAAAAAGGGGGGGGAACCGGTTACTCGGGCAGATTGACCGAGATGGCCAGTTCGTCGAGTTACGCCTGTGTCGGATGAACCTTTTTATTTGTTCGTCAATACTTGTCTTACCAGAATCTCGCTAATGGAAAAACCTGTTTCAACAATCCATGGATTATCTTCCAGCAATAAATCCTTTGCCTCGGAAATATTCTTGGCTTTTACAAATCCCAGGATTTGACAATTATCAACAACTTCGTCTCCTTTAGGAGGTAATGTCACTCCTTCTGTTGTATAGAAAACATATTCATTCATAGACAAATAATTTACCAATTATTATTATTGATACTTTTTAAGTTTGCATGCATAGCGACCACCCGCTCATAATCCAAAAATTGCACACGAGACTTTATGCTGCTATACATCGAAACGCTGATTATATCGTTGAACTCTTCCTTGCGACAGATGTTTGCGACGATATAGAATTTAGAGAAAAAGTCTTGTAATTCATAAAATTTGGATAATGAGTTCTTAATGTCCGTCGTATGCTCCACTTCATAAAAATCAGAAGGCATTTGACGCTCATTAAACCATATTACATCAACAGTTCTTGCCTTTCTCAACAAACTGTCATAAGTGAATAGAGGCAACGAATAGGTATCAGCAACTTCACTTAAGTGCTTATCAAGAAACATCCTGTTTTTATCTTGAGATGGAATATAAGTCATTCTTTTCTTAAATTTCCCAATTTCAACCAGCAGACCTTGATAGTATCCATGACTGAACTGCTCCTCACTTTCTCTGTTTCCTTCATCTATCTTAAACTTTTCAAGAACCTTTTCCCGGCAATCCTTCAAAGCCCAGAGTCCAGGCTGTATTCTAAAAACAGATTGACAGTCTTGAACTATTCTCCTGACAGAAGCTTCTGGCGTTTTTGTTTTCCATGTCGAAAAATCGACAATCTCGTTAAGCCTACGAAGAGTTGCAAAACCTCCTTCTTTTCTTAACGCCTCTATTACTTGATATTCTTGGGTTTCCTTTTTCATACTACTTTTGTGGCATTCTCTATCGGTTCAAGATTTGCCATACTATTTGCAGTTGCATAAACTATACTTTCATGCAAATGTAACAAATTTCCGCGAGGAAAACGACTCTTACAACGATAAAGATACACAAATGCCTATAATTCCAAATGAAATTATTATTGCATGCCATATAAGCCGCCCACTTGGGGCTGCTTCGCAAGCGGGGATAAAACGGGAAAGCGGCTCTGTCCTGACACCATGGTGGGTGGAGGGCAGAGCCGCTTTTCTTGTGGGAAGGGAACCGGTTACTCGGGCAGATTGACCGAGATGGCCAGTTCGTCGAGCTGGGCCTGTTCGATGATGCCGGGAGCATCCAGCATCACGTCACGTCCGCTGTTGTTCTTGGGGAAGGCTATACAGTCGCGGATGCTGTCGAGGCCGGCAAAGAGGCTCACGAAGCGGTCGAGACCGTAGGCCAGACCTCCGTGTGGGGGTGCGCCGTACTTGAAGGCATTCATCAGGAAGCCGAACTTGCGCTGTGCCTGCTCGGGGGTGAAGCCCAGAATCTCGAATATCTTCTGCTGAAGCTTGGCATCGTGGATACGGATGCTGCCTCCACCTACCTCCACGCCGTTGATGACCATATCGTAGGCATTGGCACGCACGCTGGCGGGGTCGGTATCGAGCAGGGGGATATCCTCGGGCTTGGGCGAGGTGAACGGATGGTGCATGGCCATGAGGCGCTGCTCCTCGTCGCTCCACTCGTACATGGGGAAGTCTATCACCCACAGGCATGAGTACTTGTCCTTGTCGCGGAGGCCCATGCGGGTGCCCATCTCCAGACGAAGCTCGCAGAGCTGCTTGCGCACCTTCATGGCATCGTCGCCGGAGAGGATGAGGATGAGGTCGCCTGCCTTGGCCTCCATGCGGTCGCGCAACTGCACCAGGGTGTCCTGGGAATAGAACTTATCGACGCTGCTCTTCACGGAACCGTCCTCCTGCACACGTGCATACACGAGGCCCTTGGCACCCACCTGGGGACGCTTCACAAAGTCGGTGAGCTGGTCGAGCTGCTTGCGTGTGTAAACGGCCTGTCCCTCGCAGCAGATGGCTCCGATGTAGGCTGCATCGTCGAACACGCTGAAGCCTGCGGGGAAGATGGAATCCACGAGCACACGTGATGCGTTGTCGGGCTGCTGGTTCTTGAGCTCCACGAAGCGCATGCCGAAGCGTGTGTCGGGCTTGTCGCTGCCGTAGTACTTCATGGCATCGGCCCAAGTCATGCGGGGAAGCTGGGGGAGGTCGATGCCCTTGATGGTGTGGAAGAGATGACGGGCCATCCCCTCGAACATCTGCAGCACATCCTCCTGCTCCACGAACGACATCTCGCAGTCGATCTGGGTGAACTCGGGCTGGCGGTCGGCACGCAGGTCCTCGTCGCGGAAGCACTTCACAATCTGGAAGTAGCGGTCCATACCCGACACCATCAGCAGCTGCTTGAGTATCTGGGGGCTCTGCGGAAGGGCGTAGAACTGTCCCTTGTTCATGCGGCTGGGCACCACGAAGTCGCGTGCTCCCTCGGGTGTGCTGTTGACCAGAACGGGTGTCTCTATCTCGAGGAATCCCTGCTGGTCGAGGTAGCGGCGTACCTCAAAGGCGAAGCGATGACGCAACTCGAGGTTCTTGCGCACGCATGCACGGCGCAAGTCGAGATAGCGGTACTTCATGCGCAGGTCGTCGCCTCCGTCGGTATTCTCCTCTATGGTGAAGGGAGGCACCAGGCTCTCGTTCAGAATCACCATCTCCTCCACCAGAATCTCAATCTCTCCTGTGGGGATGTTATGGTTCTTGGAGTGGCGCTCAATCACCTGTCCTGTGGCCTGCACCACAAACTCACGACCCAGGCGACCGGCCTTCTGGCGCAGTTCCTCTGAGGCATCTTCATTGAAGGCCAACTGCGTGATGCCGTAGCGGTCGCGCAGATCTACGAAGGTGAGTGCACCCAGATTGTGGATGCTCTGTACCCATCCGGCGAGTGTGACCCTCTCGCCCAGGTTGGCAAGCCTAAGCTCGCCGCATGTCTTTGTCCTGTACATTATTTATATATATGTATTTACTTTTCTTCTCTTCCATATCTCCCGCCTAAGCCCAAATGGCTTCACGGAACGCCAGCGCCCATCAGCTCTCCTGCTGAAGTTCATCTGGGAGCGGCATCCCAAGCGCCACTTCTGCCCCGCCAGCCTCATCGCCCCAGCGAAAGGAGCCGACCAGGAGATGCCACGAAAGCGCCACTTCTGCCCCGCCAGCCTTATCGCCCCAGCGAAAGGAGCCGACCGGGAGATGTCACGAAAGCGCCACTGCCCTTTCCGCCAGCCCACTGCCCGAGTCTGCAAAGGCAGGAAAACAAAAAAAAGGATGAACTCGTGAAAGTCCATCCTTCTCTGCCTCGCAGCTTGCTGTACGCCCTCAGGGGCTCGAACCCTGGACCCATTGATTAAGAGTCAATTGCTCTACCAACTGAGCTAAGGACGCATACCTTTCGTTTTTGCGATTGCAAAGGTATAGACTTTTTCTGATACAGCCAAGCCTTTTGCAGACTTTTTTGCTTCTAAGGCATCAATTCGTACATTTCCGAGGGTGTTTTGCGCTTTAGGATGTCCATTTCGAAGTCTTTTCCGGGCAAAATGCCGAAACTGCGGCACACGGTCTCCATCGTTTTGCGGGCCAGTTCGGGGTGGTTGTTCTCCTCGCTCAGGTGGCAAAGCCACACGTGCTTGAGGCGTGGAGTGGCATGTTCGGCCAGCAGATGAGCCGATGCCTCATTGCTCAGATGTCCCTTGTCTCCCCTTATCCTGCCCTTCAGATAGGCGGGATAGTTGCCCATCATGAGCATATTCTCGTCGTGGTTGGACTCCAGCACGATGTAGTCGGCCAGTGACACCTGCTCCTCCAGGGTGGGAGTCACATGGCCCACATCGGTGAGCAGACAGAAGGTGATGCCGCCGGCCTCTACCCTGTAGCCCACGCAGTCGGTACTGTCATGGGGCACATCGAAGGCTGTGACGGTGAACTCACCCACCTGCACGGACTCTTCCTTCTGTATCACACGCACGTGCTCGGGCGTGAGCTTGCTGCTCACACAATAATTGCGATTGATTCCCTCGTGCACCAGCTGGGTGGCATACACGGGCTTGTCAAGGTCGTTGGCCAGATAGCCGACTGCCTTTATGTGGTCTGCATGGTCGTGTGTCACGAACACCGCATCTATCTCCTCCAGGCTCACACCCACGCCTTTCAGATGCTTTTTCATGGTTCGGGGGCTGATGCCTGCGTCGATGAGCAGGCGGGTGCAGCCTGCTTGCAGGTAGTAGCTATTCCCGCTGCTCCCCGAACCCAATGCCATAAACTTGATCATTGAATTATTATTTTCACGACAAAGTTACGGAAACAATGGCATACCGCAATGGAATGGGGCTGGCTTTTATATGCTATTCTGCAATGTGGGCATTACATTATGCCCTATGGGGAAACGTCAGAAAGGCAGTCCGACAGCAAAGTGCAGACTGAAATCACGCCCGAAGTCGGGGTGGATGACAGGGAAATGGCGGCGGCTGTCGGTATAGGCGGGATTGACGGCCTTCATGCCTCCATCGAGTCGGAGAATGAAGTAGTCGAAGTTGAGACGCACGCCCAAACCGTAGGCGACGGCTATCTGGCGCCAGAAGGTGTCGAACTTGAACTGTCCGCCCGGCTGGTCGCTGTAGTTGCGCAAGGTCCATATATTGCCCGCATCAATAAAGAGCGCGCCGTCGAGCTTCCAGAAGATGTGGGCACGATACTCGGCATTGAGGTCGAGCTTGATGTCGCCCGTCTGGTTGATGAAGTCGATGCGCCCGTCGTTGCCACGGAATGAGCCTGGCCCCAATCCGCGCACGCTCCATCCGCGCACGCTGTTGGCTCCACCGCTGAAATAGCGCTTCTCATAGGGGAGAATGGTGGAGTTGCCATAGGGATAGGCCACTCCCAGGCCGAAATGCAGCGCCAGGGAGTTGCGCTTGTCGAAGTAGAAGCTCTTGGAATAGTCGAAGTCTCCCTTCACATACTGGGCATAGGCGATATTGAAAAGGGTGTATTGCCCCTTGTTGTTGGGGCTCGAGAGGCCGGCCTTCGAAAGTCCGTAGAGCAGGTTGCCCGCCGACTCCACGCCGAAGCGCACGATGTAGCCGTTGGTGCCGTAGTTTGTGCGGCCGTCACGAATGGAGCGCGAGTTGTAGGTCATATTGTAGCCCCACTTCATGATGAAGAGATTCTCGTAGTTGTAACGCAGTATGGCGTTGCGGTTCTCGGGGTCGTCCAGATAGAGCTTGCGGAATGTGCTGCTTATCCAAGGCATGAACACATAATTGAGGTCCAGCAAATCCACCCTGTGCTGAAGGCGCTTTCCGGGTCGTGACCAGCGGTATTTCCATGCTGCGGTGACCACTCTTCGGTGGAACTCAGGACGGTCCTGCGAGTCGTACATCAGACTCACCTCGCTGGTGGCCACCACCTGGCTGCGGAAGTCACGCGAGATGAAGGGCGCACGAAAGCCGGGGAAGGCCAGACTGGTCTCGGCACTATACTCGATATAGTTCTGGTCCTGATAGCCGCTCAGCCCCTTGATGGCCTCGAAGGCGCCGCGAAGCTTCACCCCGAAAGTCTCTCCCCCACGAAACACGTTCCTGTTCTGATACGATGCCGAGAGGGCTGCTCCGAAGTCACCGGCCGAGTTGGTGCCCTCTACCTCCACGCCGAAACTGTTGTGCTTGCCCTGCGACACCTGCACCACAGCATCGAGCCCCGTGCTGTCCGACGATGCGGGATAGAGGCGCACATTGGTACCCAGCACCCCGCCCAGCCTGATCATGCGGGCATAGGTCTCCTGCACATCCTGCTCGCGATAGATATTGCCCGGCTCCAGCCGTGAAGCTTCGCGCAGCGCCCTTTGCCTGAGGAACGGACGGCCTGTGCGGGTGGTATCCACCTGATAGGTCACTTCGTGGATGCGGTAACGGTGATGTAATATGGTATCGCGCGCGGGTGTGATATTATAAGGCAGCACCTTCATGAGCAGATCCACCTGGTGATGGCCCACGGTGGTATCGGCCTCGAAGCGTATGAAGTCCTTGTTGAAGCGGTAATAGCCCCTGTTGGCCAGTACCGACGAGATGCGTCCGCGCTCCTCGTCAAGCACATTCAGGTCAAATTTCATCCCCTCGCTCAACCGTGGCAAGGCGTTTGCCTCGGCCAGCTGATGCTGCAACACCGAATCCTGGATATCCACATCCAGGTTGCGCACATGATAGCGCTCGCCGGGATGCACCTCGTAGCGCAGGCGCAGGCGGTTGCGTCGCACACGCTCCTCACGCGTCACGCGGGCATTCAGATAGCCCATACTGCGCACGGCCTGTTCCATATTGATGCTGGTGCGCAGGCTCAAGGTGGAGTCGTAGATGACAGGTGCCTCGCCCAGGCGACGCAGGAAGCGGTTGAAGCGCTTGGTGCTGTCTCTTATACACATCTCCGAGCCCACGAGACTACGCTGCATCTCG